>VFQP010000069.1_pt1 | contig 303122 bp, 237 predicted proteins | sample 3512351 | NCBI WGS metagenome assembly VFQP01 (sample SAMN10412372, study PRJNA504923) | tailings metagenome | isolation source: Relicate 1 Philex TSF1 revegetated site | place: Philippines: Tuba, Benguet | collected 2017-08-29
GGTAAAATCGCTACCGCTTTGTGCATTTACATCTTTTTCAACTCTTGATTCGCATTAGTATACGCCCACCAAGTACGCCACCATGGGGGATGAACCACCACATTTACGACCAACTCATGCGGACTCCATCGGCCTCGGCTATCACGAGCCTTTACCCGAAAAATATAATGGCCACTGGGCAGGTTGTTGAAGCGAGTAAAGTTGTATTTGGAAGGAGGAGACCAACTGTCTTTGTAACCTTCCATTTTATAGCTGTAAAGGGTTTCTTCTGGGTTTGCATAATCAGTAAGAGCATACTCAAATGTGTAAGACCAATTCCAATGATTGAAGTGTATTTCGGGATGATTAGCAAATTTGGTTTCCCGAAATACAGTATCTTGACGTTCGTCGGTATATTCAATAGAAGTAAGTACCATGTTAGCTCCTCGATTTCTATTCTGATAAGCTTGCATTACCTCTTTTGGAAAAAAGGCATTGATTCCCCTCATGCCTCCAAAATACATTCGGCCATTGCGAGATTTAAAGTAAGATTTTCGATTAAACTCGTTGTGGGTTAATCCATCTCCTTCAAAAAAATTAATAAATGTTTTGGTTGGGATATGAAAACGGGAAAGGCCATGATTGGTACTTAACCATAAGCAGGAGTCGCCTTCTGTCAACAAGCCACAGATAAAATCGTTAGGTAAGCCGTCATGGACAGTATATTGTTTTGTCGTACCTTTGATAGGATCGACCTGCACAAGTCCAGTATCTGTTCCTAACCAAAGTTTTCCGCTTTGGTCTTCTTCAATTACTGTAATACGAGTGAGGGATAAATTCCAAGTCTTGGGATCAAACCATTGTTGTTGTTTCGTGCGAGGGTCGTATTGTAGCAATTTACCATTAAAGCTAAGCCAAAGTTTCCCAGTTTTTGTTCCATAATGCAGTGCTTCGGTCTTATTAAAAAATTTTTCGGTTAGCTCTAACTCTTTTGTCCAATAAAATCCCGTCGCTGATTTATGCAAGCGATACAATAGATAATGAGAAGCCCACCATAGCGTTCCATCTTTTTCTTTGGCGAAAAAACCATTATCTGAAAAAGAATTTTCACGAAGTGGGCTGGGTATATTGCTTACCTTGCCTGACTTTGGATTTAATAATTGCCAGCCATTGATCCAGATTTTTTCCCCTTCTGCCGAAAGGTCGAATAAACTAAGCAGAGGGTTGAAGGTATAGGTTTTTGATGATTTTTTGCGGTTAGGATCAAAGCGGACTATTCCATCATAATACATTCCATAAATCATTCCCTGATTATCTTCAGTAAAACCTCGGAAGCTATAGTGTGCGTTAGTTGGATTTAACCCATCAAAATATTTCTCAAATGGATTGGTTTGAGGTGTTACTTTGAGTAATCCTAGGCGTGTATCTACCCATACAATTCCGGTTTTGTCCTGAAACAGCCCCATAAAATCATTCCGGTTGGGTAGTAGCTGTTTTAGTTCATCCTGAAAATTATATAAAGTATCCTTTACGACATCATAATAAATGAGGGTTCTATCAGGTCCACAAGCCCAAATACTACCGTTTTTTTCTAAGATAAACTGAAGTAAAAAACTGGAACCGGATTGTAAAAAACGATTAGCAGGGTGTGGAACAAATCTATTTATTGTTTTGTCTAACTGATAAAATTGTTTGTTTGACAGCATGACCAAATTGCCATCCGAAGCAAATTGAAAAGAAAGAAAAAAGCAGTTCTTACAGATATTGTCTAGCAATGTTATTGTCTTAATCTGTCCTGATTTGCTCAAATGATAAACTGTATCTTGGCACATTAAGCCATAATCATATGAGGCACTTCCCTCCCAATAATAGGTATTTAACAAGAGTGGATTGGTTGAGTTAAGAACAGTTCCTAATTTGTTATCCTGAGGATGTGGCTTATGGATTTTCAAAAAGTCTTTTTTTACCCGGTTCAATACAAAGTCCCCGTGACCGGGTCTTACCCAGATTCGACTCCCGTCATTGGGAATATTCGATTTAGGTAGTTTGAGAGGTTGCCAGTTCCCTGTTTTGGGATTAAAAAGGAATAGAAAATGCTCACTCCATACAAAGAGCAGAGAATCTTGCCACGAAGCTAATCCTACCAGTGATTCGTTACCTATGGATAATTCTTTCGGAATGGGATGAATGACAAAGTTTCGTCCATCATACCGATGGAGTTTGCTCTCATTGAGAAACCAGATAAACCCCTGATCATCTTGTGTGACTGAAGACGTGTGGTTGCCGGCTAGTCCATTTGCCGTAGTAAAAAACTCAAATGTTGCCTTTTGTGCAGTACTACAAAAGGACATAAGGAGTAGGATGATATGAGTCAGGAACGCCTTTCTCATTTATTTATTAACATGCTAAAGTAGTAATACATAGAATAAATGTACCCGATTAACGCCTTAGTTATTTTTAGGATTTTTATTGTCATTAATCATCTATTAACAAAAATACAATAATCTTATCGCTGTCAAAGTAATTGTATTGTCGAGAATAAATAGGGGTTCGATGAAACTATTTAAAGTTTTTAAATTATCCCAAAATTAGGTGTCTATTTCGTTGAAACCTTTAGAGAATTTTTTGTTTTTTCTGATAAAAAATAAAACAACAAGAATGAAAATTTAAACCGATATTTATTTAGAGTTCGTTATTCTTATTCCAAATAGCAAGCACGATACGGAGTTTATAATATTCATATACACCTTCTAAATGCTCAAAAAGGGGCTTAAGAGCCGCACCTTGAGTGATTTGAAGATGCTCGGCAGCTTTGCTAATAGTCCGATATTCGCTTTTGGTGAGATACTGCCAGAGGTCAATCTCGTTGCCGTCTTCATACAATTTTGCCAAATGTGAAAAAATGGTCAATTCGTTCAAATTGCGCCTTTGTGCAATCTGACTGGGCGTAAATCCTTGTTTGTACAAGTCGAGCGTCTCGATGTAAGTCATGCCACTCACTACACGCGTACCTGGCTGGGTTTTGGAGCGAGCATATTCCAAAATCTCATTGATAAAATCCGCGCCATAGTGCGCAAATTTAGCCTCACCTACGCCCGATACTTGTAGCATCTGAATGCGATTGATTGGGCGTTTTTCGGCCATGTCGGCGAGGGTCGCATCCGAAAATACTACGAAAGGAGGAACATTCTCTTCTTCGGCCAATCGCTTTCTTACCTTTCGAAGTCGCTCAAAAAGCTCATCTCTGATTACCTCTTTCTTAGTCTTCACGGGTTCGGCCTGTTCTTCTTGGCGTTTTCGTTTTTCTTCATACGATTCAAATCGTACTAGCTGCACCTTTCGTTCGTTGCGCAGCACTTGCCACGAAAGTTCGTTGAGTTTGAGGGCGTGGGCTTCGTCGTAGGCGATGTCCATGATTCCTGAATTAAGCATTTGGGTGAGGTATTCGGCCCATTCTTCGGCGCGTAGGTCGCGACCTACGCCAAAAGTCTTGATGCGGTCGTAGCCGCGTTCGGTTACATTTCGGTTGTGCGAACCACGAAGCACATCTATCAGCAAGCCCATAGCGATTTTTTGGTCAGTGCGAGCTATGGCCGAAAGTGCTTTTTGGGCCGAAACCGTCGCGTCAAATTTAGAACGAGGATTGCGACAAACATCACAATTCCCACAGTCTTTGTCAACGGCCTCATTAAAATAACTCAATAAAATACGACGGCGACAGTGGTCGGCCTCGGCGTACTGTTTCATGCGGTCGAGCTTGGCAAATTGAATGTCTTTGAGGTGGGCAGGTAGTTCAGAATTTGTAATCATCTCGCGGCGCATCATCCAGTCGGCAAAGCTGTAAAAAAGCAGCGTATCGGCGCGGAGACCGTCGCGCCCTGCTCGCCCGATTTCTTGGTAAAAACTCTCCACATTGCCAGGCATATTGTAGTGCATAATCCAGCGTACGTTGGATTTGTCTATCCCCATACCAAAAGCAATGGTAGCCACCATGATTTGAACATCGTCTTTGATAAACGCGTCTTGTACTTGCGAGCGTTCGTCGGCGGGCATTTTGGCGTGATAATGCCGCGCATTGATGCCTTTTGCGCGAAGTTTTTGAGCAATATCTTCGGTCGTTTTACGGGCTAAACAATAAATGATACCCGATTGATTGGGATGATCGTTGATAAATTGCTCAATGATTTTCAGGCGATTACGGCCTGGCAATACATTGAGGGATAAATTAGGGCGGTCAAAAGAAGCTTCAAAAATTCTGGCTTCTGGAATTCCCAATTGCTTAAGCACATCTCGGCGCGTGACACGGTCGGCGGTGGCGGTGAGGGCAATCATCGGAACTTCGGGAAAAGCTGCTTTGAGAATATGAAGTTGGGTATATTCAGGCCGAAAATCATGACCCCACACGGAGACACAATGCGACTCATCGATCGCAATAAGATTGACTTTGAGTGCCCTTACAAAATCCAACGAACTTGCGGCCAAAAGCTTTTCGGGTGCAATATAAAGTAGTTTGATGACTCCAGCATGGCATTTACGTTCAATAGCGTACTGTTCGGAAGACGTAAGTGTACTATTCAGATAGGCAGCTTCTATACCATTAGCACGGAGGGCTTGGACTTGGTCTTTCATGAGTGCTATCAATGGCGATACTACCAGCGTAATACCTTCTTTTATCATGGCTGGAACTTGATAACAGACCGATTTCCCGCCCCCTGTAGGCATCAAAACCATGCAATCATTGCCAGCTGATACCCAGTCAATGATTTCGGCTTGGAGTGGGCGGAAAGTATCATACCCGAAATATTGTTTGAGGATGTTTTCTTTGCTAGGAGGTATATTGGTCATTGTAGAACTTATGCGCTATGGTATCCATAATTTTGAAACGCAAAGAACGCTAAGAAGTCACATAATTTACAAAAATTATAGGGAATAAGCCCTTTGAAGACCATAATAAAAAATCGCTGTCGGTAATACCAACAGCGATTTCTCTCTCTAACAGCCATAAAAACGAATACGATTATCTATTCTATGTAAACTTACGCTGGATTGAGAATGTTCGTTGCAAAAGCCAATTAAAAATTAATTAATCTTTGGAAGTTTCAAGTTTAACATCATTCAATAGCCCCGATGGCATGGCTTGCCATTTGGAAGCATCAAAAGGCTTATATTGAATATCTACCATGTTGATTTCTTGGAATTTTTTCCAATCGGGTTTTTGGGTATCTCTCAGACGCATATAGTTGGCCGCCAAATTTGTGACTTCGATTTGGAGGGTATTTTTGTTAGTTTTGAGCGTGTTGGCGGGAATTTCCAGCCTAAACGGCAAGCACCAAGCCGTCCCGATTTTTTTACCATTGATAGTTACCTCCGCTACTTCGCGCACATCTCCTAAATCAAGTACAAATTTGCGATTTATTGGAAAGTTAGGAGGCAAATTAAAAGTTAAAGAATAGCGGGCTGTTCCCGAAAAATAACTCGCCGAATCGGAAAGGGAAGCCCAAGAGCTGGGTTTGTCCATGACCGCTGCTTTAGGAAGAAAAGGTCTGCCTTCCAAAAATTCAATCTTCCATTTTCCGTCTAAGCCAAATGAAGGCACAGGTAGGCGAGTGGATGAGGTCGTGGTAGAGCTGGGAGTGTCATTAAGTTTCAAAAAACAAGATTCTCCCGACAGCAGGCGCAGATATACTTGGGTTTTGCCCGCTACTGTTTGGGTAGCCAAAGGCCGAGATTCATGGGTCAAAGGATTATAAAGATTCACGCCTTTGGCCGCACTAGCGAGGGTAATCCAGCCTTCTTCAAAGGTTTGGTTTTGGTTGGCAATAAAATAAATCACTTTCCCATTTTCAGTTTTGCGAATATAACGCAAGCCATTTTTAGCCCATTGTTCTTGTTTGATATTCAAAGAAGAAAGTGTTTTTTCAAGATTATCAAAAGTGGGTACTATCGAAGGTGCATTTTGTGTCCAATTTGTCAGATTTTTTTGAAAGACTTCATTCCTTTGGGTCTGTTGCAAAAAGCCCGTAGGTTGCATCGGCAAATGTTCCATAAACACCACCTTTACACCTGCTTGTGCCAAGGCCTGAAGACGTGCAAGAGTGGTTTCGGGCAGGTAGGTAGTGGCAGGCACAAGGATAGTTTTGTATTTGGGCAAAGTAGAAGGGTTCCATTGCTGAAGCTGATTGTCGGAAATAAAATCAAAAGAAAAACCATTTTTCCAAAGCCAATCACTCAGTTGTCCAAAAGGTAGTTTAAGTAGCCACTTATCCACATGATGTACTTCCAAAAGGTGAATACCTCCGCTGGCGCGGGCTTTGGTGGCCCACAAATCATGAATGGGAAAATACACCAAAAGGTCGTTGTCGGGTTGGCTGTTTTGCAGTATTTCTTGGCACCGCTCGATGTATTTATTTAACAAGGGATAGTGTTTCCAAAAATGAGAATGTACGCCGTAGTTGGTAGAAGCATAAAAAAGCCACCCTGGATAGGCTTCATTTTTTGGGGTGTAAGTAGTACCGTGGTAAAATACGTGATTGATACCTGCCGTAAAAAGTTCGTCAATTTGCGGTTTGATTTGTGAAAGCGATACCTTGAAATGATTGGCAAGCCAAGTAGTACTTTCCGAACTCACCCATTTTTTGCCCGTAAGGTGAGCCGCCGAACTCGCAAATTTCATCGCTAAGGCATTGGGCGTGCCGTAGCGATCTACTTCGTATTGTTCGTCTACTCGCAATCCCTTGATAGGCAGCTGACTACTACCAAAAGACTCCGTTTCGGGAATATCGGCTTCGGCATAGAGATCTAGTAAGTTTCCGGGGGAGCCATGCGCTTGATAGCGCGTCAAGAAGCCTTTGGTGCGCGACCAATCCGTCCATTTTTTGGCGTAATTTTCGTGTAAAAGCTCCGCAAGTGTTTGATGATAATCGATTTTGACCAAAGCGGTGGTGGTATCGGTAAAGGCCGCCCATTGGTTTTGCAAATCATAGCCACGGCGTTTTCGGAATTGTTCCAGAAAATCGGTGGTCCAATTGGCACCATATACTTCGTAAGAGTCGTTGTACATGGCACGGGGGAGTTCTTTGATGGTTGCAAAAGCCGAATCAAACCGTTGTACATAACGGGGGATTGCATTTTCGAGAAAGGGGTCAAGTACGAGTCCAGCTCCACCCGGCGCGGCGCGTTTGACGGCCTGCTTGGTAAGTACGCTTTCAAATTTGCCGTTGTTATACTGCCATTTTTTAGCAGCCAAGTCAGGTGTCACGTTGGGGCCGCCAAAAGGCCAGCCCGTACCCGTGGTCATATCTACTCCTAGCCCAAGGCGTTTGCCTTCGCGGATGGTATGCGTAAGTACTTGCATCCAACGAGGGCTTAAGAAAGGAATCGCCTGCTGTTCGAGTCCTTTGACCCCATAAATAGGAATGATATGTACGCCACCCAGCCCTGCTTTGGCAAAATTTTCGAGCTGCCAAGTAATATCGCTTTCGGTGACGGTACTCCCCATCCACCACCAATACGTCCAAGGTTTGGCGGTGTTTTGGGCGATGGATTGCTGACTTATAAAAGTCAAAATGAAAAGGAAGGTTTTTAAAAATTTCACTTGACAAATAAGTTGATTGGGAAATTTGACGAATGACACTATCTGCTACTAAATGACAATAACCCTCACTATCTACCTTAAAATTTTAGGCTAAGTAGGAAGTATGAGTAGAATCTAGTAATTCAGACTGGTGGCTGCGGGCAGATAAAGTAAGAAACAAATTGAATTGTTGGTTATGACTGTAGCAATTGTGGTAAAAAATCATTCAAAAATGCCTCTAAAGCACAAACTAAAATACTCGGTTCTACTCGGTAGCTTTCATTGACCTGAGCAATGACAAATCAAATCCCAGCCTAAAGGCTAGGTTTAGAATATAACGCTTATTGTATCAATTAATTTTGCTTACCTAGTTTATCACAATTTGTTAGATTAAGTCTAGTCGGTACTTTAAGTTGGTTCTATTTTAAGTATTTTAATAGGCAATGAGGATTCATTGAGCTTTTTTACCACAAATTCCAGTCCTTCGATGATAGCATGATGAAACTCAAAAAAGAAGCGAATTTCGTTAGATGACTCTAGTTTAGTATCTACAAAATGCTCTATCCACATCCTGTCGTCTTCTTTTATGGCGATAGGTGATTGATTCCACTCTTCGATAATTTTATTAACTCCTTCCTCTAATTCTTTTTTGGTGGTTTCTTGTTCCGAGAAAGAGAGCGTAAAAATCATCTCAGATTCAAATGTTTGATAGTAAATGATTTTGAAACGCTTTTTCTTTATAGGAAACGGAAATTTGGCAGGTTCGGCGTAGGCACTGAGTGCTTCTTTTGCATACTCAATATCTAATTCTTGCCACCAAAATTGAATATCCTCTTCAGTCACCTCATCACTTACTTTGATAAAAGTACCTCCCTTTAAATTTTTCCACGCAATTTTTGCATCAACCCCTTCAATAACGATGATGATGAGTGCTCTAAAGGAAGAAACCATAGTTTGTGGATTATTTTTAATTGCTTCTTCGGGTTGCAATACTGTTTTTTTTTCGGGGATAGAATACCCTGTTAATCTTTTAAATTCTCTATTTAATTGTTTTTCAAATTGAATTAAAAAACTTGGACTTACGCTAGGATATCTATTTATAAATCTTCTAAACCACATATTTATAAAGTTTAATTGGTAACTAAAATGAGACGAGTTCCTGTTGCTCCTACGGGCGAGGCAATCTTTGGTAAACTTTGGGCAATCCTGACCAACTGATAAGCAATTGCAAAACTTGCAGGGGCATTGTTAGTATCAAAATCAAGTCTGGATAAAAAAGAAACAAAGCCACGAACTTTAGTAAAATAAGTAACCAATCAATTTAAATTTCATGCTAAATAGAGATACACAAGTCGAATATGCAAATTCAGACTCATTCCAAATTTTGGGCGAAACCCCCAGAAATAGAACAATATTGGCCCGAAGATTGTAATATTGTTGAATAATCAATATAGAAATCAAAAATTTAACGATACGATGAAAGATCTGATGCGTCTTCGGACTTCCCTCAAAGAAGAATTGCAAATCGCCCTCAATGCCCAAGTAAAAATGGAAGCAGAGTCTTCTTCTAAATACTTGGCGATGGCGGCTTGGCTGGACCGTAATGGCTACTCAAACAGTGCCGATTTTTTCTTCACACAAGCAGAAGAAGAGCGGGGGCACATGCTCAAAATATTCAAATACATTAGCGATATGGGTGGCGTAGCTATCACTCCCGAAGTGACCAACATCCCCCAAGAATACCCCACTTTTCGTAGTGTGTTCGAAACGGCCTTGGAGCAAGAAATCGCCGTTTCGCAGTCAATCAACCGCATCGTCGGATTGACCCGCCGTCATGATGACTATGCTACCGAAAACTTCATGCAGTGGTTTGTGAAAGAGCAAATCGAAGAAGAATACATCGCTCGCCGTCAGGTCGAATTGTTTGATGTAATTGGCGAAGAAGGTATCGGTCGTTATACGATTGACCAAGAGATTGCTAAGGTCACTTATCCGGGTGCGGGGGGAGAAGCAGGAGCCGAATAATAAAGGAGGTCTTTTTCAATCAATAATTTTTGACAACCCACCCTAGCAAGCGCGCCGTAAATTTTACAGCGCGCTTTTATTTTTGACTTAATGTAAAAAGTATTTGCTTAAATGTAAAGTTTATTTTACATTTGAATCGAAAATTAAAATCAACCTATTAACAGCTATGGACACTAAATTACTTTTGCCCAATCGTTTCAAACGTCTCGGATGGCTTATCTTTGCACCCGCATTGATTTTGACTATTTTAGGTATGTTAGAGGTAAGCTCTGCGCTTAGTTTTTTTTCTGGCGATCATTTTTTGTCGGCGTGGACTACCATTAGAGTTGCCGAAAAAGGCAGCTTGAGTGAGTTTTTGGACGGCCCTACCAACGACTTGGCAGGCGAAATTTTGATGGCTTTGACGGCGATTGGTTTTTTCTTTGTGGCCTTCTCACGCGAGCGTACCGATGATGAGTGGATTATGAAAGTACGGCTCGAATCCTTGCTTTGGGCTTTTTATGTACACTTAGCCGCGTTTTTTCTGTCGGTGTGGTTGTCGTACGGGTTGGCATTTTATGTGGTATTGTCGTGGAATATGCTCACGGCTCCGTTAGTATTTTTGGCGCGTTTTCACTGGATAGTGTACGTGAAGCCTTATTTGGAAGAAAGGAGGACTGCCGCATGAAAAACACAATTCACGTAGAGCGTGCCATCAAGCGGATTACGCAAGCTGATTTAGCCGCCGCCGTAGGCGTATCGCGCCAAACCATCAATGCCATCGAAGCTAACAAATACGTTCCGTCGGCGGTGTTGGCCTTTAAAATCGCACGCTATTTTGCCAAGCCCGTAGAAGCTATTTTTGAACTGGGCGAGGACGACTGATTTTTCTTTTGCTACCTCATTGTAATCATCCAAATAAAAACTTAGATTTGTTTGAAGATGATTGACAATGAGGTGGTTTTAGTGTGAAGTAGAAGGAGTAGGAGATTGATATCACCATCTGAACCTTTCCCAACATGAAGAAAAATTTACTCGTACTTCTTTGCTTACTTTCGCTGCTTTCGTGTCAGAAAGAAGCGCCAATTCCTTCAAAAATTGAACTGTTGACTTCCCAAAAATGGAAATGGGTAGGAGGGACTATTTCGCCTTCCTATGATATTTTCGGAATAGGGGTTTTGATAGGAGACGATTATTTTACGAGGACTCCCGAGTGTTGGCGCGATGATGTTTGGGTGTTTTCGGTGGCCAGCAAATTTACCCACGAAGAAGGCGCTACCATATGTAACATTGGAGACTCGCAAATTTATGCACAAGGGACGTGGAAATTTGAAAATGAGGAAGCTTCCATTAGAATCATTGAAGAAGGTAAGGGCCAGAACAGTTTTGTTTGGAGTATTCAAGAACTGAGTGCTACTTCTTTGAAAGTAATGGAAACTTTTATAGATGACGGAAAAACCTATAAAATTCAATATACATTTGGGCACTAAAACCTCGCTAGAGGCTCACATCTTGCCATTTTCCTCCCAACAATACCCGCATTTCTTGATAGCCTGCTTCTTTGGCCGTGGCGAATGCCAAGGAATAAGAGGCGGTGATTTCTTGGGGACGATGACTATCGGAATTGATACAAATAGGGATGTTAAGCTGTTTCATTCGCCTGATAATCCAGCCCGAAGGATATAAATCCAAGCCGCGTTTGTAATTGCCACGGGTATTGATTTCCACAATCAATCCCGCCTTTTGAATCGTCTGAAGCGTTTGTTCTACTTCTTCTACGTACCATGCTTCTGTTTCTTCAAACAATAGTCTCGCTTCATTGTGCATTTTGATTTTGTCCAAATGCCCCACTATTTGAGGTGGGTCGGTTTCGACCATTTCTCGGATGATGCCGTAGTATTTCTTAATAACCGGTTGAATATCGGAATGATACAAACTGTCAAGGCATTCTAAAAACTCAACCGAGCTTCCGTCGATTTCCCAAGGCTGTCCAAATTGATTAAGTCCTACGTAGTGAACTGAACCTACGCAATAATCCAGCATCGGAAAATGACTCGGACCCAGGGGCTGTAAACCGGGATCGTTGGGGATAAAATCGACTTCAAGCCCTTGATAAAGCTCAATTTGGTCAGCGTATTTGAGTTTGAGAGCTTGGGTTTCGGCCATGTATTGGGGTAGGCGCTCGGCTTTCATACTCCATTGATTGTCAAACCAAACGGGGCAATGCGACGAAAACCCAAAGGCGCGAAGCCCCTGAGCTATCGCGCCTTGTACTTGTTCTTCCAACGAACCTTTGCCGTCACAATAATGGCTGTGGCTGTGGTAATTGGTAAGCATATGATGATTATATTATGATAAAGTGGCTAGCGCTTTTTCCAAGCGAGCGATGACTTCTTGTTTTCCTAAAATTTCCATAGTAAGCATCAAATCAGGGCCGTGTCCAGCGCCTGTTACGGCCAAGCGCAAGGCTTGCATTACCTTGCCCATCTTTACCCCTACGCGCTCTGCCGCCGCCGCCCAAATTGCCTTCGCAGACTCTGCCAAGAAATCACCTTCAAATATTTTAAGGTCTTCTATGTAAGCCGCAACGGCCTTTTGGGCATCGGCATTCCATTTGCTAGTTGCCACGGCTTCTTCATAAGTAGCAGGAGGCGTAAACAAAAACGCAGCTTCGCTCAAAATTTCCTGCGGGAAAGTGACGCGGTCTTTCATGAGAGCCACCACTTTGTCCAAATCCAATGAAGTATCCGCAGGCCATTGGCCATTGTTTTGGAGGATTTCACCCAATGCTTCATTGGAAGTGCCTTTTAGGTATTGTTGATTAAACCACTTGGCTTTGGTAATATCAAAACGTGCCCCTGCTTTATGGATACGCTCTAGCGAAAAGGCTTCGATAAGTTGATCCATGCTAAATAGCTCTTGGTCAGTGCCAGGATTCCAGCCTAGAAAAGCCAAGAAGTTGACGACGGCATCTTTGAGGTAGCCATCTTCGCGGAAGCCTCTAGCTACTATTCCCGTATTGGGGTCGGTCCATTGGAGTGGAAAGATTGGAAATCCACCCAAATCGGCATCTCGCTTGGAGAGTTTGCCATTGCCTTCAGGCTTCAGTAAAAGTGGCAAATGCGCAAATTGGGGAGCTTTCCAGCCAAAATATTGATACATCAATACATGCAATGGTGCCGACGGAAGCCACTCTTCTCCTCTGATAACGTGCGTGATTTCCATCAAATGGTCATCCACGATATTGGCCAAATGGTAGGTAGGCATACCGTCTGATTTGAGAAGCACTTTATCGTCGAGGGTAGAAGCATGTACCGATACCCACTCGCGAATGATGTCTTTGAAACGAATTTCTTGTTTGGGGTCGATTTTGATACGAATTACATAAGGGTCGCCCTTGGCAATGCGTTGTTGTACTTCTTCAGCCGACAATGTGAGCGAATTGGTCATTTGAAGGCGCGTAATGGCGTTGTATTGGGCGGCATCGGCTCCTGCTTCTTCGAGACGCTTGCGCATGGCTTCGATTTCGTCGGCAGTGTCGAAAGCATAATAAGCCTTGCCTGCCGCTATGAGTTGCTCGGCGTATTGGCGATACATCTCTTTACGCTCAGACTGACGATAAGGGGCGTGAGGGCCGCCTACGCCTTGTCCTTCGTCGATTTGAATCCCTATCCATGCCAAGGCTTCTAAAATGTAAGCTTCGGCGCCTGGTACGTAGCGGTTTTGATCGGTATCTTCGATGCGAAGAAGCATCTTGCCGCCATTTTTGCGAGCAAATAAATAATTGTATAAAGCCGTGCGAACCCCTCCAATATGGAGAGGGCCGGTAGGACTGGGGGCAAAACGAACTCTTACTGACATGAAATTTTGTAAATCTTGGTTGTTTTTGTCGGGTTGTTTGAGGATGTCTTTTCTTTAGAATACACATTGGTAATCAATGAATTCCGAAAACTATTGATGCATTATGGGTTTCTAAATGTTGATTCCAAAACAAGCCCTCACTTTTGGAGGTGCAAAGTTACCACAAAAAGACAAGCTCAGCGTTTGAAAAGTTATTTGATAATTAAAAAATGCCTCTATTAATAGGTTGTGGTTTGATTATCAGTATATTGTGTTTTTATTTTGTTGTTTGACAATAGAAAAACCTATAAAAACTTTTCCTTATTTTGTAAGCATCAAGAATTTTTGTAAAGTGTTTTTATTGATGAAAATTGATTATTTTTAGATTTTATATGTAAAAAATACGATATAGCCATGTTTAGGATGATTGTTTTTTTACTTCTCATTTGTTTAGGGAGTGCTTTTCAACCCAAACCTTTGGATTATCATGAGCTTACGACCAAGGAGTTTGTTCGTTTAGGGGCTTTGCAACAACCTGTAAATGTCTATGAACCTGATTATAAACTCCTCGATGCTACGATTTTTCATTTGACAAATCAAGAACGGATGAATAGAAGCTTAAAACCCCTAAGCTATGCGGTAGGACTGCATCTATCTGCCGAAAATTTTGCGAAAGACATGATTCAAATGGACTTTTATGGACACAATCATCCCTACAGTCCGGCCCTTGCTACCCTCAATGAAAGAGTAGGTTTTCATACGTGGGAGTTTCCACGTAAAGCCGAAAACATAGGCCAATATCAAGTAATAGACACCCCTGAGCAATATTGCTGCCGCCGCAAAAGAGACGGTAGTTTTGAGTACATGGATTGTGATTCCAAACATCTCTTTCATCCTTACACTTACGCAGGATTTGCCCAAACGGCAATCGATGAATGGCTCAGGTCTCCTTCTCATCGCCGTGCCATGTTAGATTCCACGATGACTCATTTAGGCTGTGCGGCTCGACTCTCCAAAAAACCTTACCAAGTATGCAAAGCCCCTTACGGACGTTTTGTGCAAAATTTTGGACAAAGGAAAGAGTCATTGAGTCAAAACTAAAGTAGGGATTTTAAAAGAAAAATTGACAAGTAAGGTCTTTGGGGAATACCGCCTTTTTTTCAGTTCTTTGCGGTATCATTAGGCCTACCAAACTATGTCTTTGCTCGATTCTTTCTCCTATGAGTTTTCAAAAGAACCCTTTTTGATTTCTACCGACAAATCAAAATTAGACATTGATTTGATTCACAGCTATCTATCATCACGCTCGTACTGGGCCGAAAATATTCCCCGCGCTATGATTGAGCGTTCGATACAAAATTCGGTAGTTTATGGTGTCTATGAAGGGAAGTATCAAATCGGCTTTGCACGGGTGGTGACTGATTTTGCTACCTATGGCTATTTGGCAGATGTGTTTGTGTTGGAAGAGTACCGAGGACAAGGGCTATCGAAATGGTTGATGGATTGTATCTTTAATCAAACCCCCGAATTTCAGGGATTTAGAAAATGGTCGTTGGCCACAGCCGATGCCCATGGGCTGTATGAGCAGTACGGTTTTACGGCTTTGGCTCGCCCCGAACGGATGATGGAAAAAGTAAATTTTACGAAATATTAAGTACCCTTATGCTTACAAAACGTATCATTCCTTGTTTGGATGTAAAAGATGGACGCACCGTCAAAGGCGTTAATTTTGTGAACCTTCGCGATGCAGGCGATGCCGTAGAGCTTGCCGCTATCTATGCCGAACAGGGTGCCGACGAATTGGTATTCTTGGATATTACGGCCACGGTCGAGGGGCGTAGCACACTTTTGGAATTGGTTCGTCGGGTGGCGCATACCATCAATATCCCCTTTACCGTAGGAGGTGGTATTTCCTCTAAAGCCGATGTATCAGCCTTACTAAATGCAGGAGCTGATAAGGTTTCGATTAATTCGGCTGCGGTGCGCAATCCTGGTCTTATCAATGAGCTGGCGTTAGAATTTGGTAGTCAGTGTATTGTGGTGGCAATAGATACGCGCAACATCGCTGTTCAGACCGAAAACGGCGAAGAAATGATTGACATCGTGCATACACATGGCGGTCGTAAACCTACCGAACTTCGTACATTGGCTTGGGCCAAAGAAGTAGAAGAAAGAGGCGCGGGCGAAATACTCTTGACGTCAATGGATACCGATGGTACCAAAAATGGCTTTGCCTTAGAGCTCACTGCGGCGATTTCGTCAGCGGCCAATATTCCCGTCATTGCCTCAGGGGGAGCTGGCACAATGGCCCATTTTTATGATGTTTTTATGACCGGCTATGCTGATGCTGGTTTAGCAGCGAGTATTTTCCATTTCAAAGAAATCGATATTCCCGTTCTTAAAACATATCTTCGTGACCAAGGTATTGCGATGAGGATGTCGCGCTAAAAATAAATGTAACAACACCTTTATTTTAGCAAATGGTAGAGGTATTTTGTGAAATGGTCGATTTATAGAAAAGATAAAACGTATATTGTGCTTGATTTGCATATTACTATTTTTTCCTATCTTATCACAAAACCTATACAATCAATGAAAAAAATCACTTTTGTAGCCGCCCTTTTGGTGTCATTTGCCTCTTTTGCGCAAACTTGGAATGTAGATAAGGCTCACTCAAAATTAGGCTTTACGGTGACACACTTGATGATTTCGGAAGTGGATGGCAACTTCAAAACTTTCGATGCTACGATCAAGTCTTCCAAAGAAGATTTTTCGGATGCGGTTTTTGAAGTATCAGCTGATGTCAATAGCCTCAATACCGACAACGACAACCGCGACAAAGACCTCAAAGGTGCGAGTGGGTTTGACGTAGAGAAACATCCCAAACTGACTTTTAAAAGTACTTCTATCTCCAAAATAGATGCTAAAAAATACAAATTGACGGGCGACTTGACCTTGAAAGGCGTTACTAAACCCGTGACTTTGGAGATGACTCTGCTTGGTATGGGCAAAAACATGCGTACTCAAAAGCCCAAAGCAGGTTTCAAAATCACAGGTACTATCAAACGCACTGACTTTGGCGTAGGTGGTATGCCCGCCGCCGTAGTGGGTGAAGATGTAGAACTCAGAGCTGTCGGTGAGTTTGAACAACAATAGGTATCTCTTAAAAATTATTTAAAAAAAGCCCCCTTTTCTTCTTGGAGAGGGGGCTTTTTTTAAATAAAATCCTTCAACAAACCCTTGTTTTTGGCTCTAATCCCTTTTTCGGTCATTTCTACTGTACAGCAGTCAAAGAGGGGGTCATGGTCAAAAAATAGGAGATAGTCATGCTCCAAGGCTTCTTTTAAAAGTGCTTCTTTTTCTTTCATGGTTTCGAGCGGCCTTACATCATAGCCCATCACATAAGGTAGTGGCAGATGCGCGTGCGACGGAATGGTATCAGCCATAAACACCACCGTTTGGCTTTTATAGGCTATTTTGAGCATGGTCATTTTTTCGGTATGCCCGTCTACATAGATAGGAGTAACGTGGGGGCCAAAAGGATTGTCAAATTCGTCAGAAAATCGAAGTTGTCCTGCTTCCTGAATCGGTAAAATATTTTCCTTGAAAAAAGTAGCTTTTTCGCGAGCGTTTGGAAAATTAGCAGTGTTCCAGTGGTCCGAATGCGTCCAATAGTGCGCATTCGGGAAAGTAGTTTGGTAGCCCGAACGGTCGGCTTTCCATTCGACCCCACCACCGCAGTGGTCAAAATGTAAATGTGAAAAAATAACATCAGTGACTTCGTCTACTCCAAATCCTGCTTTTTGTATCGATTTTACCAAATCTCCTTCGCCGTGTCGGTAGTAGAAAGCTTGCCATTTGAGGTCTTGTTTGTTGCCCATACCTGTATCCACTAGCATTAGGCGATTGCCGTCTTCAATGAGCAAACATCGCATATCCCAGCTACAAAGATTGTTTTCGTCGGCAGGAATCACCCGATTCCAGATAGTTTTGGGTACTACACCAAACATCGCGCCGCCGTCGAGTTTGAAATGCCCTGCGTCTATAACGTGTAATTGCATATTGTGGAGCTTTTGAGGAATGATTTCAAAACAACTAATTTCTGACGAAACTCGTTATATTTACCGTATAAAAAATGCTAAAGGAGATAGAAAGTACGGAAACTATTGTGAGGCCAAATGAATTCTCTATAAAAGTGAAGCCGATACTAAGCCTAGTGTTTTTGTAAATAAAGTGGATTATTAACCAATATGACAGCCTAATTGATGACCAACGAAATAAAAAAAATCCTGATTGTAGAGGATGACTCACGCATTGCTCAAAACATCAGTAAAGGCTTGCGTGAAAAAGGATACGATACCGAAGTGGCCTATGACGGACTGATAGGTAGCAAAATTGCCGCTGCTCATCACTTCGATTTAGTGATTTTGGACATCAACTTGCCATCCATGAATGGCTATGAGGTATGTAAAAATATCCGACAGCGCGATCCCAATGTGCCTATTTTGATGCTAACGGCTCTGGGTGAAGCGGATGATAAAATCGAAGGCTTCAACGTAGGTGCCGACGACTATATCGTAAAACCATTTGATTTTCGGGAGCTACTAGCCCGCGTCAATGTGTTTTTGAAACGCTCACAGTCGGATATCGAAAATGTGACAAACAATTTGCTTCGCATTGCCGATCTTGAAATCAATCCTGATACCAAAACTGTCATACGCGCAGGGCATACGATTGACCTCACTCCCAAAGAATTGGCTTTGCTCGAATACCTGATTCGTAACAAAGGTCGAGTGGTATCCAAAACCGATATTGCCGAAAAAGTATGGGATATGAATTTCGACAGTGGTACCAATGTCGTAGAGGTTTATATCAATTTTTTACGTAAAAAAATTGACCGAGATTTTGAAACCAAACTTATTCATACCAAATCTGGAATGGGCTATGTTTTGAAAGAAGATTCTTGATTGTTAGGGAATTAGCTTAGATTTGTTCCCGTTTTGGCAAATACTCTCCCCTCAATTGGGGGAGGAATTTTTAGAATACAAGTATTAACTTGCCACTTCATTAAAAACTAACCGTTCTTTCATCCCATGAAAACCAAATCTCTATTTTTTGGCTTGCTGCTTAGTAGTGGCATGGCCGTTGCACAAAACACCAGTAACATGAGTTCAAATCCACTTTTACAGCCATTTGATACCCCCCATCAAACGGCTCCTTATGACAAAATCAAACCCGAACATTTTTTGCCTGCTTTGAAAGAAGCAATGGCGCAAGGAAAAAAAGAAATTGACGCGATTGTTAACAACAAAGCCCAGCCTACTTTCGAAAATACCATCATTGCACTGGAGCAAGGTGGCGAAAATGTAGGCAAAGTCAGTTCGATATTGTTTCATTTGAATGGGGCAGAAACCAATCCCGAAATCCAGAAAACAGTACGCGAAGCCTCTCCTTTACTTACTGAATATGGCAATGATATTACGCTCAACGATAAGCTTTTTGCGCGTGTAAAAGCAGTGTGGGATCAACGCGATAAACTCAAACTTGATACTGAGAGTGCGATGCTTTTGGAAAAAACCTACAAAAGCTTTGCCCGTAATGGTGCCAATCTCAACGCCGCCGACAAAGAAAAACTACGTGGTATCAACAAAGAATTGTCACAGTTGTCTATCAAGTTTTCTGAAAATAATCTCGCCGAAACCAACGAATACTCGCTCGTAGTAACCGATGAAAAAGACCTTGCAGGTTTGCCCGATTTTGTGAAAGAAGCTGCGAAAGCTGCCGCCAAGCGCCTCAATAAAGAAGGTTGGGTGTTTACGCTACATGCTCCAAGTTACGGGCCTTTTATGCAGTATGCCGACAACCGCGACTTACGCAAACAACTTTTCTTGGCTTATAACGGACGTGGATTCAACGGTAGCAAAAACGATAACAAAGACAACATCGCCCAAATCGTAAAGCTTCGCTATGAAAAAGCCAAGCTACTAGGCTACGCTACTTGGGCCGATTACATCTTAGAAGAGCGCATGGCCAACAGCAAGCAGATTGTCAACAATTTTTTGAATGACGTCAAAAAATACGCCGAACCTGCCGCTGCTCGTGAACTAGCCGAGTTGACGGCCTATGCTAAGAAAAATGGATTTACCGAAGACAAATTGCAGCGTTGGGATGTTTCGTATTATTCAGAAAAACTGAAAAAAGAAAAATACGCTATCAATGATGAGTTGTTGAAACCTTATTTCAAACTCGAAAATGTGTTGGACGGAATCTTTGCTCTCACCAACAAACTATACGGTATTAGTTTCAAAGAAAACAAAAACATTCCTGGCTGGCATCCTGAAGTGAAAGCTTATGAGGTTTTTGACAAAGACGGGAAGTTTTTGGCGGTATGGTACGGGGATTATTTCCCTCGCGCAGGCAAGCGTGCAGGTGCGTGGAACAACAGCGTCCAAGACCAATGGATAGAAAATGGCGTAGAATATCGTCCGCACGTGGTTAATGTTTGTAATTTCTCACGTCCTACCGATACCAAGCCTTCATTGTTGTCTTTTGGTGAAGTGACTACCTTGTTTCACGAGTTTGGTCATGCCCTTCATGCGATGCTTGCCAAAGGCAAATACCAAACTACCTCAGGTACGAGCGTAGCGTGGGACTTTGTAGAACTTCCTAGTCAAATCATGGAAAACTTTGCGGAAGAGCCCGAAGTACTTCGGATGTTTGCAAAACACTATCAAACGGGCGAAGTGATTCCACAAGAATACATCGAAAAAATCCGCGCTAGTTCTAACTTTATGGCGGGTTTAGCCAATCTACGCCAAATAGGATTGGGAATGATAGACATGGCTTGGCACAGCAACGTACCCAATGGCGAATCGGTAGCGCAAATTGAGGAAAAAGCTGACATAGGTGCCCAAATTTATCCAAAAGTAGAAGGGATAAGCGTGAGTACTGCGTTTAGTCACATTTTTGCGGGCGGCTACTCTGCGGGCTATTATAGCTACAAATGGTCGGAAGTGTTAGACGCTGACGCCTTTGAGTTGTTCAAAGAAAAAGGTATTTTCAACCAAGAAGTAGCCAATTCGTTCCGCGAAAACGTACTTTCAAAGGGAGGTAGTGAGAAGCCAATGGTACTTTATAAGCGTTTCCGTGGTCGCGAGCCTAAGCCTGAAGCAATGCTCAAACGCGCTGGATTGATTTTGTAAATTATTGATTTGTAGTTTTTTAACCAAAAAGCCGCTGTGATGAACAGCGGCTTTTTGGTTGGAATGAGGGGGGGACGACTCAGCAAAGACTTTTCAACGATTCGTAACCTATGGTATCGTATCAAAGAAACGGGGTATTATGAGGGGTTGGAGAAACCTCTACATTTTTTGCCGTTATTGTACCGGGCAGTATAATACTCCACAATATCTTCTATACCTTCGTAACAGCATTCAAAGACCTCTTTACTGACAATAAGTTCAGAGCCACATTAATAGCACAATGAATTTGAAAGTCAATTCCTTTTAAATTGACTGCATCATAAATATGCACATTAGAGTCATTTTTCTAGACTGCATGATTACAAAAATATTTCGACACCGATTTCCTACAACATTTCCACTTTCATCACATTATCATCCGAAATGCGGTCGATGAGCTTGTTGTAGGGGTCGATGCCGCCTCTGACGGACAATTCTGGACAGATTAGGGTAAGAGATAGATAACTGTATCTATAAAGAAAAAAACACCATGGCTTGTCAATACATTTTCATCGTGTAAATCTTCCAAAATAATACCCCATTCAGGATGATAATAATCGTTATTTCTCCTGTGTTTAAAACCGTTTCGTTCTAAGAATTTCCTCAATTCATCTAAGTCAGTAGGCTGCGTAGATTCTATAAATGATTGTTTGACAACTGAATAAAAATTGTTGTCTTTGAGATAAAAACCAAGCAGCTCGTAATGAGTACTCGGAAATAAAAAGTTGTGAATAAGCAGGCTAACAAAATAGTCTTTCCAACTTTCATAAAAAATGGCATCGTTAATTTTGGTAACGCTCCTACCATCATTATTGAGAAAAACTTGCTGCTCTGCTCCTTCGCCAATATACTGATTATCATCAATTAACGAATACCAATAATCGTATTGAGCAGCAAAAAGAGATAGCAGTTCTACCTCGTCTTTTTTACTGAAGAATTCTGTTTTTTGAGCCGTTCTACCTGTGCTCTCGCTTGTGCTAAGGTAAAGCAAGGCTGTTTGGATAAGATTTCTGCCTGTAACTTCTCCAATTCTTGAAAGGATATCTCTGATTTCATCTCTCATAAAGTTTAGACAAAAATAAAAACAAATTTAAAGATTAGAAAAAAAGACGGCGAGTAGCCCCTGTACGGAACCCAACTCGCCGTCTTTTCCATCTCTACAGCATTTCTACTTTCATCACATTATCATCCGAAATGCGGTCGATGAGTTTGTTGTAGGGATCGATGCCGCCTTTGAGGGGCTTGCCTTTTACCACCAACTCAATCGTGTGCTTGCCTGGACTGAGTTTGTGTTTTTGGAGGTAGAGCGGCACTTTTTGCTTCATGCCTAGCTTGTTTTTAGACTCCTCCGTAAATACCCCAATGTCGATGTAGTTCGGGGTTTTTCCCTGCGCAATTTCTTTGCCCGTTTTGTCAAAATACAGCTTTTTGGTCTCTACTGTCAGCTTTATTTTATACTGGTCGCCTTTCAGTGGCGTCGCTTCTACGGCCGTTACTTTGTTTTCGTACAAGGTGATTTTCTTGATACAATCCTCAACAAAATACTTGAGCGAATCAGGCGTTTGGGTGTAAATACTGTTGTACCATTCGTCGGTCGTCGTAAAAGGCGCTTTCTGGCGGAAGGCCGTCCGTTCGGCGTAGTCTTTCAGCCACGTATTGAGGCGCTGCTCGCCCACCATGTCTTGCAGGGCATAAAACGTCAACGTGCCTTTTCCGTACCAAATGTACGCCCCACTCTCGTTGTCCATCAGCGGCTGTTCGCCTTTGTTTTCTGTACCACGACCGCGCAAATACTGGTCGAGGGCGTATTTGAGGCGCTCCTGCATCACGTCGCGGCCGTAAATGTGGTGTAGCACCATGTGCGAGCTGTACTCGGCCAATGCCTCGGCGATGTTGTTGGCTCCCCGCGTGAAGCTCGGCATCACTTGGTGCCCCCACCATTGGTGTGCTACCTCGTGGGCCGTTATGTAATACGCATAATCGGTTTTGTTGGGGTCTGAGAAATCGGCCAAAAACCCAAAGTTTTCCGAATACATAATGGTATTAGGGAACGACTGCGCAAAGGTCTGATAACGAGGAAACTCCAAAATACGCATCTGTCGGAACTGGTACGGACGGAAATTAGACGAACAGTAGCGCAAGGCGTCTTTCAACCCATTCATAAAGTGGGCAATGTTTTTATTGTGCGTAGGATGGTGGAAAATTTCCACTTTAATATCCTGTCCATCAGAGTTTTTAACCGTTTCGCGGTGGACGGCATAACGCGCCGACGCTACGTTGAAAAACAAATCCATGAACTCGTTTTGTTGGTAATGGAAGTACTTACGACCGTTCTGCGCCCATTCTTTTTGTAGATACCCAGGCATGATCGCAATTTGGTCGGGTTCGGTACTGACCGTGCCTTCAAACGTTATCCAGTCACCTTCTTGGGTAAACAAGAAGTTCTGTAACCCCGTCGAGTCGGTGCGTTTGGGCATGTCAAATTCCCGAATCGGCAGTTTATACTTTTTCCGATACCGCTCCGACGAAAGTTCGGCGGACTGACTGTATCCGATGCTCGGGAATAAATCGCCTTGGTTCACAAAAGTACCATTGTCCGTAATCGTAAACTGCTCTTCTCCCCCATTGCGAAAGCCTCTAAACTCACCATGCGACGCGATTTCAAGCACCGCCGAGTCGTTGGGCATCAGCTTTTTAGGCAATTGATAAATATAAAAACGTTGAATCGTATCGTTCAACAATTTCTTAGGCTCTACTCCGTCGATTTTTAGACTCATTCGGTAATGCGGGAAACCGCCTCCCACGTTCAAAATCAGCGAATCCAACGGGCGGTTATGCTTATTTTTTATCACAAATCGACCACGGGCATCTATCATTCGTTTTTTAGGGAATAAATCTACCTCTACCTTCACCGACGTTACTTTAGGCTGGGGTTTAAGGTAAAATTTACGGTATTTTTCTTCGTACTCCGCACTTCGTTTGCGGCCTTCTTCGGCGGTACGGTACTTGTTCAATACACTTTGGTTGTAATAAATAAAGCCCGCTGAACCTAGCCACACAAGGGTAAAAACCGACAGCAACGCCCCCGTAGCAGGGGTAAAACGCTGCATGGCCAAACGCCAACGATTTTTGAAATTGGTTTCGGTACCGCGCGACCAAAACAGGTTGCCAATCACCAAAAAGACTGCCGCCAATCCGCCCCAACACAACAAATACCACATCGTATTTTCGGTAAACCCAAACCCGTTCATGTCTGAATACGTCGAAGTAGGAACGGCGTTGAAATATAGCAACATGTATTTGTATTCAGAAAAAGCCCGCGTGCCGTACAATACCGCCCAAAAAGCAATGTTGACCACGTGCCCCGTCATTTTGTTGTTGACCAACGTATGAATCAAAAACGTAATCATGGTCAGGAACGTCCACTGCAAAATAGGCACTACGTAGCCTTGCAGGTACAGCGCCAAGTTGTAATCGAAGTATCCTTTGATGGTCTGCCAGATAACGCCGCACAAAATCCCCACGACAGGAATGAACAGCATCACCCCAATCATGGCCAAAAACTTGGAGCCATACACCAACCAGTTGGGCAACGGTAAAGCATCGCCAATGAGGTGAAAATTGACCGTTCGGTCGCGGTGAACGACTTCGCCCGTAATGAAAATAATGAGGATAATTACTACAAAATAAAATGTACTGTCTTTCGACTCCAACATGAGGTAAGTGGTAGGAAGCGAATCGGTTCCGTACATCATTCCTGCGTATTGATTGTCTAAAAACAAGAACAACGCCGCCGCTAACAAAATAGCAATAAAGAAGGGATCACGAACGATGTTCCGAAACTCCACTTTGGCCATGCTGAGCATTTGTCTCAAATAACGACCCGTGGTGTAGGCTTTTTCGGCCACGGGCAAATCAGCCAATGAGCGAGGAGCTGCCACTTTTTCAGTCTTCTTTTTGGAGATTTTTTGAGATTTTGGGGCAATGAAGCGTTGAAAATCAAAGCGAAACAACAAAAACAAAAGTGGAGCAAGCCCTACCCCTATCCACAACAAACGGTTCCATAAGAAATTACCCTCCAGAGGAAAAAAGCGGGTATTTTGTTCCGTAACTGTCCAGTAACGCGTCAAATCGTCGAGCGCTCCCAACGCAAATGGGTCGAGAATAGCGGCCAGCGACTTGTTGTCCAAATCGGCCATCAACGAAGAGGCGACCAAGTAGGTCACCAATAAAACCACCCCACCCGCATAGGTGACAAACACGCGTTTTGTCAAGGCCACCAAGCTAAAAAAGAGGCTTCCCGCAAAGAATAAATTGGGAACCCCTACGACCAAGTAAGGCCACAGGTAGTTGAGCAGGTTGTAAGGACCAATACGCTCGGCATTATCGCCAACTTCGAACGTTTTTCCAATGATACAACCGACCAAATGTCCTACAATCATTCCTGAACCAATAAACAACAGCGTCAGAAATGACCCCATAAAACGCCCCATGAGGTACCCTTTTTCGGAAATGGGATAGCTGAAATAATAATTTTGGGTTTTGTGCTCAATGTCGCGATAGACGGGTACGCCCATCACTGCTGTAGCAAGCATGATGCCGAAAACACTCATCACGGCAATGAAAACTCCCGCCATAGCAGGACCGTTGATGAATACTTTTTCGGACGAACCGCCACTGATGCTCACCGAACCAAACAGTGCCAACACTAACGAAAATAGAAACATCACCGCCCAATAGCCCCAAGTAGCAGGTCGCTTAAAGCGGTATTTTAGTTCAAAAGAAAGTATGGTTGAAAACATAAATTTAGCTGTGTTTGACTATTTTTGAAAAATCTACTGTTTGATAATTTTTCTTTGTCACCCCCGGCATTTGCATTGTCACCCCGACGATAGGAGGGGTCTATATCCTTGCAATGATAATTCGCCGCTTTAGATTCCTCCTCCGTCGGAATGACAAAAAGCCTACATTGGAATGACAGAAAACGCCTACACTTTTGTTACCCCATTTTCTCCCTTGTCACCCCGACGATAGGAGGGGTCTGCATCCTTGCACGCGCAATTCGCCGCTTTAGATTCCTCCTACATCGGAATGACAAAAAGCCTACGTCGGAATGACAAAAAAGCCTACGTCAGAATGATAGAAAACGCCTACACTTTTTTTTATTACCCTATTTTCTCCCTTGTCACCCCGACGAAGGAGGGGTCTGCATCCTTGCAATGATAATTCGCCGCTTTAGATTCCTCCTCCGTCGGAATGACAAAAAGCCTACATTGGAATGACAGAAAACGCCTACACTTTTGTTACCCCATTTTCTCCCTTGTCACCCCGACGATAGGAGGGGTCTGCATCCTTGCAATGATAATTCGCCGCTTTAGATTCCTGCTCCGTCGGAATGACAAAAAAGCCTACGTCGGAATGACAAAAAGCCTACGTCGGAATGACAAATGGTTTCATTAGTCTTGAATATCATCGTTTAAAAATTTCCATTCAGGATTAAACTCATTGATAAGTGCTTCTTTCTTTGATCTTCGCCAACCCTTTATTTCCTTCTCACGTTCGATAGCGTTGTAAACGTATTTGTGATGCTCCCAGTAAAGGAGATAGAAGCAATTGTACTTTGCAGTAAATCCACTTACTCCTTGCTTATGCTCGCTTAACCTACGCACCAAATCATTTGTAACGCCAACATAAAGAACCGTCTTATTATAGTTTGTTAAAATGTACACGTAATATGAATGCTCTCTCATGATTTATAAAATGCAAAAGGTGATAAGGATTTAGATTCCTCCTCCGTCGGAATGACAAGAGACTTTCGTCGAAATGAAAAAAGGTTTCCCTAAAATGACGAACCATTGCCTTTTTTGTCACTCACCTTTCTTTTGTCACCCCGACGAAGGAGGGGGCTGCATCCTTGCACACGCAATTCGCGGATTTAGATTCCTCCTCCGTCGGAATGACAAAAGGGTTGCGTCGGAATGAAAAAAGCTTCATCAGAAGAACAAAGAACTTTCTTTTGTCGCCCTGACATTTCCTTTGTCACCCCGACGAGGGAGGGGTCTGCGTCCTTGCACGCGCAATTCGCGGATTTAGATTCCTCCTCCGTCGGAATGACAAAAGGGTTGCGTCGGAATGAAAAAAGCTTCATCAGAAGAACAAAGAACTTTCTTTTGTCGCCCTGACATTTCTTTTGTCACCCCGAGGAAGGAGGGGTCTGCGTCCTTGCACAGAATTCGACGATTTAGATTCCTCCTCCGTCGGAATGACAAAAAACTTTCGTCGGAATGACAAGAGACTTTCGTCGGAAGAACAAAAAAGACTACACTGCCAGTCCTTGTCGAACCGTGATTTCGGAGAAATACACATCTTCCAAATCAGGAGTAGTTGCTTCAAAACCTTCAAGTGACTCGTCGGCTATGACTCTGATTTGGGTTTTACCCATTTTCAGTGAAGTCGAAATCACTTGGTAATTTTCGCGATAGTTGTTCAGTTCGTGTTTTTCAATACTTTTCTTAAATACCTTACCCTCAAGCCCTTTTACCAATTCATTTGGATTGCCTTTGGCCACTACTTCGCCCAAACAAATGATAGCCATGTGAGAGCAAAGGTTGGTAACATCTTCCACAATGTGCGTTGAAAGAATCACAATCGTGTTTTCGCCAATTTCAGAAAGTAAGTTATGAAAACGATTGCGTTCGGCGGGGTCAAGACCCGCCGTCGGTTCATCAACAATGATGAGTTTGGGATTGCCAATAAGCGCCTGTGCAATACCAAAGCGCTGTTTCATCCCTCCCGAATACGTCCCCAAGTTTTTCTTACGGGCTTCGTAGAGGTTTACTTTTTGAAGAAGCGCCGTAACAATGTCCTTACGCTCACCACGATTCGAAATTCCTTTTAGGTCGGCGATGTGGTCAAGCATGGTTTCGGCACTGACGCGCGGATATACCCCAAACTCTTGCGGTAAGTAGCCTAGAATTTTACGTACCTCCTCTTTTTGGCGTAGTACATCCAAGTCATCGAGCGAAATACTACCGCTATCGGCCTCTTGAAGGGTGGCAATGGTGCGCATCAAGGAGCTTTTACCCGCGCCATTAGGACCCAAAAGTCCAAACATCCCCTGCGGAATGGTAAGTGTAACATCTTTAAGGGCTTGTACGCCATTAGAATACGTCTTGGAAAGATTGGTAATGGTTAGCTGCATGAAGAAATTAGTTTGTAGGTTTTGAAGGTTTTGCGAAAATAGAAAAAACCATACTCAAACTATATTTTTTGGGATTAAAGGCAATATGGGCAGATGAATATTAGAAAATTTCTCATGAAACTTCTGAGAATTGTTGATTTTTATCTAAAAATATAGAATAACGTTTGTTGAGTCCCAATTATACTACCAAAACAAAACCACAGAAGGCAGAATAGATATCAAGGAAAAAGCCTCGCTGTATCTCTGCACCTCTGTGGTTTTTTAAAAAATATTTAGGAAGTCTTATTTTACTTTGGCTCTACGCTCTCGCATTTCGCGCCAAGTGGTAAGAATGATGCCTTCTTTTTCGATAAAAGTTTTTAAGGCAGGGTCTAACATCGCCCAAAAATCACCGTAGCGGGTAGGCCAAGAATCGGTGATTTCTTTGAAGTTGTCGCTGGGGGCAGCGCAGTGCATGATTACCATTGTAATACCCGGCTTAGCTTCTTTCAAAAGCTCAATGTATTTTTCGGTTTTCATTTTCCGTAAGTTTTCTTCGGTATTAGGCACATTAGCGGCGAGTTTCCAACCATAAGTATCTGCAAACAAATCGTCGAGTACCGGCAAACCTGCGTTCCAAAGCATTTTACCAATTTGCTGAAACTGTTGTATTTCTTGGGCTGGACTGTTACGCTCTTTGGAGATAAGCGTAGCATGGCCCGCAGGAAACATCACGGGGATTTTTTCTTGAATACCCACTTTTACATAACGTTCCGTAAAAGCAGGCGAACCGAAGAGCGTTCCCATATGCGAATCGATGTGCGAAGGCTCTACCCCAAATTGTCGAAAACGGGCTATTTGTGCCCTGATTTCGGTTTCTACTTCGTCGGCGGAGGCATTCTTGACCACACTAGCTACATTAGACCACATAGCACCTTCTTTGTCGTGCAAGCCCGGTACTTTGTCGCGCCCCGACAGCGGAAACCAACGATAGCCTTTCCATTCGGAGGTAAGGGTGAGGTGCACGCCTGCGTCAGTGTTGGGGTGCTGTTGGAGGTATTTCATGTAGGCAGGTACCCACCCGCAAGGCATCATCACGCTAGCTGAATTGGCCACCCCTTTTTCCATGGCGAGAATAGTACCTTGATTGGCCTCATACGACATGCCCGCGTCGTCGATGTGGAAGATAATGACTTTTTTGCCTTTGGGATAGCCTAGTTTTTCGGCATAAGTCTCTTGAGCCATGCTGCCAATGTTCCCTAGCAAACAGAATACAAATAGAAAAAGATATTTCATGGAATCCAGGGTTTATATTTGCCTCATAAAGTAATGAGCCTATCCTTAATTACTTTAGGGACTTATGAAAAGACTATCTCGCAATTTACTTTTTGGCTTAGTAGGACTGTTGCTTGTAGGGACAGGGCTTACCTATACCTCACCATTGGTGCACATCAAAAACTACGTTCAAAGAGGAGATGTGGATATTATTGATTACAAGCAGCACCCTACGCGGCAGGTGCTGGCTTCTACTCGGCCTGAGCCTTGGCCTTTAGACTCTAATTTTAATAAAGCGGTGGTGAGCCAAAACCTCTTGGATACCCTAGAAAAGTATCGAACAACGGCTTTTTTGGTGTTTCAAGACGGAAAATTGCTTTATGAAAAATATGGGGAAAATACCGATACCAGTAGTCTGAGTCAGTCTTTTTCGGCGGCCAAAAGCATCATTTCGATGTTGGTGGGTATTGCTCTCAACGAAAACAAAATTCGTAGTTTGGACCAGCCTGTCAAAGCATATTTAGGGGCCTTTGCGGAAGGTGAAAAAAGCAAGATTACCATCCGTCATTGTTTGACGATGAGTACAGGACTAGATTGGCACGAAAAAGACAAAGGTTTTTTTAGCAACAATGCCTTGGGATACTATGGCGAAAATATAGAAGGGGTGATTGAGCATTTGGATTCCGAAAAACCTGCGGGTAAGGAGTTTGAGTATCGAAGCGGAGATACCGAAATTTTGGCCTTGATTTTGGAAAAAATATATAATAAAAAAATCGCCGATTTGGCGTCCGAAAAAATCTTTCAGTTGATTGGCAGCGAAACCGATGCGGTTTGGATGCTCGATAAACCCAAAGGCCGCGAAAAAGCATTTTGCTGTTTTGCTCTTACTGCTAGGGATTTTGCTAGGTTTGGGCATTTGATGCTTTGGAATGGCAATTGGAAAGGGCGTCAGATTGTTTCTGAAGGGTATATGAAAGAAGCACAGCGGCCTGCTTCTTACCTTCTCGACCCCAAGACTCAGCTGCCTCTTCAGGCTTATGGATACCAATTTTGGATGCAGTCTTACAAAGGAATCTCAACCGTTAGTATGCGAGGTCTATTGGGGCAGTTGATTTGGGCGATTCCTTCCAAAAATGCCGTAGTAGTAAGATTAGGGCATAAAGAGTCTCCCCAAAAAGTAGAAAATTATTTCAAAAAAGACTCCGAAATCTACTTGGAAGCAGCCTTGCAGGTTTTGGAGCAATCAAAGTAAGGTGAGTCTATAGACAACCATTTTTTTCATTGCAACAGCACTAACTGTATCCTAAGTAGGCTATACTTTTCTATAAATGCTATATTTTTTGCTTCAAAAAGCTCAAATTAGGCTAAAAATACTGGATTTCCAGTATTGTGTGATATAGTTGATAGTGAGAACTTTGTGTCGCTAAACCTCTATCCTACATTGACAACTAGCTATACACTTTTACCCGAAAATGTTTCTTTGGAAAACTTCATTTTCCAAGGTGGCGTTGTTGGTTCATTTGTAAGCTATGCTTAATTATACTCGCCTTGTTAATATTGCTGTACATTAAACTGTAACTAGTAAGTCACTTGGCGAGTATAAGACAAGCTTGTAGACGTGGTCGCAAGGAGTAGGAAAGATATATTATTATTTAATTGATATATAGATAGAATACCACTATTTCCAGCAGGAAAAGTATTTTGAAATATTTAGTAAAACATAGTCTCAGATTGTTGAACTCAAACCGATAAAAATCGGTCAAATTACTTTAATAAGTGTAATACTTGATTAAAAGTAGTGAGACATGAAGATTATAGATTTGGGTTGAATCATCTATTAATGTATAATAAGTGCCTGTATAGCCATTTTAAAAACATTTGCTGAGTATGACGTTGGTAAGACCTTTTTTCTTATCAACGTTTTTTTTTAGACTCTATATTTTTGATAAGTAGAACATAAATCCATATGTTCTTTGTCTAGAATATAGACGATGAGTAACGATTATCTAATAACTTTTTGAGATATACTTTGGTAGTTTCTTTTAAAAGTATGAGATAACTCTTTTAATAGTATATGTATTGGATTTATGAAACTTACCAGAGTATTATTAGTTGACGACCATCCTATCTTTCTTGAAAGTCTACAAGCCCTGCTTACCAATCTCGGAAAAGTAGAGATAGTAGCAAAAGCTGTCAATGGAATCGAAGCTTTGAAGCTTCTGAAGCAAATGCCCATAGATGTGGTGATTACTGATTTAAGTATGCCTTTACTTAACGGAATCGATTTTACGGTCAAGGCGAGAGAGATTTCGCCTCACATCAAGGTGATTTTACTAACCATGACGGAAGACATGGCTCGTGTACGTGACGCTATGCGAATAGGAGCATGGGGTTATATTTTAAAAAGCTCAAGTCTAGAAGAACTTCAGTGGGCAATCAAAGAAGTAGTAGAGGGGAGAAAGTATTTTGGGGCTGATTTAGAAATAGAAACCGCAGAAAATGCTACAGTGGTAGTATCAAATTGGCACAGCAAAGAAGATGAGATACCGCACCTTACCAAGCGCGAAATTGAAATCATCCGTTATATCGTCAAAGACAAATCTAGTGAAGACATTGCCAAGTTGCTTAATATTAGTCCCAATACCATAGAAACACATCGTCGCAATATTTTCAAGAAACTTGATGTAAAAACGGTAGTCGGCTTGATGCGGTTTGCGATTAAGCACAACTTGATTGATTGACGCCTAGCGAGGTGGTCCTCCCAAAAAAAGTTTTTCGCTGCGAAGAGCTTGTATATACCGCTCAAGCGGAGCAATATAAGGAGATGAAGGGAAATCTTCTTTGTATTTTTCTAGGAGCTTTACAAAAGGTTGCGGTTTTTTACCATCAAAATATACATAGGGGAAAAAATACATTTTTATTAATTGCGCTAATAGAATTTGTCGTGTTTTGGGAACCTTGCTCAAAGTTTCATAAATCTGATGGTATTTATTTTCTAACGCAATGCTGTCAAGGCTCATGGCACCTCTTCTAAATGCTGGATTAGGATGAACGTACACGTCGGGTCCCGACAAAAAAAACGAATGAAGCGCCTGCATATACAAGCCTGATACATAGAGGCTATCTTCTGTAATGGCTGGACGGATTTGTTCTTGTTTGGCTAGTTCTCCTTTTGAAAATAAATAGGCCTGCTTTCTAAAATATTTCTGTCCTTCCAAAGAAGCCCACACATATTTGTTGATGTGGGGATTGGTAGTATTGCATTGATTCCTAAAGTTTTCCCAAGATTGGGCCGCTAAATCATTAATAATGACTGTATAGTTTTCAAGCGACATATGCTGAAAAAGAGGATTGGCTGTGAGGCTATCTTTGCCCATCAAGAGGCTTTTGTACAAAAAATCATGTAAGCGCGCTATTTTACCTTTTACAATTGGGAGGGTGGAACGATTAGGGGTGTGAAAAATCAGAGTATCGTGGGGTGTTAAAAAAAAATCAAGTTGATAGCCCAAGCACTCGATGACTACTTTTTGGGGATAAGCTAGCGCAAAATCAGCCTTAAAATTCCCTTTTTGGTCGGTTTTTCCTTGGTGTAAAGGCACATTTGAAATAAAATGCAGTGAATCTTGAATGAAAATTTGATATTTTGATGAAGGAAAACCTTCAAAACACCCCTTCACCCAAACATTGGATTGGGCAAATCCCTGAATACAACAGATGAGTAAAATACAAAAATAACGCATATCTATGGCTGTTTAAGTCCGTAGTGCCTCCCACAAAATCTCTATAGGATGCTTGGCTTTTCGACCTGTACCATCTTTGATTTGATGGCGGCAGCTTGTGCCAGGCGCAGCAATCACTACTTCTTCGGGCTGTTGGCGGATGGTAGGAAAAAGTACCAATTCGCCTACTTGCATCGACAGCTCGTAGTGTTCAGCTTCGTATCCAAAAGACCCCGCCATCCCGCAGCAGCCCGACGGAATGAGCTGAACTTTGTAATTGGCTGGCAAAGACAGCATTTTTTTGGTAGGTGTGAGCGACGCTAAAGCTTTTTGATGACAATGTCCATGCAATTTAATGACTTTGTTGGAAGTTTCAAACTGATTAGAAATGAGGCGTTTGGCATCTATCTCTCGGGCTATAAATTCATCAAATTGGAGAGCGTTTTGGGCTAATTTTTGGGCTGCGTCTCTGAGCGATTCGGGTACGAGGTCGAGGTATTCGTCCCGGAAAGTCAAAATCGCCGATGGCTCAATACCCACCAAGGGAGTTTGATCCGAAATAAGTCCTTGAAGCATTTCGACGTTTTGAATCGCTATTTTTTTGGCTTCCTTTACTAGCCCTTTGGAGAGATACGTCCGTCCACTTTCTACGTGTTTAGGAATCACCACCTCATAGCCTAGCTTTTCCAGCAGCATAATGGCTTTTTGCCCAATTTCTACGTCGTTATAATTAGTAAATTCGTCACAAAAGAGATAAACCTTCGATTTGGGGGATGCCGTAGTAGAACGGCGGTTTTTTGCCCAAGCCTCCAAAGTAGTACTGTGCAACAAAGGCATGGTGCGGTCGGGGTGGAATCCCACGATTTTGTTGGCAATACGGCGTAAGGATTCGTTTCCAAAAATCATATTATACCCCCAAGGTGCGATGCGAGCGAGACGCATTTGCTGGGAGAAATTGGCAATCAAACGCGAACGAAAAGGCACTCCTTTTTGGTCGTAATAACTTTGTAAAAACTCCGCTTTCATCTTAGAAATATCCACGCTTGAAGGGCATTCGGATTTGCAGCCTTTGCACGAAAGACACAAGTCTAATATTTCTTTGGTCTCTTCCGAGGAAGCCGGTGTACTAGAAGCGGTTGTATAGAAATGCCGCAACATATTGGCACGAGCGCGAGTAGTATCGCGCTCGCGTCGGCTTGCCATGTAACTAGGACACATAGTGCCGCCCGTGATGTGGGTTTTGCGACAGTCGCCTGAGCCGCTGCATTTTTCGGCTAAACGCAGTATGCTTTCTTGTTTTGAAAAATCAAAGACTGTATCAATTTTGGGGTTTATTTGGTCGGGCTGATACCGCAAAAACTCATTCATGGGGGGCGTATCCACGATTTTGCCACGGTTGAAAATCCCCTTAGGGTCAAAAAGTTGTTTTACCTCTCTAAACAAAGCGTACACTTCTTCGCCCATCATAAAAGGAATAAATTCGCCTCGGAGGCGGCCATCGCCGTGTTCCCCCGAAAGCGCGCCATTGTATTTTTTTAGCAAAATGGCGGTATCGGCCAAAATCGCCCTGAATTTGGCTTTGCCTTCTGAGGTTTTGAGATTGACCATTGGCTCTACGTGCAGCTCACCAGCACCTGCGTGGGCATAGTAAGAGGCATGAACGCCATGTTTTTGGAGTACTTCGCCTAGGTCTTGGATGTAATCTGGTAAATCTTCGACAGCCACAGCGCAGTCTTCGATAAGATTGACGGGTTGTACATCTCCTGGTAGGTTACGAATCAAACCTAAGCCCGCTTTTCTTACGTCCCATGCTTTTTTGGAATCGTCGCCAAAAAGTAATGGATAAGCATAGCCTAGTTGATTGAGTTTTAGTTCAGTGACTAATACAGCCGCTTTTGCTTCTACTTCTTCACGAGTATCAGCTCCAAACTCCACCATTAGCATTGCGGCGGGGTCACCTTCGATAAAGAAGCGATTGTGCCGGTATTCGTTGTGGTTTTTGGTAAAGTCCATGATGTATTTGTCCACTAGCTCAGAGGCCAAAGGGGTATGCTTCATGGCAATTCCATTGGCCAACAAAGACTCATGCAAAGTAGTGCAATGGATACAGAGTAAGCCTAGTTCAGCCGGAGGAAGAGGTAAGAGATTGATTTTGGCTTCCGTAACAAAGCAAAGTGTACCTTCCGAGCCGGCAATAAGTTTGGGGAGGTCGAGAGCGATGTCTTCAGAATCAAGCAGGGCATCCAAAGCATAGCCTGTATTGCGGCGGGTGATGCTTTGTTTGGGGAATTTTTCCCGAATCAACGATTTGTTTTGTGAGACAATTTCAGAAAGTCTTTGAAAGATGCTTTGCTGTAAAGGATTGAACTTTGCTTCAGTGCTACTAGGCTTTCCAAACAGTACTTCTGTGCCGTCGCTCAGAAGAGCTTTTACTTCCAACAGGTGGTCGCGGGTAGCTCCCCAACTTATGGAGTGGAGTCCACAGGAGTTGTTCCCAATCATCCCTCCAATCATGGCGCGGTTGGCGGTGGAGGTCTCTGGGCCAAACATCAATCCAAAAGGTCTGAGTGCCACATTCAAATCATCTCTTACTACACCTGGTTGTACTCTGACCCAGTGCTCTTGGGGATTGATTTCTAAGATTTGATTGAAATATTTTGAAATATCTACTACTACACCATTGCCTACCACTTGCCCTGCAAGAGAAGTGCCAGCAGCTCTTGGAATCAGGGTGACTTGGTGGGTAGTAGCCCACGCGATAAGCCGACGAATGTCATCTACGGTACGGGGGAGTGCTACTGCCAAAGGCATTTCTTGATAAACAGATGCATCGGTGGCATACAGTTTCTTGATGGCTTGATGCGCAACAGATGAGTCAAAATATAATTCTCCCGCAAAATCACGGGTGAGTTCTTCAAACGAAAAGTGGGTATTAGAAACGTAAAACATCAGAAAGGAATGGTTTCTGCAAATGTAATTTAAAAATAGATTGGGCGTACCTTTGTTTTTTTATGTACATCAATCAAAAACAATTATATGCCTACCAATTACTTTGAAGCACGCCTGCTGCTCAATCCTGATTTTAACGAAATCCTGATGGCTGAACTAGCCGAAATAGGATACGAATCTTTTGTTGAATCCAACGAAGGAATTTCTGCGTATATACCCGAAAATAATTTTGACGCATCACTTCTTCAGCAAGTAGTGGACAATTATCAGCATTTGACGCCTATCTCGGTTGAATATGAGCAGTTGGAAACCAAAAATTGGAATGAAGAATGGGAACGAAACTATCAGCCCATAGAAGTGGCTGGGAAGATTAGGGTAAGAGCCTCGTATCATTTGCCTGACCCAAGTTTTGAATATGATTTGGTGATTGATCCTAAAATGTCGTTTGGAACAGGGCACCACGAAACCACAACTTTGGTGATGGAACAACAACTCTCCCTTGACCACCAAAATAAGTCGGTGCTTGACGTGGGAAGTGGTACGGGGATATTGGCGATTTTGGCCGAAAAATTAGGGGCCAATCGCCTCACAGCATTCGATATAGAAGAATGGGCTTATCTAAATGCTATTGAAAATGCGGCTTTGAATGATTGTACTCATATCACCGTTTTTCAAGGTACGATTGCCGATTGCCCGTCAGATATATATGACATTGTATTGGCAAATATCAATCGCAATATCTTATTGCAAGAGATTCCGACTTATGTAAAATTCCTGAAAGTGGGTGGTACGTTGATTGTTAGCGGATTTTATGAGTTTGACATTGCCGACATAGTACAGAAAGCAGAAGAATCAGGTTTGAAGCTTATTGATCAAAAAACGCTTAACCAATGGGCAACTTTAAAATTTGAAAACCATGAAAATTAGTATTTTAGGTTGCGGTTGGTTGGGATTACCATTGGGGAAATCTTTATTAGAAAAAGGCTATATAGTACGGGGGAGCACAACGCGTGCCGAAAAACTCAGTGATTTGAGGGCTAGAGGAATAGAACCGCTATGGTTACAACTTACCCCAGAACCTAAGGGAATTGGGTGGGATTATCTGCTCGACACAGAGGTATTGATTATTAATATTCCTCCTCGTTTGGAAAAAGCAGGTGTAGGGTATCATGTAACCCAGATGCAGCATTTAAAATCACTTGTGGAAACAAGTACGGTACAAAAAATAATCTATGTGAGTTCAACTTCGGTTTATGGAGACTTAAACAGAGAAGTGAGCGAACAAGATGTAACTATGCCTTCTGAGTCGGCTACTCCTGCGCTTGTGGAAGCAGAGCAATTGGTGCAGCATTTAGGGCGACCTTGGCTCGTACTACGCTGTGGAGGTTTGATGGGCTATGAGCGTATTCCAGCCAAATACGTAGCTGGCAAAAAAGACATTACGACGGGAGATGTGCCTGTCAATTATGTGCATCGAGATGATGTAATAGGCGTAATAGAAGCTTTTTTGCAAAATACTTCTATTTGGAACGAAGTGTATAATGTCGTTGCTCCTTTACATCCCACGCGCCGCGAGGTGTACATCAGTAGTGGGATAAAGTTTGGCTATGAGGCTCCTACTTTTGTGAGCAGTGCTTCACCTAATGATTTTAAAATAATTTCTTCTCAAAAATTAACCACTCATTTAGGGTATTCTTTTAAGTATAGCAATCCACTAGATTTTTATTATGAGCAGTGATTTTTTGTTTAATGTTTGATTTGAAAGGTGAAACAAAACATCTTGCTTTATTTTGTTTAACTTATAATCTAAAATATTAAACAAGGTTGGTAATTTGTACTTTTTGTTTGGTTTTTGGCGATTTTTGGCCAATTTGAAGGTGGGTTTTTGTAGTATTTTAAGGTAATTTGTCATGATGTTGTACTAGTTTTGGAGGAGATTGAAAAAATATTTGAAAAAATGTTTTGAGTTTTGTTTAACTATTTACTAAATTTGATTCAACAAAATAAGGCAAAGACAATTAATCCATCACATCATGACTGCCATTGAATTCACGTATCATATCGCTAAGGTTTCGAAATCACTAAAGCCTTTCGCAGTTCGTCTGACAAAGGATAGTGACGATGCGAATGATTTATTACAAGATACCTTACTAAAAGCCTTTACCAATCGAGAAAAGTATGCAGACGGTACTAATCTAAAGGCGTGGCTCTACACCATAATGAAAAATACTTTCATCACCAATTATCAGAGAATGGTGAGAAAGAACACCTTCATTGATACAAGCGAGAATCTGCACTATATCAATTCTTTGGAAAATAGTACGGACAACGATGCCCATAACAAATTTGTAATGGAAGATATCAACAGAGCTGTGGATTCATTGGAAGAGACTTATCGTGTGCCGTTTATGATGCACTACCGAGGGTTTAAATACCATGAGATTGCCGAAAAACTCCATATCCCTATCGGAACCGTCAAAAATCGAATTCACATAGCGCGCAAAGAGCTAAAAGACAAACTGAGTCTGTACGCTTATTCGTTTTAATGGAAAACATACAAGTGTTTGCTGTCCCCTATAAGAAGTCATTAAATTAATAAAGAGGAAGGTTTCGAAAAGTTGGCTAGATTCTGGCCAACTTTTTCTATATGAAGTTAACTTCTGTGTGAAGTTTGATACCGAAATTTTCTTCTACCGAAGCCTGAATTTTTTCGGCTAGTTGTTTGATTTCGGCTCCTTTACCACCCCCGTAGTTAACCAGTACAAGAGCTTGCTTTGTATGAACGCCAATATTGCCAAGGCGTTTGCCTTTCCAGCCACATTGCTCAATAAGCCATCCTGCCGGAACTTTGGTCGTATTCTCACTAACTACATAGCCCGGAATCTCGGGGTAGAGTTGTTGGAGTTGTTGGTAGTGAGAATTTGGAATTTCTGGATTTTTGAAGAAACTACCTGCATTCCCAATTTCGGCAGGGTCGGGAAGCTTACTTTTACGAATTTTGATGACTGCATCACTAATCGCCTTGATACTCAGTTCTTTGATGCTCATTTGGTCGAGCGTTTTCTGAATATCCCCATAAGAAATATGGAAAGTGGGGGTTTTGTGAAGCTTAAATTGGACGCTCAAAATGATATATTCTCCTTTGACTTCATTTTTAAAGATACTATCTCGGTAGCCAAATTTACATTCTTCATGCGTAAAAATGCGCTTTTGACCCGTCAAGATATGAACAGCTTCGAGCCTGTAAAACGTATCTTTGATTTCTACGCCATAAGCGCCGATGTTTTGCATAGGGGCGGCACCCACGGTACCCGGAATCAGCGATAAATTTTCGAGACCTGCCCATTTTCTTTCTACACAATACATCACAAACTCATGCCAATTTTCGCCCGCACCTGCTTGCACCCAAATATTGTCTTGGTCTTCTTTGATGGTTTGAATGCCTTTGATATTGATTTTAACCACTAGCCCATTAAAATCCTGCGTAAGTAGCAAATTACTGCCTCCGCCCAAGATAAGTTTAGGGAGTGTTTGAACGTCAGGAAGCTGAAGTAAAGTCTGAATGTCTTCGTCGTTATCCACTTCCACCAAATAGCGCGCAGTGGCGTCTATTCCGAAGGTATTGTATGATTTGAGGGAAACGTTGCTTTGGATGGTAAGCATTTCGTCGGCTAGATTCTGTTGCAAATAACAAAAAAAAGGTTGTTTTACAAAGCTTTTACCAAACAAGCCATATAAAACCCATCAAAACCCTGAAGCGCCGGAGAAGTACGTTCTTCTTGTAAGAGTTGCCATTTTGAACCCTGTTCACTCAAAAAACGTCTGACTTGATCTTCGCTTTCGGATGGTAAAATACTGCAAGTGGCATATACGAGCTTACCGCCTGCTTTTACCATTTGAGAATACCCATTGAGGATTTCATACTGAGTTTGACGAATTTGGGTCAAAAACTCAGGCTTCAATTTCCATTTTGAATCGGGATTGCGGCGTAGCACGCCGAGTCCTGAGCAAGGTACATCGAGCAGTACGCGGTCGGCGGTATCGCGTAGCCTTTTGATGGTTTTGGCTTCGATAGGGCGCGTTTCTACATTGCTTACGCCATTGCGGCGAGCTCGGCGTCGGAGTTCATCGAGTTTCCATGCTTCGATGTCCATCGCAATGAGCCTTCCTTGATTTTGCATCAAAGCAGCGAGATGGAGGGTTTTTCCACCTGCGCCCGCACAAGCATCTACTACGCGCATACCGGGGTGTACATCCAGCATAGGGGCAATCCGCTGCGAACCTGCGTCTTGTACTTCAAAAAATCCATTTTTGAAAAGCTCGGTTTGAAATACATTTTTCTTTTCTGTCAATACAAGAGCTTGAGGTAAATCAGGCAGCTGTTCAGTAAAGATATTTTGGTTTGCCAAAGCTTTTCTCAGTTCTTGGGTATTGGTTTTGAGGGTATTGGCTCTTAATACTACGGGAGCTGTTTGATTGAGTGCATGAAGCTCTGCCTCCCAATTATTACCCAATTCGGTCGAACCTGTTTCATCTAGCCAATCAGGAACAGATTCTCTTATTTTACGAATCTTGAGCGCTTCTTCGTAGGCTTTTTTGATAACAACAGGAGAGAGATGCGCAAACTCTACCCAAGGTGGTAAGGTGTTTCCTTTGATAATCTGCCATGCCCCAAAAAGATCAAGGTACTGAGATGACTCATCCACTTTGGCGGTTTCGACTACAAAAGTCAGTAATCGCCACCAGCGTACGATTTCGTAAGTGTTTTCCGCAATAAATCCACGGTCGCGGGCGCCCCATTGCCGATTTGATTTGAGCACTTGCTCGATTACTTTGTCGGCTTGGCGATTTTTTTCGAAGATTTCGCTGAGAGCAAAAACCGTAGCTTCCACAAGTACCCGATGAAAGCGCATGTTATTTTGTTTTGTAGTAGTTGTCATAAAAATTGGGACAAAAGTACGCTAAAGTCTCACTTTACTAAAATCAAATTGAATAGACCTCTGTACTTTTGAAAATTAAAGACGAACTTTGCGGCATTCTTAAAGGTTATTTCAACGCCGATTTTTTTAAAAAACGGTTTTAAACTAACTGATAATATTTTAACATCATGTTTGTAACCCTCTTTAAATCTAAAATTCACCGCGTCAAAGTCACCCAAGCCGAGCTGAATTATGTAGGTAGTATCACGATTGACGAAGACCTCATGGATGCGGCTGGAATCCTCGAAAATGAGCAAGTACACGTGGTCAACAATAATAATGGTGAGCGGCTGATTACGTATGTTATCAAAGGTGAACGTGGAACGGGCATCATATGCCTCAATGGTGCGGCAGCCCGTAAAGCCCAAGTTGGGGATGTCGTGATTATTATTTCTTATGGTATGATGACCGAAGAAGAAGCAAAAACTTTCCAACCTAAAATTGTTTTTCCCGACGAAAACAACCTCATTGTAAAATAGTGGCAAATCGCTATTTACTTTTTAAAAAATGAAAAATATTGTCAAATACATCATTTCGTTGGCAGTAGCTGGGGGCTTGATGTGGTACGTTTTCAAAGACATGGATTTGGCAGCTATGTGGGCCAAATTCCAAAATGCCAACCACAGTTGGCTTATTCTTGTAGCGATTTTTACTATTATTGCGGCTTGGAGCCGCGCTTATCGTTGGAATATGCTCCTAGAACCAGTGGGCTACAAGCCTTCGGCTTTCAACTCGACGGTAGCGGTTTTTACGGGATATTTTGCCAATCAGTTGATTCCAAGGGCAGGGGAGGTGACGCGTTGTGGTACGCTCAATCGACTCGAAAAAGTACCAGTCAATGTGAGTTTTGGGACGGTAGTAGCAGAGCGGGTGTTTGATGTGGTTTCGTTATTGTTGTTGATAGGTCTAGCCTTTGTGTTGGAGTTTGGGCGTTTGAGTGATTTTTTTATGAGCCTTTTTGGTGAAAAACTAGGGCTCGGAAAAGAAGGCGGCTCTAATAGAATAGTACTTCTGGCAGGGGTAGGAGTAATAGGAATAGGCTTGGCGGTGGCGGCGTGGTGGTTTTACAGAAAAAATGCCGAACGTCTGCGTCAGAATGCACTCTTTGCTAAAATCGAAGGTTTTGTGTTAGGTTTGGTTGACGGGCTATTGAGTATTCGAAAACTTCGGAGTCCGGCGGCTTTTGTCTTTCACACTGTGCTGATTTGGGTGATGTACTTCTTGAGTTCTTATGTGTGCTTTTTTGTACTACCTGAGTCTTCGGGGCTTTCTTTGTTGGCAGGGCTTACGGTATTGATTATGGGCGGACTAGGTATGTCGGCTCCCGTACAGGGGGGGATAGGCCCATATCATATTTTGGTGAGTAGTGCTTTGGTATTGTATGGATTATCCAAAGAAAATGGATTGGCGTTGGCCACTTATATCCACGGTACGCAAATGATTCTGATGTTGATTTTGGGCGGTATTTCGTTTATCATTACGCTGGTCAAAAGTCCCAAAGCCTCTAATCAAACAGATTCTGTAACACATTCTATTCCAAACAAAAATGTCTAGTACTGCCGACAAAATTATGAGCTGGGAAGCTGCCGCCCAAGTTGCACGCGAATGGCAAGCCGAAGGGAAGAAAATTGTATTTACCAATGGGTGTTTTGACATTGTTCATTTAGGACATATCGACTATCTCGAAAAATCACGTGCTTTAGGTGATAAGCTGGTTTTGGGCTTGAATACCGACGCGTCGGTGAGTCGTCTAAAAGGCCCTTCACGCCCCGTAGTCAACGAATACGCCCGCGCCCGTTTGATGGCGGCCTTGTCGTTTGTCGATACTGTCATTTTGTTTGATGAACCAACTCCATTGGAGCTAATTCAGACAATTTGTCCTGATATTTTGGTGAAAGGTGATGATTATACACCCCAAAATATCGTTGGCGCAGATTTTGTAGTAGGTAGAGGAGGAGAAGTGAAGACCATCGCCTTGGTGAAAGGGTATTCGACGACTTCTTTGATTGAAAAAATTAAAAACAGCTATTAACTCGATTTTAATTAGTTTTAAACTTATCCATTAAATCGAAACCAATTAAAATCGGTAAAATCTAAATCCAAAAATCATGGGTGGTTTAATTCTAATTGGACTGGTATTTATGGTCATTGGGATGTTTGTCCAATGGCGTTTGAAAAGTAAATTTACGGAATACTCACAAGTAGGCTTGATGAATGGCCTCTCGGGCGCAGAAATAGCCCAACGAATGCTTCGAGATAATGGTATCTACGATGTCAGAATCACACAGGTTGAAGGAATGCTTACCGACCACTACAATCCTGCCGATAAAACTGTCAATTTGAGTGCAGATGTGTACCATGGTAGAAGTGTATCGGCAGCAGCGGTAGCAGCGCACGAATGCGGCCACGCCGTGCAGCATAAAGTAGCCTATGCGCCTCTTAAAATGCGTTCGGCACTGGTACCTGTGGTGCAAGTGTGTAGCAATATTCTTAATATTTTTAATATGGGAATGTTGTTTTTGGGCGGATTTATTTTCTATAACCAAGGGATTGTGAGTACTACTTTGTTGACTATCTTGGTAGCGGCAAACTTGGGAGTTACTCTTTTTGCACTCATTACTTTACCAGTAGAATTTGATGCAAGCCGTAGAGCTTTGGCTTGGGTAGAGCAAAGAGGCATTGTCAATCGAAATGAATACGATATGGCCAAAGACGCTCTGTGGTGGGCTGCTATGACCTACGTAGTGGCGGCATTGGGCGCCTTAGCAAACTTGATGTATTACGTTAGTTTGTTGCTTGGAAGAAGAAGCGATGACTAATTTTAAGTCCAAATAATTTTATACAAAAAAGGCGGGGGAACCCGCCTTTTTTGTGCTATTCCAATACTTGTATCCATCCTTTACAGGGTATATCGCCCGGTAGAGAGAGTTGATAAAAATAAGTTCCTGCTGAAACGTCTTTACCCCAATCGTCGGCATAATTGGTACTACTGAAAGTAAGCTTGCCCCAACGATTAAATATCTCTAGACGAGTGCCAGCAACACCGATGACAAAAGTATCATTTTTGCCATCACCATTTGGGGTAATTACATTAGGGATTTTATCTAAATTTAAGACATTGACCGATTGAGTGACTGACGACTCGCACCCTCGGGTTGAATACGCCTTAAGCGTCACTTGGTAGGTGCCATTTTGGGTGTAAGTGATAGGTGAGGGCGTCAGGGTAGTAGCCTTTACACCATTGCCCAAATCCCACTCATATCTTGCGGCTCCTGAGGTTTTGTTGACATATTGTAGCGTAGTTGGCTGACCGCAAGTATAGGAAGGTACTATATCAAACGCCATATTTTGAGGGCCTCTTTCGATACTAACCGTTACATTCTTTTTAGGTCTGCATCCATCAGGATACACAGCCGTTACCGTATAGGTAGTAGTCTGGGTAGGGGTAGCAACAGGGTTTTTGATAAGGGTATCACTCAGTGACGGAGAGGGGGTCCAGCGAAAAGTGGCATTTCCTTCGGCCAAAAGAAGCGCGCTTTGGCCCGCACAAATAGTGGTATCAGGTGATACTTTAAAATCAGGTTTATTGTCTTCTATCCTAACTGTAATGCTTTTTTGCGGCCTACAGCCATCGGCATACAAACCCGTCACTGTGTAGGTCGTTGTTTGGGTAGGTTTGGCCGATACGGTAGTGCCTACCGAATCACTCAAAGTATTGGAGGGGCTCCATCGAAAACGTGGGGCATTTCCAATAGCCGTCAATAAAGCACTTTGTCCAGAACATAAAGTGGTATCTTTGAGGGCATTAAAATCGGGTTTTGCATTATCAATACGTACAGTCACGTTGCGAGTTACGGTACATACTGAGTCAGTAATAGTACAGATAAATTGAGTAGTGGCGTTGACCCGCGCGATAGGATTGGCAATATTGGGATTGCTCAATCCTGCGGCGGGACTCCAAGTATATTTGATGCCTCCCTGAGCCAATAAAGGTACGCCTACATTGCTACACACGGTGGTATCTCCTTTGGCGCTTGCTTTGCTAGTTCCTACTTTGATAATTTTAGTGACTATATCTTGTCCACGGCATACAAGCGGGTTGAAGGCCCGTAAAGTGACACGATACTCTCCTGGTTGATTAAAAGTATAAGTGGCTTTGTTGGGGTCGCGGGAAATGGTATTTCCTTCTATATCCCATGTATAAGTTTTGCCTCCTTGACTGATATTGATAAAATCTAAGGTCAACGGAGCACAGCCCGATACCACGCCTTTTTGAGAACCCAAGTAAGGGTCAAAGTCGGCCTTGAGACGATCTATGTCAATTTTAAAAGCGGCATTATTACAGTTGTCACTGTTATTGGTTCGTGACCAAGCCATCGGAGTAGTAGGAAAACGAGACCCCCCACACGCACAAGTAGCGTGATAGATGATGCCATTTTTAGAAAAACGACTTGTGCCACCATCTACATGGTCGCCTCGGTCTACGTCACCAGGACTAGAGTTTCCAAAAAAAGTACTGTATAATAAAGATTTTGCACCTTTCTCAAGAATGGCAATGTAAAAATTGTTGCCATTTGTATTTTGTTGGTAAGCATCGGTAGTGATAGGAAGCCCCGTAGTACTACTGTAAGGGTTGTTTCGATTACGAGTATTGACTACTCCTCCCCAGCCCGAAAAGTAGATGTTCCCACATTCATTTACTAAAAAAGCAGTGGGTGAAATATCGGGACGGGCACGACTGGAGCCAATAGTAGTAGAAAATACCGTGCTAGATAGGTTTTTGTCTAAGGCGTGAATAAACTGACCTGCGTTTAGGTTGCGATAAGTGCCTGTAGTAGTGGCGTATCTCCCTCGAGTAAGGCCAATAGCATAGACATTTTCTTCGGCGTCAATATCTACCAGATAGGCGACATCGGAGCTATCAGTACCTAGGTAAGTAAGTTGCTCAAACTTATCATTCGAAAACTTAGCGATAAACCCGTCTTCTATCCCACTTAGGGTACCTTTATAAGCACCCGCTTTTGCGGGAAGGTTGCTACTTCGAGTACCTCCCGTGACATAGAATGCGCCCGAAGGTGCCCACTTGATACCGTAGGCAGCATCAATGGCTGTACCTCCTAAATAGGTACTCATCACAAGATTTTGTAAGCTAGCATTGAGTTTAAAAACTACCGCATCTTGTCGCCCACCGTATTGGTTAGTAATTCCATTTACTACTGGAAAATTAGTAGAGTTGGTAGAAGTCGCTACATATACATTGTCTTGGGCATCTACTACCACTTCTCCTCGAAACTCATCACCATAATTGCGGACAGTTAGGTCAAAAGCATTACATATACCATCATTGCCATTGCCTCCTACAAAAGTGCTTCCTTCGAGTCTTGTACCGGTGGTATTGAGTTTAAGCACAAAAATATCACTCCCATTTTCAAGTTCCAGACCATCAATAGGGGTAGTACGAGTGCCTCCGCCAAATCTTGTTTGATAGGCTCCTGTAGTAGTAGGAAAATTGGAGGAAGAAGTAGTTCCAAAAATCACCAACTCATTTTTATGATTGACAATCATACTATGAGGGATGTCGGTAAAAGCTCCCCCAATGTAAGTGGCGTAGAGCAAGCGACTACCATCAGGAGTGAATTTCAATACGCCCACGTCCACTTGACCGCTAAGGCGTGTTTGAAAAGCCCCTGTCGTAGCTGGAAAGACCCGCGTATCCAAAATAGTCCCCGCAGTATAAAGATTGCCGTCTTCGTCGTAAGTAGCAGCGTGGCCCCAGTTATCAGCAAAAGACCCCGAAAATGACGAAAAAACAAGCTCAGGGTCAATCGTAAGGGTGTGCTCTTTTTGGTATCCTTTCGGAAACTCAAAAGAAACCCGATTGCCTTCCAAGCGGTATTGGGTGGTTATTTCACGGGTACGGTCATTGACTTCCTGATAGGTATAAGGTTTAAGTTCATTGAAGGTATTGACAGTAGTCTCGACTGTGAGCTGATTGTCGATGAGTTTGAGCGATTTACCACCTACATATTTAAGCTTGATGCGCGAAGCATCGGCCTGAGGCGCTACCAAAAATTCGTATTTGAGGGTTTGGCGAAAAGCATACATTTTGAAGTCAATGCCAGGATACACGTCACGATAGATGATTTCGCCAAAAGAAGGAACATTAGAGGCCCATTTGGTAGGATTACTATCCAAAAAATAATTATTACTGCTAGCATTAGGGTGCTGTTCTTCGACTTTAAAAGCGGCATTAGCATCTTCAAATAGCACTTCTACAGCGTGGCTGTTTACTACATCCGACGTACGGGCGTTGGCTAGACTGCCCATGGCATGGCGACTTTTGAGGGCTTCGGCATCAAAGAAAACGTACATCAGCGATTTCTCTTTCAACAATAGATACCCCCCAGGGATTTCGGCCCGATAACGAATGGCGGCATCCCATTGTCCTTGATTGCGCACAAACCGAACCGCAGCGGGATTTTGAGCCTGTATCCCGTCGATAACCCACAACAACAAAAAGATAGTACGTAAAATTTGCTTCATACCAAAAATAACGAAAAATAGGGCTTCTAAATTACGGAGGCGGGCAATTTACTGATAGCAAATACAAAGGAGTGAAAATTCTACCCCTTCGACAATTCTTTGGCGCGTTTTTCGGCGGCCAAAATCCCTGCTTGAAGGGTTTGGGATAGTTCTCCTTCTTCAAAAGTACGTAAAGCTGCTTCAGTAGTTCCCCCTTTTGAGGCTACCGCCTTGATAAGGTCGTCGAGGCTTTTGTCGGCATTGTTGATAAGGTGAAATGAGCCAAGCATGGTTTGTTTTACCAAAAGCGTAGCAAGTGATTCCTCAAAACCCATTTTTTTACCAGCTTCTACCATTGACTTTACGAGATAATAAAAATAAGCTGGCCCACTACCACTGAGTGCCGTGACGGCATCAAGCATGGATTCATCTTCCAAAAAAACCGAACGACCAGTGGCATTGATGAGGTTATCGACTTTGAGGAGTTGGGCAAAACTTAATTCTTTGGCCGCCGAAAAACCCGTAATTCCCATGCCAAGCATGGCAGGTGTATTGGGCATGGCTCTAATCACAAGTCGATGATTGAGGGCGTCTTGGATAGTACTGATTGGAATCCCCGCCATGATCGAAAGCACCACTTGCTGTGGCTGGAGCACTTCGCGTAAAGCTGCCTGTACATTCGTAAAATCTTGGGGCTTTACCGAAACAATCACTACATCATAGTCGCCAATGTGCGAGCTGATCGTTTCGATGACTACGCCCGTGTTTTCAGTACGAAGGGCTTTGGCGCGGTCGGCGCTTTTTTCGATTAAAAGAAGATTCTCCTTTTTTACTAAATCATATTGTAGAAATGATTTGGCAAAGGCCATTCCCATATTTCCACAACCTACTATGGCAATTTTCATTAGTTTTGACTAAATAGTTGGTGATTACGTCGCAAAATTGGGGATAATTCAGCAATAAAACGCGTTTTTAAGTAAGTTTACAAAAAAGATAAGGGTTTTATGAACAATGAGATAGAAGGCGTTTATCTAAGTAAAGTCACTATCAAAGACTTTAATTGTTTTCAGGGTGAGCACCAAATTTCTTTTACTCGTCCTGATGGTCGCTATCAGCAATGGAATGTTATTTTGGGAAATAATAATACAGGGAAAACAACCATTTTGAGGTTGTTGAGCGGGTTGAGTGCGACAATATTACAAGATAATAGTGAGGAAAAAGGCATAGCTCCGTGTGTTCTAATGCCTTTTCAGCATATGTGGGATTTGACATCAGTAATTAACCAATTTGAGATTAAATCCGTTATACAAAAAAAGGAAAATAGTTCTTTTGAAAATTTAACTAAAGGGTGGGCGTACTATAAAAGTCAAGAAACAAACAATGTGATAGTAAGTGGTTTATTTCCTGATGACCAAAATTTTTTGTACTTCAAAAAATTGAAATTTTACGGATATGGAATTGCTCGAAAAATGTCAGAGACAAATATTACGGATAGCTCCTATTTAGATACTATAAGTGGACTTTTTTCAGACAATTATGAACTCACCAATGCCGAAGAGTGGCTTTTACAGCTAGACTATGCCGCAAAAAATGGGGTGTCAAATGCGAGCGCTGTTTTAGAAAGGTTAAAAGCAATCCTCTCTAGTGGGCTTTTGCCAGATGTAAAATCCATCGAACTTAAATCAGAATTAGATTCCAAAACAAATAGTGTCAGAAACTATGCGATTTTTGAGACTGATTATGGCAAAGTGCGCCTCAAAGGCTTAGGATATGGTTATCAAGCTACGATGGCGTGGGTGGTAGATTTAGCCAAAAAACTTTTTGAACGTTATCCCAATTTAGACAATCCGCTTACAGGAGCAGCGATTGTATTAGTGGATGAAATAGACTTACACCTACATCCCGATTGGCAGCGTAAAATTATAAGTTATTTGAGTGGCATTTTTCCTAATACTCAGTTTATCGTTACAGCACATAGTCCGTTGATAGTTCAATCAGCCGAAAATGTTAATTTGATTATTTTAGAAAAAGGAGCAGACAACTACACCCACATCCGACAAGAATTTGGCACTTTTAAAGGGTGGACAGTAGAAGAAATCTTGCAGGATTTGATGGGGCTTGGCGATAAAACCTTGTCTGATACGTATTTGCAACTACTAAGCCAGTTTGAAGAAGGACTTGACAGTGACGATTATGGTAAAGCTCGTACCGCGTATGAAGAACTTTTACCACTGCTTCATCCAAATAGTAGTCAACGAAAACTTCTTAAGTTACAGTTAGGTGCTATTGCCCCCGCTAGTGTATGATTAGATTGCAAGACGTGCCGTGTCCTACCGAACTGACAGATGAATTGGTGGCGCAGCTAACCGAAGAGTTTAAGCAGACGAAAAAGAGCGTTTGGAAAAGGAAATTTATTGCGGAGCCATTGTTGGCGATGTCAAACGGGAAGTGTTGTTTTTCGGAATGTAAACTACAGGAAGAAGGCAAATACCTCGAAGTGGAGCATTTTTATCCCAAATCCTTGTATCCCGACGAAGTAGTAAAGTGGGAAAATCTATTACCCATAAGTAGTGCTTGTAATAAAGCTAAACGTGATCATGATACGAGAACCATACCTATTATTAACCCGAGGTATGACAATCCCCGTGAGCATTTGTATTTTCAAGGGTATAGATTTAAGCCAAAAACAGAGAAGGGGCGCGAAAGTATTGAGGTTTTAAATCTAAATGATCGTACTCTATGGGTAAATAAACGCTATGAGATTGGTGATAAGGCAATAGAAAGATTGGAAGAAATTAGGGATAAAATGGTATCCTACGACCAAGAAGTAGTAAAATCAACTCACTCACGAAATACCATTATTAGGCAGTTACGAAACCTTTTTGTGGAAGGTACACCAAAAGCAGAGTACAGCTGTGTGGTAGCTTCTTATCTTCTTCATGATGATGATTTTCAAGTGATAAAAGATTGGATGCTGAAATATAACCTGTGGGATGCTGAGTTTGAGTCTTTAGAGGAACAATTGCAATACTGCGCTTTAGAAGTCAAATAACATCAATAAACTATTTTTATTAAAGAATGAAAAAGTATCTACTATTCCTGCTTCTAGGGGTGGCCTCCACTCCTTTGATTGCCCAGAAGAAATCTAAGAAAGCCCCTGCCGAGGCTCCAACGGTGGCCAAAAAGCCCTTAACCCATGATGTATATGATTTTTGGAAGGATATTCCAGAAAGAATAGTGAGCCACAATGGGCAATGGTTTGGCTATGCACTCAATCCCCAAGAAGGCGATGGTAAAGTGGTTTTTTACAATTTTACTACTGCTAAAGCCGACTCAGTAGCGCGCGGCAATGACCTCAAATTTACGAGCGATTCGGAGTTTGGCGTTTTTAAAATAAAACCCCAACTCGCCGTCACAAAAGCCGCAAAGCGTGCTAAAAAGAAAAAAGATGAACTTCCTAAAGACTCGTTGGGAATTTATACATTGGGCACCAAACAACTGGTCAAGTTTCCCTTAGTACAGTCTTTCAAAATCCCTGAGAAAAGCGGTAGTTGGGTTGCTTTTATTAAAGAATCAGAAAAGGCCAAAGCGCCCGAAGCCAAAGGCGATAGCACTAAAAAAGCACCACGTGCAAAGGCCAAAAAAGAAAGCGAGGAAAATGGCTATGGCCTTGTGTGGCGTGATTTGAAAACGGCCACCGAAAAAGGCTTCCCCTTCGTGACTGATTATGAAGTGACCAAAAACGGCAAACTATTGGCTTTTGCTTCTACTGGTACAGATTCTACCAAGGCAGGGGTATATGTGTATGACATTGCTACAAAGCAACTTGCCCAAATCTACGAAGGACATTCAAAACACAAATTCAAGAAACTTTCTTTTGATGATAATGGAAGCCAATTGGCTTTTGTGGCTGATTTGGATACCAACGCCAAAACCCAAATTAGAAGCCATAAACTTTTATATTGGAAAATGGGTGAGCAAACGGCGACTTTGCTGGCCGATGAAAGTACCCAACCTGCCCAGAAAGATTGGCTAGTAAGTGGTGACTATACTCCTAAGTTTTCTAAAAGTGGTGACAAACTCTTTTTTGGTACTGCTCCCCGCCCTGTGGTTCAGGATACTACTCTCTTGTCTGACGAAATTGTAAATGTGGAAGTGTGGCATTGGCAAGATGCCAAGCTCCAAACCCAACAAAAGGTGTCGTTGGAGAGAGATAAGAAAAAGTCATACTTGGCCGTAGCGCACTTAAATGATAAAAAACTCGTGCAGCTAGGAGGAGTTCATCTGCCTGATGTTGATTTGGTAGCGGAAGGCAACGCCAATATTTTGGTTGGTCATGCCGATGAAAAATATTCGGGTCAACACTGGGATTGGAATCCCAAAGAGGATTTATATATCCTTGACGCCAAAGATGGTTCTCAAAAATTGGTGAAAGAAAAAGTGGAAGGAAATGTGCGTGTATCGCCTGAAGGCAAGTTTTTGTACTGGTTTTCTAACCCTGATACGTCGTGGTTTGCGCATGAGATTGCAAGCAATAAAACGATTCAACTTACCAACAATAAAACGGTAAGATTTGCTGATGAAGAAGACGACCACCCTGATTTTCCACGAGCGTATGGCGTGGCAGGTTGGAGCAAAGATGACCAATCTCTTTTGATATATGACCGCTATGATATTTGGCAAATTGATCCCAAAAACCCTACTCAGGCCAAACGCCTGACCAATGGTCGTACCGACAAGAAGGTGTTTCGCTATGTAAGACTTGACCCCGAAGAAAAAAACGTAGATGTAAACAGCCCGCTTTTGTTGAGTACCGTCAATGAGACCACTAAGAAAGAAGGATTTGTTGAGCTTGCCGCTAATATTTCTCAAATAACGCCGCTATATGAAGGCGATTTTAGTATAGGAAATGTAGTACTGAAAGCCAAAGATGCCAATCGGGTATTGTTTACCAAACAGACTTTCAAAGATTATCCAGATTGGTATGCTACGGATTTGAGTTTCAAGAATATAACACGTGTGACAGAGGCTAATCCTCAGCAAAACAATTATTGGTGGGGTTCGGTAGAAATCGTAAGTTGGAGAGCTGGCGACGGTACGCCTCTGCAAGGGTTGTTGTACAAACCCGAAAACTTTGACCCTACCAAGAAGTATCCCATGATGACGTATTTTTATGAGAAAAACTCAGACAATATCCATACGCATTATGCTCCGCGCCCTATTCGCTCTTACATTAATTACTCTTACTTTACGAGCAATGGCTACTTGGTTTTTGTACCTGATATTGTGTATAAAGACGGCTATCCAGGACAAAGTGCCTACAATTGCATCGTACCTGGTGTATTGAGTATGATTGACAAAGGATTTGTGGATAAAGAGAAAATCGGTATTTCGGGTCATAGCTGGGGTGGGTATCAGACGGCCTATCTCGTGACACAGACCAACTTATTTAAAGCTGCCGAAGCCGGTGCTCCTGTATCTAATATGACAAGTGCTTATGGGGGTATCCGTTGGGATTCGGGTATGTCGCGGCAGGCGCAGTATGAGCATACGCAGAGCCGTATCGGGGGTACATTGTGGGAAAAACCAATGCAGTACCTCGAAAACTCACCGCTTTTCCACGCTCCCAAAATCCAAACGCCTGTATTGATGATGCACAACGACGACGACGGTGCGGTGCCTTGGTACCAAGGAATTGAGTTTTATATGGCTCTAAAACGCCTTAATAAGCCCGTGTGGATGCTTAATTACAACGGTGAAAAACACGGTCTTACCAAACGTCAAAATATGAAAGATTTTGCGGTGCGTTTGTACCAATATTTTGATCATTATCTCAAAGATGCGCCTGCTCCTGCGTGGATGACCGAAGGCTTGCCTATGGTAGAAAAAGGTATCAACCAACGCCTCTCTCCCATACAAGCAGAAGCGGCAAGTGGGACTTCAAAATTGGGCGGTTCAGGAAAGTAAGCATTAATCAGTATTACACTAAACATCAAACCCTGAATCTCATCTAAAATTCAGGGTTTGATGTTGTAAGAGTATTTTTTGGTTTAAACTACCGTCCAATCGCTACTTTTCTCAAAATGGAATCAATCACAAAACGGGTTGTGATGCCGTCGGCTTCGGCTTCGTAGTTGAGCGTAATACGGTGATTGAATACGTCGGGAGCGGCTTCTTTGATGTCTTCGGGCAATACATAATCGCGTCCCGAAAAATAAGCGAGAGCTTTGGCCGCCAAGTTTAATTTAATCGTTCCCCGTGGCGAAACGCCATATTGAAGGTATTTATCTTCTTCACGCAAGCCGTATTCGAGGGGCTTCCGGGTAGCAAAAACCAGTTCTACAATATAATTTTCGAGGGTTTCGGAGAGCGTGATTTGGTTGATTTCGTGCCTGATTTGGCGAATATCTTCTTTTGTTAGAATAGCCTGAGGTTCGTAGTTATAATCCAAATTTGACATTCGCCGCATTACTTCCAATTCTTCCGTTTTGCTGGGATAATCCACAAATACCTTCATCATGAAGCGGTCGAGTTGTGCTTCGGGGAGCGGGTAAGTGCCTTCTTGTTCTACGGGGTTTTGGGTAGCCAACACAAAGAAAGGGCGGTCGAGGTGAAAAGTTTCTTCCCCAATCGTCACTTGTTTTTCTTGCATCGCTTCTAGCAAAGCCGATTGCACCTTCGCAGGTGAGCGGTTGACCTCATCGGCCAAAATCATATTGGCAAAAATAGGACCCTTCTTCACCTCATAGTCACCGAGTTTGGGTTTATAAATCATGGTTCCGATGATGTCGGCAGGAAGCAAGTCGGGCGTAAACTGAATACGTTGGAAATCTAAGTCTAAAACTTTGGCAAGGGTATTGACTGTCAGGGTTTTGGCTAAGCCAGGGACTCCTTCTAGCAAAATGTGGCCGCCCGTAAAAAGGCCAATGAGGAGGCGGTTAATAAGCTTTTCTTGGCCTACCACCACCTTGCCCATTTCCTCAAATATTTGTTGAATTTTCTGTTGTGGCATTGGGTATGTTAACGTAAATATGTAAAGTGTAAGCTGTAAAGTTAGGGATTAGGCTATTGTTGACCAAACCTTATCATGGTTCAAAACTATTATAAAGGTGTAAAGTAAAATTAAAGGAGACTTTGAAGGTCAATGAGGCAAGTTTTTAATTCATAGATTTTCAAAATTTGGAAAGTCTATTCTGCGTAAAAATATATTCCCTAAATTCTATTTACTTTGTATTTCATCCCAAGCTCAAGATGTTGTGTCAGATTTTCGTTTAAAAGTATTTTGTAGCGTGGCCAATCACCTTAGCTTTACCAAAGCAGCGGGAGAGCTATTTGTGACGCAGCCCGCCGTAACCAAACACATCCACGAACTAGAGCAGCAATATGGTACACGGCTTTTTGAGCGAAAAGGAAACTCCGTTTTTTTGACTCCTGCGGGCGAATTGCTCAAAAAATACGCCAATCAAATATTACAGCTTTATCAAGAAGCGGCTTTTGAGTTGGGAACACTCCAATCAAAGCACAGTGGCAAACTTCGTCTTGGGGCGAGTACTACTATTGGGCAGTATTTGATTGCACCTTTGTTGGCAAAGTATTATGAGAAATTTCCTCAAGTGGAGCTATCGCTTCTCAATGGCAATACCGAAATGATAGAAAATGCGGTTTTGTCGCATGCCATAGATTTGGGCGTAGTAGAAGGTAGAAAGCACCATTCGGGCATCAAATACGTTGACTTTATGGATGATGAACTCGTGGCGGTGGTGCATGTCAAAAGCAAATTGGCTCATCTCGACGAACTCACCATCGACGAACTCACCCACATCCCCTTGGTGTTGAGAGAGCGTGGCTCCGGTACTTTGGAGGTGATTGAAGGCGCGCTAAAAGAGCATAATCTCAAACTATCTTCGTTGCAGATTGTGATGCATCTGGGCGGTACCGAAAGCATCAAGTCCTTTCTCGAACATTCTAATTGTATGGCTTTTTTGTCGATAAAATCCATCCAAAAAGAGTTAAATATGGGCCAATTGAAGCTTATTAAAGTAAAAGACTTGGTACTGATGCGAAAATTTTGGCTGATTCACTTACACGGGCAGCCCGAACCAATGTCGGAATCTTTTATGCGTTTTGCGTTTAGGGAATACAATAAAAAGTAAATCCTAAGCTTGGTAAGTTTTGAGTTTTTGCAATTTATTGATTTTGAGAAAATAATCATTAATGTGCGCTTTTGCACTTACAACCTCTTATGAATACTGAACTTCATGACCGTCGTGGTTTTTTGAAACAAAGTGTACTTACGTCGCTAGCGGGCTTGGTAGGAACCGACATCGTTTTTGCCGAAAATATGCCAAAACATCACGTTCCATTGGCCTTAGATGAAGGCTTAAAGGGCAAACACCCCGATATGATTGTGTTGAGCGATAAGCCTTGGAATGTCGAAACGCCTCCGCATTTGTTGAACGATGCAGTTACGCCTATTGAAAGGATGTTTATAAGAAACAATGGCCTGGTACCAGAAGAAAAAATAGACCCTACTACTTGGACATTGACCATCAAAGGTGAATCTGTAAAAGCGCCAAAAACCTACAAATTGAGTGATTTGAAGAGTAAGTTTAAGACTTATACTTATCAATTGGTGTTGGAGTGTGGCGGCAATGGGCGTTCGGGCTTTGTGCCACAAACTTCTGGTAATCAGTGGGATCAAGGGGCAGTCAGTTGTGCCGAATGGACAGGGGTACGCCTCAAAGATATTCTGAATGATGTAGGCCTAAAAGACGATGCGGTATATATTGGATATTATGGCAAAGACCTTCACCCAAGTCGTGATGCGAGCAAGGTGGTGATTTCGCGGGGTGTACCTATTAAAAAAGCCCTTGAGGACGAAACACTCATTGCGTGGGCTGTCAACGGCCAAGAGATTCCGATGATGCATGGTTTTCCGCTGCGATTGGTGGTGGGCGGTTGGCCGGCGTCGGTATCCGGGAAGTGGCTTCATACGATTGCGGTCAGAAACAAAGAGCATGATGGCGCCAAAATGGACGGACACAGCTATCGTATTCCTCGGCAGCCGATTCAGCCGGGTGAAAAACTAGCCGAAACGCCCGAAAACTATCAAATCATCGAATCAATGCCTGTAAGGTCGCTCATTACATCGCCCCAATCAGGCGCAATGATTGATTTTGGGAAAACATTGACCATAGGTGGTCATGCGTGGGCAGGGGATTTGGCAGTAAAAGAGCTACATGTTTCGATAGATTATGGGGCTACTTGGCAAAAAGCAAGTTTGCAAACGCCCAAAAATCGATTGGCTTGGCAACAGTGGTCGGCTCAAATTCAGTTTCCTAAAAAAGGATACTATGAAGTATGGGCAAAAGCTACGGATTCACATGGTGCTTCTCAGCCGATGGTGATTCCGGCTTGGAATCCAGGAGGGTATTTGAACAATACTTGTCACCGTATTGCGGTAAAAGTAGTGTGATAGTCTAGCTATAATTGAGAAATGAGTGTTTTTGCACTTAATGATGAAACAAATGAAAACAGTGAGAATATCGATAGGGCGTTTGGTGATCATGTTGGCGATAGTCGGCTTATTTGTGGCGGCTATCACTAGAGAAAATGCGCCTTCTCTCGAAAAATCGCAAATGGTTTTGGCCGATTCGGTAGATGCCGAAACAGGACTCGCGCTAGACCCTAATTTTGCTTTGATAAAAGCGCAATGTACGGGTTGTCATTCGCCTAAGCTGATTCTTCAGCACCGCTTTACGAGAGATGAATGGTTGAGCAAAATCAGGTGGATGCAGCGCAACCACAAGCTTTGGGATTTGGGCGAAACCGAAAAAACAGTGCTTGATTACCTTGCCAAACACTATGCGCCCAATCAGGCCGCCTACTCGCGGCGCGAGCCACTGCGCAATATCAAGTGGTACAAATTGGAGCAGTAGATATGACAAGTGCTGTGCTTGTATCTTGACCTAAACCTTGGTTCCTATGCACAGTCCATTTTTTGTATCTATTCTGCTTGTTGTCAGTATTTTGACTATCATTTTACTTAGCTCTAAATACAAATTCAATACTTTTTTTGTGTTGATTTTGGTGGCAATGGGCGTAGGATTCGCGGCAGGTATGGACGGCGAAAGTGTACTCAAATACCTCAAAGTAGGTTTTGGAAGTACGCTCGAAAAAATCGGATTACTCATCATTTTGGGCGCTACTTTGGGGGTGATTTTAGACAAAACCAATGCTACGCTAAGTTTGGCTAATTTGATTTTGTCTAAAACCGGCGAAAAGTACGCTCCTTTGGCTATCACTATGGTGGGAGTACTGATAGGGCTGCCTATTTTTTGTGATTCTGGATTTGTGGTTTTGAGCGGTTTAGTGGTTTCGTTAGGTCAAAAAATTCCTTCCAAAAGACGGGCATTAGTGGCTTGTTTAGCTACATCCTTATATGCAGTTCATTGTTTAGTTCCGCCGCACCCAGGTATTACAGCTGCCGCTGGTGTACTCAATGTAGATTTAGGAAAGGCGATGCTGATTGGTATTTGTATAGCCCTACCTACGGCGGCGATAGGTTATGTGTATAGCATTATGTTGCCTTCAAATGCTTCTGAAGAGTCGTTGGGGGAAGTACTTAAAACAGACGATCGTGCTGGGTTTTTACCATCGCCTTTTTTGTCGATTTTACCCATTATTGTTCCGATTGCGCTTATTTCACTCAAATCGGTACTGTTACTCAATCCTGAGTCAGTGCCTTCGTCTTTTTTGACCTTTATTAAGTTTATAGGAGAGCCTGTGAGTGCGCTGTTGGTGGGGATTGTGCTGACGTTGCCTCTTTTTCAAAAAATAGACAAAACACGACTTAATCATCTTTTTGATGATGCTATCGAGAAGGCGGGTCCTATTCTGATTGTGACGGCGGCGGGTGGGGCTTTTGGAGAAATCATCAAAACGCTTGAGCTAGGCAAGGTTTATGGCCCTGCTTTGGCTTCGGGCAATTGGGGCCTTTTGATTCCCTTTGGCTTGGCCGCTATCTTCAAAACAGCCCAAGGGTCTTCTACCGTGGCGGTAGTTTCTACGGCTTCTTTAGTAGCGCCACTCTTGGCAAGCTTGGGTTTTGGGAGTGGCGATGGCACTTTGTTGGCACTGTTGGCGATGGGGGCAGGCTCTATGGTGGCCTCTCATGCCAACGATTCCTATTTTTGGGTCATTGCGCGTTTTGGCAATCAAACAGTAGCTACTACTTTGCGTAGCATTACTCCTTCGTCGGCTTTGATGGGGCTTACTGCACTTGCTTCACTTTATATAGCCAAATGGATACTGGGAGTCTAAAAAACGAAATTATCAATCAATCGTACCTTCCCTAAATGAGCGGCAATACACATCGCCGTTTGACCCGTTGCTTGAATTTCATCGACGGATTGTAGCGTATTCGCATTGACAATCTCAAAATATTCTAATCTAAAAGCAGGTTTTTTGCTAAAATACTGCTCTATCATTGCTTTTACTTCTGTGGGTTTTTGACCTTCTAACAATTGTGCTTTTGCTAGATTTAAACCTTCAAAAATGTGGGGAGCAATCGCACGTTCATCAGAAGTAAGGTTACGATTCCGCGACGACATCGCCAGACCGTCAGCTTCGCGAAGGGTAGGGCGGGGGTGAAGTTCAATCTGAAATCCAAGGTCGATCATCATTCGTCTCACGACGGCTACTTGTTGCAGGTCTTTTTGTCCAAAATAAGTACGGTCAGGCTGAACGATGTTAAACAATTTTGACACCACAATTCCTACCCCATTAAAATGCCCCGGACGAAATTTTCCTTCCATGACGCGTTCTAAATCGCCGAAATCAAATTTAAGGCTAGCCTTTTCAGGATACATTTCTTCTACCGAGGGTGCAAAAACCACATCACAGCCAGCAGGTGCAAGTATGGCACAATCGGCGTCGAGCGTACGAGGGTAGCGGGCGAGGTCGTCGGGATTGTTGAATTGAATGGGATTGACAAAAATGCTACACACAGTCACATTATTTTGCTCACGAGATGCTTCGATGAGCGATAAATGCCCTTCGTGTAGTGCGCCCATAGTAGGTACTAGGCCCACGGTTTTGGCTTGTTGACGTTGGTTTTTTATAAAAAGTCGTAGGTCAGCGATAGAATGAAATACTTGCATTAGATTGGTATCAAAAGGAATTTCAAATAGGTACAAACTCTACTTTCAAATAGCCTCCCGTCGCATTGGCAGGCGTTATGATTTGGGGTAGGCCATTGATGACGTCGAGGGTTTGTTTGTGAGTATGACCCGCCAAAACCCCTATGACATTGGGGCTGTGAGTGACTTCTTTATAAAAACGCATCGTAGTAGCAGTGTGGCCTGTCTCGGGCCAACGAGGGCGGCGCTCAAGTTCGTGACTGCGGTCAGCTTTTGCTCCCCATTCGGGGTGGCCACATCCAAAACTTACGGGTCTTTCGGGAGCATAAAGCGGAATATGAACCATGAGCACCACGGGTTGCCCTGTGGCTACTTCTTTCTGAAAAAAATCAAGTTGCTCGGGTGAGATTTCGTAAGTCGAATTGTCGAGTGCTACAAACCGAATGCCGTTGATTTCGCGGCTTGTCATCAGAGGATTGGCTCCCTGATAAAGCGGCGAAAGGCGTTTGTGCGCCCAAGTATTACGTAATTCGGAGAGAGAGCCAGGCATCCCTTCATAATGCCAGTCATGATTGCCGGCTACATACACATAGGGTAAATTGACGGCTTTTAATTGTTGACCTACCCAGTCGATTGCAGCCTCCGAAGGAAAACTCACAATATCGCCAATGAGAGCTACTAACGAAACTCCTTCAGTTTGGGCCAACGCTAAGGTTTTCTGAAAGCATTCTTCAGGCTGAGTAGCTTCGCCCGTTTGGAAATGCTTGGTTTGATTGTATGCTTTGGCCATGCGGGCGCTGTATTGGGTAAAATCAGCGCCGCGCGCATCGTCTCTGAAAAGATGCGTATCCGCAATAAACATAATGCTGAATCGCTCTTTGAGATGAGGCACAAAAAAGCGGATTCGATTGGCATCAATAGCAAAAGACCCTCTCTCAAAACGAGAGAAGCGTTTTGGACTGCGCCCGCTAAAGAGAGAAGGAACCGCTGCAAAGGAGAGAAGCAAATCGCGTCTTTTCATGGGGAATTATAAACTTTTTACGAAGCCACTTTCAATTTTCCACCCTTTTTTACCAGCTCGAATCTCGAAATTGCCTCGATCGCCTAGACGCAATACAATCGGTTTGCCTTTGGCATCTACCAAGGTTCCTCCTTGAGCGTCGAGTTCGTCAATTCCATAAAATACCGACAAATCTCCAAAATCTTCTACACTACTACGATAGCTAAATGCGGTGGCATCGGCATTGCTGACTTCGTTGCGATTGATAGCTACATCTACCGTATAAGTTTGTCCGTTGAGTTCGGCTTTGGCATTGCGGATAATAAGGTCAAAATGATTGCGCCCGTTTTGAGGAATTTTCTCGTACTCTGTACGTTTTTCGCGGCTGTAAGCACCATCTGCAATGGACTCTAAAGCGGTAAGAATCGCAATAAAATTCATCTTGCGGAGGTATTGTTTTTCGGGGTCGTTTTTATAACCTCCCGATTCAATCAGTACCAAACTTGTGCCCCACTTGGCGATATTGTCGCCAAATGCCCGAGGTTCAAATTCGTCCGAATAGCGCGCTACTTGATTAGGAATGAATTTTTGAAGGTCGCGATTCATGCCTACAATAAGCTGCATAGCACGCTCGCGGACAGAATTGATGGTACGTTCGTGATTGTAAGCCGTGGCCAAAAAAGAAATGGCGGCCACTTCTTTGCTATCGCCTACGCTGTAGCGGGGGCTTTGGTCGTGGAGATTAAAACCTACGAGCGGTTTGAGGGTTTGTTGGAGACTTTTAAGAAGTTTGGATTCGGGGCATTGCAGGCGCAAGGCATCGCGGTTCATGTCGATTTCTTGGGCGGTGCGTCGTTGCCAGCGCTCTACGCCATCAGGATTGAGCATAGGCACAAAGTAAAGGGTTGACTTTTCGGCGAGTTTTTTACGGAAATCATCGAAACCATCGCCACTTGCGTTCAAGAAATTGAAAATATCCAAAAGTGCCATGGTGGCGGTGGCTTCGTCGCCGTGCATTTGCGACCAAAGCAACACTGGAGGCGCGCCGTTGCCGTATTGAGCTTGAAAAATAGACCGCCCTTCAAAAGACTTGCCTGCTTCAATGACCTTGAATTTAGGCCTTGCTTTGAGCTTGTCGATGAGCGGTACCAAATGCCGATGTTTGAAAGCACGGCGCTCGGTTATGGTTTTTTCTTTAAACAAATCATGCGCATCAAAAAGACGTTGCGCTAAATCACTCTGGGCAAAAATGGTTTCAGACATACAAAAAAACGAAACCACCAGTAAGAGGTGTTTCATGGATTATGAGGTATTAGTGAATTTAAAATAATACTAGGATGTTGCGTATCCTTCGAGGTATTTGCGAACTGCAGGAGCTTGAAACCCAATCACAATATCACTTTTAGGAATACCATGCTTTTGTAATTGTTCGGCTATACGCATATCAGTACCATCATGTTGGAGCCAAACTTTGCCATCGGCTTTCACATCGACATGGATAAATGAAGCATATATCCAACCACTGTTTTCTTCGGCCCAACCTACGCCAAAATACAAATAATGACCGTGTTCATCATCGGTGATAAGTTGGTTTTCAATTCCTCCTTCTTTTTCAGGGGATAATTTGGCGATTTTTTCCACCACCTTACGCACAATCTGTTTATGAAAGCTTACTTTATCCATTGTCTGATGTTAGGTTGAGTTTCGTCAAAAACAATCATTTTTACATCAAAAGTGTGGGCAATATCCACAAAAAAAGGATCATCAAAGAATCTTTGATAGAAACCATTCGGAACAGCAAGGTACAATATTCTTTCAGAATCGGTATTTTTAAGGGCTTTCCAATAAAGAAGAAATTGCCCCAGTGCATCTTCAAAATCATCAATATCCGAATGGCCAATGAAGCTTTTAATCTCAACCGCTATTTTTTCATTATCTTTTTGAGCAGCAATGATTTCTTTTTCAGCACCCAAGTCAATATATCCACGGCGGCGCCCCATCATTATTTTGAAAGGGTCATGAGTAATATTCCAACCTTCATTTATCAGTGCTTTTTTTACTAATTCGTGGAAAATATCTCTTGCTGCCATATCATAACTTTGTCATTTATGAATCCTTTTACCATCTTACTTGGCCTTCTCCCACTACGACCCACTTTTCGGTGACGAGTTTTTCGAGGGCAAAAGGACCACGCGCGTGGAGTTTTTGGGTTGAGATGCCAATTTCAGCTCCTAATCCAAATACTCCTCCATCCGTAAATCGCGTAGAAGCATTGGCATAGACTGCTGCGGCATCTACTTCGCTCAAAAATCTACTGATGAGTGTTTGGTCGCTGGAGACAATCGCCTCAGAGTGCCGAGATGAGTAGTTTTGAATGTGAGAAAGGGCTTCTTCCAAACCTGTTACTATTTTGACCGCCATTTTATAATCCAAAAACTCTCGCCCAAAATCTTGAGATTGAGCATGTTGGAGAAACGGATATTGCATTTGTTCAAAAATAGGGTAGGACTCTTCATCGGCAAAAACCTCTACATTCCACTTAATAAAATCATCTTGGAGTAAGGGCAAAAATGAAGTAGCAATGGCGCGGTCCACAATCACGCAATCCATCGAATTGCAAACCGAAGGGCGCGATACACGTCCATTTACTACGATGTCGCGGGCTTTGAGAAGATCAGCGGTACTTTCTACATAGCCATGACATACACCCGCGCCGGTTTCGATAGTAGGAATCAAGGAGTTTTTACGAACAAACTGAATCAACGATTCCGAACCGCGAGGAATAATAATATCTACGTAGCGCGTGGCGGTGAGAAGCTCATTCACAAACTGACGGTCGGTAGGAAGCAGCATTACGGCGTTGGTATCGATATGATGCTCGTCCAAAGCTTGATGAATCAAACTAACCAAATAACGGTTGGAAAAGTCAGCTTCTTTACCACCCTTCAGCACGCAGGCATTGCCCGAACGCAGACACAAAGCGGCTACGTCCACAGTGACATTGGGGCGAGATTCAAAAATAGCGCCTACCACTCCAAGCGGAACGGCTATTTTTTTGAGTTTAAGACCTTGTTCGATTTCACGTTCCAACAATACTTCTCCCGAAGGATCGGGGAGCTGGGCTACATCGCGCAGGCTATCGGCCAAACCTTGGATTCGTTTTTCGTTTAGAAACAAACGGTCTTTTTTCGGATCCCCGTCTGGCATACGCTCCATATCTTTTTGGTTTTCGGCCATGATAGAGGCTTGGTTTTGGAGAAGCAAATCGGCCAAGTGGTTTAATAAAGCCGTTTTTTGCTCGCTTGATAAGCGTCGTACTTGCGCAGCGGCTTGTTGGGTAGCCTGAAGCTGAGGAACAATCGTGTTAGTCATGGTGGTACAGTTGAAAGGCAAAGATAATACTTTGTGTGGTATGGGCTATCCTAGGGCACTTTCATTGTACCCAAAACAATCTCATTCTCTTAGCAGGAAGGCCGAGGAAATATATCTACGAAAATTTTCGTACAAAAAATTTGGTATTACGAAATTGTTCGTATATGTTTGCTACGAAAATATTCGTAGATTAATTATTTCTCCCATGAAACCAACCGATTCTGAACTTGAAATTTTACAGGTGCTTTGGCAGCAAGGCCCTTGTACGGTGCGGCAAGTCAACGAGCGGCTATCGCAAAGCCGTGATGTAGGCTACACTACTACCCTCAAATTGATGCAAATTATGTACGAAAAGGGGCTACTCACGAGGCTCGAAGAAGCGCGTTCGCACATCTATGAGGCCAATGTGACGGAACAAGAGACCCAAACCACTTTGTTGGAGCGTTTTGTGGATACGGCCTTTCGAGGCTCAGCGAGCAAGCTCGTTATGCATGCCTTGGGCAATCACAAAACTACCTCTGCCGAACTTGATGAAATTCGTCAACTTTTAGACCAAATCGAAAAACAGTCATGAAAACTCTTTCACTTATAACAGAGCCGATTGTACAGGCTTTAGGCTGGACACTCCTGCATGCCGTGTGGCAAGGAGTTGGAATCGTACTAGTTACGGCGATGATGTTATTTTTATTAAGAAAGCATTCAAGTGCGCTGCGGTATAGAATAGGGGTTGGAGGGCTGGCTTTACAGATAGTTTCTTCGGTGGCCACTTTTACTTACTATTATCAGCCTATAAAAACCTCAGCTAGGGCTGTGGTAAGTGCTTCTCGGGCAGCTACTCCTTATTTAGCGCGGGGGCTCAATTATGCTAAAGTTGCCTTACCTTGGTACAAACAAGCATTGATTTTTTTACAACTTCATCTTGATTATATTGTATTAGGCTGGGCAATAGGTGTTTTGGTGTTGTTTGTCCGGATGATAGGCAGTTGGGTATATGTACAGCAACTCAAAGCAGAGGGGATTCGCCTGACTGACGCTTCTGTACAAACTTTGTTCAAAAAACTTACGGCCGCGCTCCGTATCCGTCAAACGGTCCATTTGTTTGAGTCGGTGCGAGTAACTACGCCAATGGTAATTGGTTTTATCAAACCCGTTGTTTTGTTACCTATTGGTCTAGCTACGGGGCTTACTACTAAGCAAATCGAAACTATATTGGCGCATGAACTCGCTCATATAAAGCGTCATGACTATTTGGTGAATCTGTTGCAGTCGATTGTGGAGATTTTTTACTTTTTTCATCCAGCTTTGTGGTGGTTGTCGGCAAGGGTAAGAGAAGAGCGTGAACATTGCTGCGATGACCTTGCCGTACAAATTTGTGGTGATAAAATAGCTTTTGCTCAGGCTCTAACGCAAGTAGAAGTTTTTCGCCACACACCTCAACTTGCTATGGGGTTTGCTTCTAAAAAGGGAGTGATGTTGCATCGGATTCGACGTATATTAGGCGTAGCCGAAAAGCGGCAACAACGCTTAGGAGGCAATGGCCTGATTCTGATTTTATTGCTTGTGGTAGGAGTGTCTGTCTATGCGCTCCAAGCCCAAGATAAACCTACCAAAAAAACGAAAGCGACCAATATCAGCCACACCTCAAAAGACACTAAATTTGTTTTGGACAAGGATGGAAAACTGACTCAGGTTATTTGGAAAAAACGAATATTGTCGGGCAAAGAAGTAGAAGCACTTCAGCAGCTCAAACAAGATATTGAGGAAGGAAAAGTAACCTTCTCTTCGGTTCAAAATGCGGAGCAAAAAGCCATCTTAACTCAAATCATGAAGGCTGAAAATGAGCTTGACAAGGGAATGAGAAATTTGGCAGAAGGCTTGTCATTTCTTGCAATGGACAATATGGAGATAACGCCTCCCCCTTTGCCTGACGAAGCCGCGTATATAGAGTCTCTTGCTCCGATTGAACCCGATTCTCTTTTTGAGGCTGTAATGGCGCGAAATCATGCTAAAATGGATAGCCTTCGACGCCTTATGGAGCCTCAGTACCAAAAAATGGAGGCATTGCGCCTAGAAATGGAACAATATGAGTTTAAAACAGCCGAAATAGAGCGGAAAATGGAAGTGCTAGAGTGGAAAAAAAATAAATCTCATGATGAGCGTAACAAAGTGTTGGAAAAACGCAATCAAGTGCTTCATCAAGAGAATCAGGCTAAAAAAGTAACAGAAGAACAAATGGAGAAACAGTTGGCGTTGTTTGAAGAGCAAATCAAACAAAATGAGGCCAACGTACAACAATTAAATCAGCAATTGGGCGAATTGAAGGGGCAAATCAAAACGGCACGTCAACCCATTGAAGAGCTAGAAAGCCAATTGCAAAAATTAGAAAAAATCAATGAAAAATATGCTCAAGAACTCGAACGCTATTCGGATGAAATAAGCCACTTAGTTCCTCCGCCACCACCAATAGAGTTTAGGGCTGCCCGCACCCCACGAGCATCCGTTCCTGCTAAACCCAAAAAAGCGGCGAAACCTACTCAGACTCCTAAACCTGCAATAGCTCCAGTCTCTCCAAATTCACCTAAAAAGTTGTAAAAAATAAATTTTATTTAAGAGTCTCATAAAATCTTTATGAGGCTCTTTTTCTTTTTTTAAGAGCTAAAATTTAGTTTTTACCCTATAGAAAAGGAGATTTTATAGGACGGAATGGAGCTATTGTTGGTGTTTTTTGTTTCTAACTCCTTCTAACCGAGAAATAAAAACTAGGTTGTTCGTTTGGGTGACTGTCAAAAATGCACTTATTTTGCCCCCTCATGTAGTTTAAAACATACTTGTGAAGAAGAAATCTACGCTTTTTAATCTAAAAGACCTCATTGTTTATTTTCTGATAGCAGGCACTGGTGCAGCAGTACAATTTATATCAGGAAGCTTTTTTCGTAACTACGTTGACTTTTACGCGTCGGTATCGTTGGGGTATATTGTCTCTTTTTTTGTAGGATTTGTATTGACCAAGCTATTTGCTTTCGATGCACGCAATACCAACAAAACCCGTCGCGAAATGGTTAAATTTGGGATTGTGGCTGCGATTTCTTTTGGTATTACGGTAGGGTTTGCGGCACTTACGCTCAACATCCTCCACGCGAGCAACCCCAACGATATGATTTATCATATTCCTTTAGATTTTATTCCAGCCAAATACCGTGAAGTAAACGTCACAGAAGCAGCATCGACTTTGGTCGGAATGGGACTCAGTTTTGTGAGCAACTTTATTTTACACAAAACCTTTACTTTCAAAAGTACGGGCTTTTATGACCGAGCCAAAGCCGCTTTGAATCTAGGTAAAGATTAATTTTGAGGCTTTTAATTTCATCAAAAATAACCACTCTTGAGGGCTATTTTTGATGGGTGCCTCTACTTCGGGCTGCTTCGCGCTACTTTACGTCTTCTTGGGTCAAAATAGCCATCCATGTTTTGATGCCTTCTACGTAGTTGCCTAGTCTTAAATTTTCATTGGCGGCGTGTTGGTTATTGTCCATATTTACCATGGGTACATGAATAGCAGGCAAGTTTAGTTCACGCAAAAAAGGCACTATCGGCACTGAGCCACCCGTCATTCTGATTTTGATAGGTTCTTTCCCAAAAGTTCTGACCAATGCCGCCGTAAGCCAGCGGTCGGGATAGATGCCAAAGTCAGTACGGAAAGGTAGCATCCTTGATTCATTTTCGGTCAAGGTCACAATTTTAGGGAATTTCAGCCTTTCAGCATCGGTAGGTTTATGGTCCAGAATTACATATCCCTTTGACTCAATATGTTTTCTAACTAGCCCAATCAAATAATCAGGAGAAGATTCAGGGACAAGGCGAAGGTCGATTTCGGCGGTAGCTTCGTCTGGCACAATGGTATTGGCTTTTTCGCCGATGTTGGCAGATACCAATCCGCGAATGTTTAAAGAAGGATATTGAAGCGCTTCTTGATAATTGCCCCCTACTTTGTCGGGCTGGGTAAATACCAGTTTTTGGCGAATAAGTTCGGGGTCGTCGGGTACAGCAGCTAAGATTTTACGCGCATTTTCGTCGATTTTGATGCCATCATAGTAGCCCGGAATCGTCACCCGTCCGTCTTCATCTTTCATAGAAGCCAGCAATTGTGCCATTCTAAGGGCAGGATTGGGAGCATAGTTGCCATAATGCCCACTGTGTTGGGAGATTTTGGGGCCATAGGTAGTAAGCGTGATTGTAGCAATGCCTCGACAACCATAAGTGAGTGTTGGTTCATTGGAAAGATGTCGTCCTCCGTCCATGACCATCAAAAAATCGGCGGCGAGTTTGTCTTTGTATTTTTTGACGGTTTCGGCCAAATGCGGTGCGCCAATTTCCTCTTCACTGTCCAAAATAACTTTGATGTGATAGGGAGAATTGATTTTTTCTTTTTGCATCATGTCTAGCGCCGCCAAGAGCATTAGAATTGGCCCTTTATCGTCGGAGACGGCGCGGGCAAAAATACGCCATTCGGGGTCGTAGTTTTTTTGAAGAAGATTCCAGTCTAGCGCTTCCCATTTACCATCGGCGGTGCGTTTTTTCAAAACAGGCTGGTAGGGGGAAGCTTGCTGCCATTTTTCAGGCTCCACCGGCTGCCCATCAAAATGCATATAAAACAATAAAGTTTTGAGCTTGCCTTTGGGAGAAACAGCGGGTGCTTTCTCCGCAAAAAAAACAGGATGCCCCCCCGTAGGCAGTGCTTCGGTACGGAAGCCTTGTTTTTCAAAAGCTTTTTTTAACCAATCCAGATTGGGTTGGATTTGCTCTTTGATGTGAGCATTGCTAGGCAAGCTCATAAATTCGTATAAGTCTCCGTAGTAGTTTTTTACGTGTTTTTGGAGAACAGTCTCTAAGTCAATTTTAGATTGACCCTTCGCTGGGAACCCGTAAATATAAAACAAACCCAAGGTAGCTAGCCAAAGTAAAGGTCGAGTTTTCATTTGTGTCAGAAGTGAATGGATGATACAAGTCCGACAAGTTGGCTAACTTTTTTAAGCTTTCAAAACACAAAAGGCTTATTTTATCAAGGTATTTACAATCTGGCGCATGGCATCGGAGGGTATGATAAAATTGAAGTTTCCCCAAATGACTTCGTCGTATTTAGGAATGCTTTGTTGGGAAAAATTTTCGGTATCTACCAATATATCAGTTTCAGGGATACGGTTGCCGTTGCTTTTCTGGATTTCGGTAGTAGCAAATTGCAGTTTGATAGTGCCGAGTACTTGGGCATTTTTTTGTTCGAATTGAGTATCCAAAAGCATTCTATAGTCTTGCAAAAACCATTTACCATTGAAAGGTTTATATGTGATACAAGTATAAAGCCGCTTGGGATCACGTTTGGTTTTGCCGAAGAGTTTGTCGTTAGTACCTGTTTTTAAAACATCCTTGACGCCCTCGCTCGTAAAGTCGTATTCGATACGTACAATAGCGGAGTCAGCAGCGCTGATACAGATGACACCATTGCGGGCAGCTTTGAGACCAGTACTAGCAGGTTTAAACAAAATGCGATAGACTTCTTTGCCCAAATAATGGGTGATGGTATCGTCGATTTGATAGGCATAGTCATAGAGGTTTTTACCGTCGAGGTACTCAGGAGTGCCTACATCAATAGAATGAGTGACAATGCTAGCTCCGTTGGGAAAGGCATAACCTTCAAGAGCCTTGGAGCGATTTGTGCTGGTAAAAGTGCGTCCTCTTATGGCCTTTACTTTTTCAGGAATCAGAATTTTGGGACGAGGGTCTTTTTCGCTATGCAATACAGCTTCTCTGATTTCGATGTATTCGCCGTCTTGTTGGAGGGTTTCGCGGTAAAAGCCGCTCAGTAGATAAGGTGCTTGAGGATTGTTTTTCTTGATTTTGCCCAGTGCTTCAGCTACTAGATTTCGGGCTTCAAAAGTTTTGATATAACTACTATCCAATACGCGAGGCGTAGTAGGAGTAAGTTCAATGACTACGTCTTTTTGATTGGGCTGAAAAGACGATGCTTTTTGCTGAAAAGGCTGATAGCCAATGACTGCGACTACTAGGACGGAATCGACCGCAATGCGAGGGAAGCGATAAAAAAACTGACCGTCGTCGTTGGTGAGTGTTCCCGTTCCTTTACTCATCATCCCGATGTAGGCATGGGCAATGGGTTTTTGGGTGATTTTGTCGATGACTTTTCCTGACAAAAGCAAATAGCCACCTTGGGCACGGACACAGAATGCTAGAAGTAAGCAGCAACACGTAATGATCAAACAGCGCATAAAACAGAGAGAATTTTTCCTACGTTTATGCTGCCCACAACAATCAAGCCAAATCTCCCAAATTGTAGCATCTTCGGCAGCGAGCTTCGTAAGAATCTGTTTCGCCCAAAAGAATTTTATCTTGAGATGTTACTTTTCGGTACGAATATTGCGCCACTTCTCCACATACGACACACACGGCGTGAACTTTGGTGACGTACTCGGCAATAGACATAAGTAAAGGAATAGGGCCGAAAGGTTTGCCTGCAAAATCCATATCCAAACCCGCTACAATGACTCGTTTGCCATTGTTAGCAAGTTTGTTGCAGACCTCTACAAGACCTTGGTCTAAAAATTGAGCTTCGTCAATACCTACCACGTCGCAGTCACCCGCAAAAAGTAAAATTTCGTCGGAGGTGTGAATAGGCGTAGAGCGAATTGAATTTTCGTTGTGAGAAACAATGTCCTCCTCATGGTAACGTTTATCAATGGCAGGCTTAAAGATTTCTACTTTCTGACGGGCGATTTTGGCGCGGTTGAGACGACGGATCAGTTCTTCGGTTTTTCCAGAGAACATTGAACCGCAGACTACTTCTACCCAACCAATGCGCGGGTGTGTATTTTGGGAGTTATGATTGGGCTCGATAAACATGTTAATAAAACAACAAAAATGGAGAGAGGGCGAACTGTGAAATAGAGTCTAAAAATTTTTCGAATAATGAATCATAGATAACTGAATCCTGCAAACTACTTTTACAAAACAAACAATTTTTAGGATGCTTCACAAGTTTAATGTTTCGGTGCTAAATGACTATAGTCAGCGTTTTGCGCGCAAAGTGTGCGACGATTTTTTTCTCCACAACTCAAGTGCGTCAGGTCAACATATTCTGAATTTGACGGCAATTCCACAGATAAACTTGTTTGTCATCAGTAGTTTATATGATAAGTGGAAGGCCGATGCGGAGGCATTTAAGAGCCCATTTTTTGATTTTGAAAATGCGGAAGTAAGGGAGGCTCTCAAACAGTTTATGAATGTGGTTTCGCGAAACATCTCCGTCAAACGTGAATATCTGGAGCCTATTTTGGGAGAGGCGACCAAAGACACTTTGGTGCTCCTTATCGACCCCAATAGCTACTTTAATGAAATCTTCAGAAACCAGACCAATTTTACGGTCACTGCCGAAACTATTCAGCAGTTGCGAAAGTATGTGAGATTCAATAAAATAGTGCCTCAAGCTTTGGCCGATTCCCTTTCAGATAGGGCATTTATCTACGTTAATCAGGCAATAGAGTGGTCGGAGCAGGTAATAGCACAGCGAGCTTCTGAGCTTGATTCGATAGAACAATGGGTGGGAGCCTTTTCGGAAAAGGTACCTTTGGACGTAGCTTCTCTTTTGAAAAAAGCGGCTCGACCTGAGCCTCCTGCACCAGTGATAGAGACACCAGCTGCCAAATCTTTCTTTGATACTTTGGCAGAAGAAACACCAGTGGTACAGCCTGTGAAAATAGAGGAAACAGTGGTGCCAAAACCAATAGAAGTACCTAAGTCAGTAGAGTCATTCAAATCCCCTGTTACGCTACCTACTGCGTCTCGCCAGACAATCAATGACTCAGCAGGCAATGGACTCAAAGAATCTCTGAACGATCGTCTACGTACTGAGCAATCAACGGTGTCTGATTCTTACCAAAAACAACCGATTGCGAGTATTTCACAGAATATTCCGTTACACCAAAAGTTTATGTTTATTCATCAGCTATTTAGTGGAAGCAATAGCGCTTACGAAAGTGCTATTGCGGAGCTAGAGCAAGCCCCTGATTTTGCAACTGCTCGGAGTTTGATTAGCTATAAGTTTGCCTCTCAATACCTGTGGGATATGACAGGCGATACTGTAGGGGAGCTGCTGGAGATTGTAAAACGTCGTTTTGGTCACTAAAAACCTTGCTAGGTTTACCTATATTATTTCCTACGATATAGGATTGATACAGACTTGGTAAGTTTTAATATATCCTAAAATTGAAGTCAGGGGTTGGGAGTTTATCTGTTTCTAAGTTTCTTTGTATAAAAAATGTAGAAATAGAAATCCTACCCCATGATTGCGTGCCATCAACTGACTTTCTCTTATTCACCACAGAAAACATTTTCATTTCCTGATATTCGCTGTGAAGACCGTGAAGCCTTGCTTATTTTGGGGCAATCGGGAAGGGGTAAAACCACATTTTTGCATCTAATGGCGCTTTTGTTGCGTCCTGAAAAGGGGCAGGTTTGGATCAATGAAAAAGATATCACCCCTCTCTCGGCTTCAGAAGTGGCGGCAATACGAGCCAGCCAAATTGGAATTATTTACCAACGTGCCCATTTTGTGAGTTCGTTGAGTGTGATGGACAATGTTTTATTGCCCAATTATTTAGCCCAAAAACCTCAAGATAAAAGCAAGGTCAAAGAGTTGGCTGAGCAGCTAGGCTTTGCGGAGCATCTTTCCAAAAAAACACATCAACTTAGTCAAGGAGAGCAGCAGCGTGTGAGTATTGCGCGGGCTTTGATGAACAATCCCTCGGTGATTTTGGCGGATGAGCCTACTTCCAGCTTAGACGACATCAACTGCCAAAAAGTGCTCGAACTATTGAAGAATCAATCCGAACAAATCGGTGCTAGCTTGATAGTCGTAACCCACGACCAACGCCTTAAAGATGTGGTGACAAATCAAGTATTTTTGTAGTCCTAGAATTTAGGACAAGAAAGTTGTTTGTCTTTACGACGTACACGATGCCGTGGCGAAGGTTCAAAATCAAAAGTGTAGGCTAGCGAAATCTCATGAGAGCCACCACTTGGTAGCCCTAGCGACGAAATGGTGATGTCATAGCTATAGCCAAACGAGAATCGGTCTTGGCGATATCCTACCAGGGCAATGAGCGATTCGCGATTGGAAATATTATCAACGTATTTTTTGATAGGTAGACCGCGGTACCACAATCCCAACACAATGGGAGAATAAGTAATATAAACCCCTAAATCAAGCTGGTCGTACTTTCCCTGAAACTTATACAAAATAGCGGGTGAAATCGTTTTTTCACGGTCCCATTCATCGCCTAGCCCCGTAAAACCAGCAAACGGAATCCTAAGCCCTGCATGGATACTTCCTTTGAGAGGCAAACGAGTACCGTCAGCTACTTGAAAAAATCCTTGTTGGGGACGATTGATGTGGTGGGCTGCTACACCTACCCAGTATTTGTCAGAATAAAGCAGAAGACCCGACGCAAAACTCATGTAGCCTATCGAAGGGGTGCCATTGGCTGCAATGGGGTCGGCGGTGGGGTTGCCTGTAAAGCCGCGATTGCTGTATTGATCGCCAAAAGTAAGCTCGCGTAAGTCGGCGCGGCGATTGGCATAAGTCCCTTGCAAACCTAAGCGAAGAGCTGTGGTTTCGCTGAGTTTGAGTTGATAAGCGTACTGGGCGGAGATTTCGGAGGTTCTTAGGCTTCCCGTACCTTGGGTGTCATTGACAAACAAAAGTCCCACACCACTATTGACGTTTGAAAAATAATGATCAACCCCAAAGGAAGTAGTGACATAGTTGGCAGCAAGTCCAGGCCATTGATTACGATAATTCATCATAATACGGGGAGCCAAATCTCCTCCCGCAAAGGCTGGATTGAGATAAAGAGGATTCGCATAAAACTGCGAAAACTGAGGGTCTTGAGCTCTTACAAGCCAGCAAGAAAGTCCTAAAAGCAAGGTTAGAAATAGTCTTCTCGTCATGATACCAAACGCTACCGCAAACATTTTGCCAAATTAATCATTTAATCTCCGAGAATTTAACGGTTTTTTCAATTAAATGTTATTTAGTAGTGCAAAAAACCGCAAAGAAGCCTGTTTTTGAGGATATTTTTTTGGAATTAGGGATATGGTCTTGCGCCTATTTTAACTAACTCCTCAACGGGTTTCGATGCGATAAGTGGGCTTATCGACATCGATTAAATCTAGTATAACGTTATAACAACCCGCCACCACTCGAATATTTTGTCCTCCTTTTTCTAACTTATGTTGGTCGTCAGTTCCTCCATAGCTGAGAGTCCAGTCGTTATTGACTCTGAATTTAATTTCTCCGTCTTTCAATAAAATGTTGTGTACTATCCACCTTCCTTTTTGTTGGGCATCTGCTTTTAGCACTATATCCGCGCCTGCCCAGCCATTGGGGGTGGCGCTTCCCACTATTCCCCACTGAAAACTTGCTTTGGGCAGGGTGTATTTTTTGCCTTTCTGTTCCAAAACTAAGGTGTCAATTTCGCCTAGTTTGTTTTTCTTAAATTCAGCTTTCCCGTCAATTTTGTCAATATAAAACGTGCTATCGGTTTGTGGAAGTAAAATTGCCGACGGTTGACGCGAAGGCATAATGAGCAGTCTACCATTGTCAGTCTGAACATAAAAAGTCATTTCTGAACCATATTGAAAAGCACCCTCCAAATTCGCTAGTTGCTTCTCTGACAGGTTTATTTGTTTGGGGAGCCAATAAGGTTCGTTGAACAAAATGGCCAGTATTTTCTTCTTGATAGCTACTATATCGACCTCTTCGCTATTGCACAACAAAACAATGCAAAGGTCGCTTTCAGGGTCACGAATCAAATAACTCCGAAATCCCGAAGCTCCGCCGCTGTGGCTAACTAACTTACGACCCGCCATAGTTTCGATGAACCAGCCATGTCCGTAGTTGTTTTTGTAGGGGGTGTATGCTTTCTCGGTGGTGCTTTGGCTTATGATTTTATAAGACTGCATTCCTTGGTGAAATCTGTATAAATCGCTAAGTGTTGTGTACATTCCTCCTGCCGAAAAAAGCTCCTCATTGTCGTAAAGGGGTGCTTCTTTGACGTAGGTTTTGAACGTAGATTTATAACCTTTGCTTTTTAGAGAATCTGTTAGTTTTTTGTAATCAAAACCGCTTTCTGACATATTCAACGGGGTGAAAATATAGTTTTTGACCACTTTTTCATAGGGCATCCCTGTTACTTTCTGAATGATAAATCCCAACAAATAATAGCCTGTGTTACAGTACCTCCAAGAGGTTGCAGGTTTAAAATCAAGCTTCGATTGCTTCAAAAAATTAATCATCGTCTGTTCGCTTTCGACGGGCATACTGTAGTCGTTGTTGTACGCATATAAGCCCGATGTGTGCGTTAGCAGATGCTCGATGGTGATACTGTCGGCAAAAGGTAATGAAGGGTAAAATGTAGAAAGCTTGTCTTGAAGCGAAAGTTTATGATCTTCGATAAGCTTTAGGATGATTGTCGCCGTAACGGATTTTGTGATGGAATAAGCCAAGTATTTGGTGTTTTCGGTGGCTAGGGTTTGGGTATCAAAATTGCGGTATCCATACGATTTATTTAAAAGTATTTGGCCTTTTTGAGCTACCAAAACCGAACCATTAAACAAGCCTACTTCGTGGTAAGCGGTTATCAATTGTTCGAGTTTTTGGGAGGTGGTGGATTGGGAAACCCCAGTTTTGACAATAAATAGCAATAGAAATCCGAGGGTTACTTTCGCTAAAGAAAGGTGAATTGCTGAGACAATAGAGTCCCTGCCTCCATTGGAGGAATGATACGTTTTCATGACTTTACTAAAGGGAGGGGAAAATGACTATTTGTGGGAAGATTTGCTGATGAAAAAATAGCTCAAGAAGCTGGCAGAAAGGCAGAACGCTAAAATAGATAATGAATGAATACCTAATGGCTGGGTGTGATGGATAAAAAATAAGGCGACTCCAAGACCTGCCAAAATCAATGCCCATTTGAGGTTTGCGTTGCGGTCTTCTTTGGGCGAATTTTCGAGAACCGACATCGCAATGCTTTCAGGAATTCCTTTCTCAACAATACGGTTTTTGATGCGGTATTCCAACAACCTTTTCATAATGGTGAGGATAAAGAACATCACCAAGCCCAACACCAGAATCGAGGCACAAATATTAAAAGTGTGCTGACTCATAAGACTGTCTTGGGCGTGGGCTGTGGAGGCAAAGCCCACGATTGTTAAAATTAAAATAAGTTTTTTCATGATTGTAATAGTAAATGTGTTTTGACTGATAAGAGCACTTAAGCTTTGAAATGTTGCAATGCTCAAGAAAAATTTAGCACTTTTAGTTGTTTTTGGTATTTGGCGTAGAGGTCGTACCCCAAAAACAGCGAAATACCGACTGTCGCGGTCAACAAAATGCTCAACGTAATGCTTGAGAGGCCTTCAAATAAGTAAATAGGGTAGTTGAAAAAATAGAAAAAAAGCATCCCAATCCCCGCCAACACTCCTCCACCGATACTGTAAGAGGTAAAGCTTGATTCATAGGCAACTATCTCAGTGGGAGGAAGTTGCTGAATGACCGCTGCTGCCAAATCAAAATCAAACACAGGTGCGACGGGCTTTTCAAGGGTTGTAAATAGGAGCTGATAGGCATGTGCCTTTTGCCTGCACAGTTCACATTCCTGAATGTGGGTATGGATTTCTTCCGATACCGTGTCCAAACGCAAAGCATACGTCTGAATTTCTTCGTCCGAAAGATGGGATGCTTTCATAGGTCGTCCTTGGTGTAATGTGTCAATAAGTTATCTTTCAGGGCTGTTCTTGCTCTAAACAAATAGTTTTTTACCGTACCGATGGGCAGTTGCGTGATTTCTGCCATCTCCTCATAACTTAGTTCCTCGTAATGATACAAAGTTATGAGTGTTTGATAAATGGGGGAGAGCTTTGACAGCGCGACTTTAACCAACTGAGAAAGTTCTTTTTTAAAAATAAGAGTTTCTGTTTCGTTGGTGGAGTCATTGAGGAGCTTGTCGATATTTCTATGCGGCAAATCATCCTCATAATTATTTCCTTGGTGTACAGAAAGAGACTGCATAGGTCTCTTTTGTTTTAAATAATGGTAGCAAGTGTTGTACGCAATCTGACCAATCCAAGTGCTGAGTTTGGATTGAAACCTAAATTCGGGCAAAGATTTATACACCTTTAAATAGATTTCTTGGGCCATGTCTTTTCGTTCTTCAGGGCTATCAACCAGTTTAAAGACAATTTGAGCCACAAGTCCTTCCGTCTTTTTAATAACGGTCGTAAACGCGTTTTTGTCGCCTTTTAAAACTCTATAAACCAGCTCTTTGTCTTCCACGATGCGATAGGTGTTCTATTCAATAAGCAATGAGAGTCGTTGAAGATGAAAATGTTGCATAAATATTGGTCAAAATCAAATTGGATATTAGAATCTATCCAAGCGTCGCTACGTGGAGTTAAACTCTTCTAACCCCATGCCTTTAGGCTGAGGGGATATAAGGAATAAGACCGAAACTAGGGACTTTGTATAATTACCTAAAATAAAAAATGCCCCGAGAATGCGACTGACTCTCGGGGCATTTTTATTAGAAAAATAAAATCTTAGTGAGAAGAAAGCGATGTGTTGTTTTGAGAATTTAGCTCGTTTTGTTGGCGTTTTTTCTTGCCCATGCTGATTTTTTCAATCAACACAAAAAGAACCGGAACCACAAAAATAGCCAAAGAAGTAGCGGCTAACATTCCTCCAAATACTGTCCAACCGATGGTCTTGCGAGACTCTGCTGCGGCACCACTGGCAAAAGCCAACGGCAATACGCCCAGAATAAATGCCAACGAGGTCATGATAATAGGCCGTAAACGAAGCTGTACCGCTTCGAGCGTGGCCTTGACAAGCTCCATACCTGCATCGACCCGCTCTTTGGCAAATTCCACAATCAAAATGGCGTTTTTAGCAGCAAGTCCAATCAACGTAATAAGCCCGATTTGGGCGTAGATGTTGTTGGAAAGATTAGGTAAAAACGTAAGGGTCAAAATAGAACCAAAAGCACCAATCGGCACTGCAAAAAGAACCGAGAAGGGAATAGACCAACTTTCGTACAAAGCCGCCAAAAACAAGAATACAAACACAATCGAAATAGCAAAAATCATGAGAGTACTATCACCCGCCTTGATTTCTTCGCTACTCATGCCCGAAAACTCATAGCCGTAGCCTGCTGGCAAAGTCGCATTAGCTACTTCTCTAAGTGCCGTAATCGCCTGCCCACTACTGAAACCTGGCTTAGGAGTTCCGTTGATTTCGACGGAGCGGTAGATATTATAATGAGAAATCAAAGCTGGATTTTCGATGACTTTGGTAGTAATAAGCGCACTCAACGGAATCATGTTTCCTTCGCGATTACGCACGTAAAATTTCTCAATTTTATCCAAAGACGACCGAAAACTGCTATCAGCTTGCACTACTACCCGGAAGTTTCGACCATAAAGGTTGAAATCATTGACATAGTTACTACCCAACATGGCCGACAGCGAACTGAATACATCTGATACTTGTACCCCCAATTTTTTAGTTTTTTCGCGGTCAACGTCTATTTTATAACTAGGCGTACGGGTATTGAAAAAGGTAAAAGCGGTACCGATTTCGGGTCGTTTTGTAAGCTCAGCCAAGAAATTACGCGCTACTTTCTCAAATTGCTGGATATTGTCGGTACTGGTGGTTTGTTGTAACTGAAACGTAAAACCAGAAGTAGCCCCAAGCCCCGGAATAGCCGGTGGTGCAATCGCCAATACACGCGCTTCTTTGATGTCGGCAGTTCGTTTTTGTATTTCTTTAATCACGCTCTGAACATGGTGCTCGGCACCCTTTCGCTTAGACCAAGGGTGGAGGTTGATAAACAAAGTCCCCACGTTTGATTTGTTAGAAAAACTAAGGACGTTTAAACCAGCAAGCCCTCCTGCTACCCGCACTTCGGGAATCGCCTCCACGCGTTTCATAATTTCTTTTAGCATAGCGATGTTGCGAGTAGTAGAAGTCGCTTCTTGCATTTCGTACGTAACAAAAAGACGCCCTTCGTCTTCTACTGGTACAAAGCCTGTAGGTTTGTTTTTGAATAAGAAAAACAATCCCACAAACAAGCAGACCATCATCACCATTACGTAAGGGGTGGCTTTAATCCACTTAGCTACGCCACGGGTATAAGAATGCGAGAGTTTTTCGAACCAATGGTTGAAGCTATCAAAGAATTTTTCTAGGAAGTTTTTCTTCTCATTGGCACCTTTAGAAGGTCTGAGCATGGTCGCACAAAGTGCAGGTGTAAGCGAAAGCGCCACAAAAGCCGATAGCAAAACTGATACCGCAATGGTGATCGCAAATTGCTGATACAAACGCCCTACGATACCTGGCACAAAACTCACTGGTACAAACACCGCCGCCAAAATCAAAGCAATCGCAATCACCGGCCCCGAAATCTCTTTCATGGCTTTGGTGGTGGCTTCTTTGGGCGAGAGTTTTTCGTGGTCGATATTGTGCTGAACGGCCTCCACAACCACAATGGCATCATCCACTACAATCCCAATCGCCAATACAAACGCAAAGAGAGTGAGGGTATTGATAGTAAATCCAAAAGGAATAAAGAAAATAAACGTACCAATTAGCGAGACAGGAATCGCCAAAATAGGAATCAAAGTAGCGCGCCAGTTTTGCAAAAACAAAAACACTACGATAACCACCAAAATCATGGCTTCGGCAAATGTTTGCAACACTTCGTTGATTGAGACCCGTACCACCGTGGCGGTTTCGGTGGGTAACACAAAATCGATGTCTTTAGGGAAGGTTTTTCTCATTTCCTCTAAAGTTTTCATTACGCCATCGTATGTTTCGAGGGCATTGGCTCCGGGAGCTTGATAAATCAACACAAAAGCCGCAGGCTTGCCTCCCACAAAAGCATTGGAGCCATAATCAAACTTTCCTAGTTCGACCCGAGCTACGTCGCGTAGATACACGATACTACCTTGGGCTGGCGAAGATCGTACTATAATATCCTCAAACTCTTCTTTGGTATTTAATCGACTATTGGTCAGTACGCTATACTCAAAACTCTGGGTATTGGGCTGAGGGTTTCCACCCACCGTACCTGCGGCAATCTGGAGGTTTTGTTCGGACAATGCCGCCGATACGTCGGCAGGAGTCATGCGTAGGCTGGCAAGTTTTTCGGGATTGAGCCAAATACGCATCCCAAAATCATCGGCTCGCGAAATAATATCTCCTACGCCTTTGACCCGCTGAAGAGCATCTTTGAGATAAATATTGGCATAGTTTCCAATAAACTGAGCATCGTGGGTACCATTGGGAGAATACAACGCCAAAACCATCATGATACTGGGTTGTCTTTTCCGAACAGTAAGTCCTAATCTTTTGACCGCATCCGGCAAGGACGGCTCTGCCACACTGACTCGGTTTTGAACATCCAAAGCGGCGATATTGACGTCGGTTCCTACTTCAAACACTACGTTGATACCACTTTGGCCACTGCTCGTACTGTTGCTCGACATATAGCTCATGCCGGGTACGCCATTGACTTGGGTTTCGATAGCCGTAGTGGTGGTTTGCTCTACGGTTTGGGCATCGGCCCCTATGAAGTTTCCCGAAATGGTCACCGTAGGAGGTGTTACATCGGGATACTGGGCTACAGGAAGCGTGGATAAAGCAATAAGCCCAACCAACACAATCACAATCGACGAAACAATCGCGGTGATTGGTCTTTTTATAAAAATATCTGCAATCATCTTTGAGGAATTTCCGTGGTTAATTTGTTTTAATTACTGCTCCTTCACGGAGATTCTGTACCCCTTCTACGGCAATCTTCTCGCCCTCTTTTAATCCTTCTTTGACGATTACTTTGTTGCCCAAGGCTTTTCCTAGCGCTATTCGTCGCTGACTTACTTTGCTGCTATCACCCGCTACATAGACAAAAAACTCGCCCAATTGCTCCGTCACAGCCTTATAAGGAATCACTACTGCTTTTGCGGAGCGATTCAAAACTCTGACGGTTCCGGTCATACCAGCCCGTAAGAGATTGTCACGATTCGGAAAAATCAAGCGCGTTTTGATCGACCCTGTTTGGGTATCCACGGCGCGGTCGATGAGTTGGATTTTGCCTGGATAAGGGTACACATCTGCTCCAAAAGCCAAGGTAAAGGTGGAGTCGGCAGGCTTGTTGGATTTGAGCAAATTAGTAAAGCGATAAATCTCTTTTTGGTCTACATTGAAGTCTACCGCCAGCTCATTGTCCGACGAAATGGTATTCAACACGGTTTGCCCTGCCGATACGGCTGCTCCTACTTTCACGAGCGATATTCCGATGATTCCGCTAAAAGGTGCATATACTTTGGTATATCTCACATTGGTTTGTACCGCCGATACGTTGGCTTTGGAGGCTTCTACTTGTTTTTTTGCAACTTCGAGGGCCGCGTCTGCATTATCTACAAGTTGCTTCGCTACGGCGTCGTTTTTATCGAGTTCATGATAGCGATCCGCATCTTTTTGGGCTTTTTGCAAATTGGCCTCTTGTACTTTAAGGTTGGCAATTGCTTGCTCATAATTGGCCGAATACAGCTGCGCATCCACCGAATACAGCAATTGTCCTTTGCTTACATGAGCCCCGTCTTTGAAGTGAATACCCGTAATGAAGCCCGTTACTTGTGGTCGAAGCTCCACCTGATTCAGGGGAGTGATAGTTGCAGGGTATTCGTCATGATAGAGAGCATCGGTAGAGGTAGCTTCTTCCAAAGATACCGCAATCGCCGGTGGTGCTTGGGCCGTTTTTTGTTCTTCTTTTTTGCCGCAAGAAATCAGCAAAGTCACTATCAAAACGGATACTGTAAAATATTTCATGGAATTTGAAAACATCTTGTTTGGGGAATTTCTGTCGTGTTAAAAATTGATTTGGCCGAGGGCTTTTTGTACATCAACTTTGCTAGCAAGCACCTGATAAAGAGAGCTGTAATAGTTGATACGTGCAAGTCTCAAATCAGCCTCGGAGGTGATTACCTCTAGGTAAGTTTTGATGCCTGATTTGTATTGTAGTTGGATAATATCATACACTTCTTTGGCCAAATCCATATTATCTTTTTGAGCCAGCAACTCTATAAGGTTGGCTTTATAAGCACTCAAAGCCCTGGCATACTCGGCATTAATGTTCATCTTCAATCGTTGAATATCGAGGTCTACTCTTTTGATTTGCCATTCAGCGGTATTGATATTTGTCTTACGTTTTCCGCCTTGATAGATGGGCAATGATAGTGTTAGGGCCATAAAAGAGTTGGGGAAGTTTTTGCCATAAAGATCCACAAAACGATTGTTTTGGAAGTTGAGGTTATAGGCACCGTTGGCAGAGACTGTGGGCAAATAGCTCCATTTTTGGTATTGCAAATTGTAGTCCAACAGTTTCTTTTGCGTGTTAAGCAATTGGTATTCAATCCGCGAGCCGTATTCAGCATTTTGTAAAGTATCCAAAAAAATCTCTCGTTCCATTTGGAGACTATCGTATTGAAGCTTCAAAGCCTGCTCTTTGGGATAGCCCATCAATGACTTCAAATACTCAAGTTTGGCGGTCAAGATTTCTTCATTGCTTTTTTTGGCAGCTTTGGTATTGTTGAGAGCGATGGTGGCTCTTTTGAAATCTATCTTATCTACGATACCTGCTTTGTACTGATTTTGAGCATCTTTTAGGCTTCGTTCTAGCCGTACGATATCTTCGCGGGTTACGCTGATTTGCTGCATCGTAGCCAATACATCATAAAATGCTTTGGAAACAGTCACCGCCAAATCCGTTTTATTGTTGGTCGTGATTTGGCTTGCTTGTAGCCTGACATCGTTTTTAGTGCGATTAGCCAACAATACATCTCTATTAAAAAGTGCTTGTGATACCGTAAACTGCGTAGAAGACAGATTGTTGACGCCTAGCTTGACGGGATTGCCCCCGATAATGCTCGTTTGCACAATAAAATTGTGCTGGAAATTGTAGTTGAAGTTGATTTGCGGATACCAGTCCGCTAATTTATTCTTGATGGTATTTTCGGTAATGCGCTCATCTATCAGGGATTGCTGAATAGATGGTTGATTTTTGAGGGCATACTTTACAATATCATCTAAAGAAGCATTTTCTAAAGTCCCATTTTCAGCGGGCGTGGGGGTAGTTTGGGAAAATGCTAAAAAAGGCAGAAGAAAGGCAACTAGCAAAGCGATAGTCCTCCTTTTGTCTTCTGTAGGCCAATAATTCATGAAGGATGATGTTTGATTATGAAAAAATGCGCACAAATAATAAGCTGAATTATCTCTTAACTCAGTGCCAAAGCACAGTTAATTGTGTTGATAATCAGTAGCTAAATAAAACAATTAGCCTTATTTAGCGGAGAGTCAAAAAAGTAAAAACGTGGAAATTCTATTTTGCACAATTACTTATAAATAGCAACCCAATCACGTGTCGTTTGATAAAAAATCGACGTATGCACCTAAATCTAACAATAGAATGCAGGGGACTCTTCTAACTTTTTCCAGAAATGACTTTGCGCTAATCAGAGCAAGCATGGTTTTTATGATTTAAACCTTACTCCCGCTTCTCATACTGCTTGTTATCGTAGAGCATGAAAAGAAATACACAATCGCAGGTTTTCAACTAAAAAACTATGGTTAGGATGCCATAACTAGTAATGCGTATCTAGGTTAGGTCAAAACCGCTGCGAGTTGGTATGGGTGTTTACAGGTGATGATGGGATATAAAAAAAGTTTCTTACTAGTCACCAATGACAGTATTGACTTTAGAAGAAAAACAAATTTTTTAAAAAAGGGTTCACGACTGATTTGATAACTTGACTACAAAAAACCGCTTTTAATCTCAATTTAATCAACGGATAAGGGCTTTTTGAACAATACACAGGCTAGATTGATAAGCGCTAAAGCCTACTTTTTGTTAAAGTTTGAGAAGGATTATATCCTGAATTTTGGAATAAAAATTTTAAGAATATAATTTTACATTATAAAATATATTTTTATTGATGATACAAGTAATCAACCGCGCCCTTGATATTTTAGAAATAGTGGCTGCAAATCCCGAAAAACCTACTTCTTTAGGTGAAATTGCGGATGCTTTGGGATTAAATCATGGTACCTGCGCCAATATCATGAAAACGCTTGTGACGCGTAAGTATTTAGAACAAGTGGGGACTAAAAAGGGGTATATTTTAGGAGCCCAATCTTACTCACTTACCAATAACGACGCCTATCGCAAAGATTTGGTTGAAGCGGCCAAAGATGAGATGGACAAACTTACGGCCCAAATCAATGAAAATTGCTTATTAGCAGTTTTGAATGGCGACAAGCGCATGGTCATTCATCGGACTCACGCCGAACAAGACCTTCAGGTGCGTACTCCTCTCGAAAAACACGTATATGATGCCGCCTCGGGTCGTATGCTACTGGCTATGCTTTCAGAGCCTGAAATTGAGCGATTTGTAGCTAAATATGGTCTTCCTACCCCTGAAAGCTGGAAAGAAGTAGATTCGCTAGAAACCCTCAAAAGTTTATTGATGCAGTTTCGAAAAGAAGAATGCGCTCTTCAAGTATTATACGGACGACAAGTGGTTGGCTTGGCGGTGCCTGTTCTCAAAAACGACAAAGCGGTGGCAAGTTTGAGTATTTATCTGCCCGAATATCGCTATATGGTAGCTGATAAATCGGGGCTTGTTTTTCAACTTAAAGCTACGGCCAAACGCATAACACAGCGATTGAAATAATTCTTCTTTTGGTTTAGGCTCCCTCATCGACTCCTCATAGGCTGTAAACCCTGTGAGGAGTTTTTTTATTTTTAATCTAAGAAAAATGAAAAAAAATCTCTAAAAAATTTGGTCAGCTTATGATTTGTTAGGAATATTGTAATAAAATAAAATTAAATTTTATAATATAAAAATTATTCCAAACCAACACCCAATGAAACTCAACATTTATACTTGGCTTATGGGAGTTTGCCTCTTTTTGAGTGCCGCTCCACTGCTGGCCCAAGACCGCTCGATTTCAGGGCGGGTTGTGGGAGTCAATGACAATGCCCCACTGCCTGGAGTAAGTATTTTGGTGAAAGGTACTAGCACAGGTACCACCACCGACGCTAACGGGAGTTATAAATTAAACGTCCCTACCAATGCCGTTTTGGTGTTCTTTTTTGTAGGGTATAGCCCCAAAGAAATCACCGTAGGTAATCAAAGTGCAATAGATGTATCACTTGAGCTTGACAATCGTCTGCTCAACGAAGTAGTAGTAGTAGGATACGGTACGGTCAAAAAGAGTGATTTGACGGGGTCGTTGGCTTCTGTAAAGTCTAAAGAAATCAACGCATTTCCTGCCACCAACGTCCTACAAGCACTATCAGGGCGAGCACCAGGGGTACAAGTCACCCAAAATACAGGTGCTCCGGGTGCAGGCGTAAGTGTGAGGATTAGAGGGACAAATTCGGTCCAAGGAAGCAATGAGCCACTGTATGTAGTAGATGGGTTTCCGACTTCGGGGAGCAACCCTACTATCCTCAACAACTCTGATATAGAATCCATTGAAATCCTGAAAGATGCCTCGGCTACGGCTATTTATGGCTCGCGAGGTGCTAACGGTGTGGTTTTGATTACGACCAAGCAAGGCAAAGCCGGCAAAACGCAGGTCGATTATGAAGGAAGCTACAGCATTCAGACCCTCCGCAAAAAGCTCGATTTGATGAATGCCAAAGAGTACGCTACTTTTTATAATATGCAAGCCACCAACGACGGTGTGGCTCCCTACTTTACCCAAGCACAGATTGACGGGTTTGGAGAAGGCTACGACTGGCAAAATCTAATTTTCAGAAAGGCTCCTATGCAAACCCATAACTTGACGGTGAGCGGAGGCAATGAAAAAACGCGCTATTCGATTGGGGGAAGTATCTTCGGACAGCAAGGAATTATTATTGGCAGTGATTACAATCGCTATTCATTGCGCGCGAATGTCACAACTGATGTAAGTAAAAAGTTCAATTTATCGTACGGAGCCACTTTGACCAACATTAATACAAGCCGTCAAAACAACGGCGGCGGCAACCGTGGTGGTTCTATGATTTCGGCGGCCATATCGGCTCCTCCTACGCTCACTCCTTACAATGACGACGGTAGCTATCGGGTATTGGCCACTTCTTATCCGTTTATCTCCAATGTTATCACCAATCCTCTCAACTACGTCAATGAACAAACAGACGAAGTGCGGGCCAATCGTGTATTGGCCAACGTAGCAATGACTTTCAAGCCTTTTGAAGGATTGGCCATCAAAATCTCAGGGGGTATCGAAAATAGCGATGACCGCACCGACGCCTACACTACTACCAATTTTATCAATTCTCAAGGGTCGGCGAGTGTATCTACTACCCAAGGTAGGAGCTTGTTGAGCGAAAATACCATCAGCTACAACAAAAGTGTAGGTAAGCATAGCCTTTCGGCGGTAGCAGGTTTTACGTATCAAGATTTTCGGAATACTTCACTGGGAGCTTCGGGAGTTGGTTTTTTGAGTAATGTCACCGAAACCGCCAATTTAGGTTCTGCCAACACGCCCGGTATTCCATCTACTTCTTACTCGTTTGCTACTTTACTTTCGTATTTAGGAAGAGTCAATTATAGTTATAACAACAAATACTTAGCCACCGTCAGTTTCCGTGCCGATGGGTCGTCGCGCTATAGCGAAGGCAACAAATGGGGGTATTTTCCATCCGCAGCTTTGGCCTGGCGCGTATCAGAGGAAGAGTTTTTGAAAAATGTACCCTTTATTTCTGATTTGAAAGTCCGCGCAAGTTGGGGCCAAACAGGCAGCCAAGCAATCAGCCCTTATGCTACTCTCAATAACCTATCGGCAGGAAAAACGGTGTTTGATGATGCCCTCTACAACACTTTTGCTCCCGGTACTCGTCTGCCCGGAAATCTTAAATGGGAAACTACCGAACAAGCTGATTTTGGGATAGATGCCGCTTTCCAAAACAACCGCTATCGTCTCTCGGTCGATTATTACATCAAAAACACCCGCGATTTGCTTAACACCGTGCAGTTGCCGATTGGATTTGGATTTACGAGTACGATTCAAAACGTAGGTCAAATCCAAAACAAAGGGTTGGAAATCGCTTTAGATGCGCGAGTTATCGACAAAGCTTTTAAATGGGATTTGGGAGGAAATATCTCTTTCAACCGCAACAAGGTCATTAAGCTCTATAACGGTGCCGATATTTTGGGTGGAACGGTAGGCGTAACCCTCATCAATGACAACGCCAACCTCTTAAGAGAAGGCCAACCTATGAGTGTATTTTTTGGCTATTTGAAAGACGGATACACTGACCTAGGCAAGGAGAAGTACAAAGACCTCAACGGTGACGGCATCATCAACCAATTGGACAAAACTATCATTGGAAACCCCAATCCTGATTTCATCTACGGTCTCAATTCGACTATGAGCTATAAAGGGCTCGAACTTACCTTGTTTTTGCAAGGAACCCAAGGCAACGATTTGCTCAACGTAAGCTCTATCAACAATACCCTCGACTATGGGTTTGGGCTTAATATGCCACGCGAAGTACTTTATAACCACTGGTCTCCTACCAATCCTAATGCAAAATATCCCGTGATTTCGCGCTCCAATAGCTACAACTATTCCGACAGACTGGTGGAAGATGGTTCTTATTTACGGTTGCGAAATATCCAATTGGCCTACAGCTTACCTCTCCAACAATGGCGTGTCAACTGGATGCGCACGGCTCAAGTGTATGTCAGTGGGCAGAATTTGTTGACGTTTACAAAATACTCTTGGTGGGATCCCGAAACCAACTCACAAGGAGGTGCCAATTCTATCGGACAAGGTATTGACCACTACAGCTATCCTACTTCCAAAGCCGTCACCTTTGGGGTAAGAGTCGGATTTTAATCATCTAAGTACTGATGCGAGAACAGACTTTCCAAGTTTTTGATAGTCAAAGGATTTGTAACCTTGGAAAGTCTTGTTTAAGAGTCGGATTTTAATCATCTAAGTACTGATGCGAGAACAGACTTTCCAAGTTTTTGATAGTCAAAGGATTTGTAACCTTGGAAAGTCTTGTTTAAGAGTCGGATTTTAATCCTCTAAGTACTGATGCGAGAATAGACTTTCCAAGTTTTTGATAGTCAAAGGATTTGTAAACTTGGAAAGTCTTGTTTAAGAGTCGAGTTTCAATCATGTAAGACTTAATCATTGAAAAAATGAAAAAAATATTCTTTCTATTATCGACTGTCTTTTTGATGTCCTGCGAGGATGTATTAAAAGAAGCGCCTAAGGCGGTGGCCGTCGAAACATTTTATAATACAGCCGCTGAGGTAGAAACCGCTGTCAATGCGGCCTACCAAGAATTGAGAGCTACCAATGGCATCAGTGGACAGCTTGGTGCACAGGTAGAAGCGTATACCGACTATAGCTATGGCCGGGGAAGCTATCAGGTATTGAGTGATTTTCAAGGCTTGAATAGTACCAACATTCCGCGTACCGATGATGGATGGCGGCTGTTTTATTTGAGTATTCGGAATGCCAATTTGGTGATTCAAAATGCCCCCAAAGGCAAAAATATCAGCCAAGCTGATGTAGCCAAATACGTAGCCGAAGCTAAGTTTTTAAGGGCTTACAACTACTTCTGGTTGGTGCGAAATTGGGGTGGCGTACCCATTCGTACCGAAGCCACTCTCAATGAACCCAACGTGAAGCGTGGGACGGTAGATGAAGTATACACTTTAATCATTGCTGACCTAAAAGAAGCCGAAACCAATCTCCCCGACAAGCCCGCTCAAGTAGGTCGGGCTACCAAATGGGCTGCTAAAGCAGCTTTGGCAGAGGTATATTTTACAAGAAATCAATACGCCGAAGCCCGCGATAAAGCCGATGAAATTATCAAATCAGGGCAATTTTCGCTCGTTCCTGTCACCGTTGCGGCTGATTTTGACAAGGTCTTTGGTCCTACTATAGTGACAAGTCCCGAAGAGATTTTTTATTTGAAAATGACCCGCCAAAACAACCAAGGGATGTATTTGGCGATGTTTGCGCATCATCCTGGCACGAGACTACACGGTGCTGGGGGATTTTTTGCCCACTATACCGATTCCCAAACCAATCCAGTATATAAGAATTGGGATAACAATGATTTGCGGAAAAGCTACAATTGGATCAATTGGAATATTGGATTGGGGAACAATAGTATGTTGTGTAAGAAATTCTCTGACGCACTTGCCCCCACAAGTACCGCAGCTGGCAACGACTTTCCCATTTATCGTTACTCTGATGTGCTTTTGATGTATGCCGAAGCTGCTTGTCGCGCCAGCAATGGCCCTACTGCGGCAGCCTTAGAAGCGCTCAATCAGGTGCATCGCCGGGCTTATGGCAAATCTGCAACGGCTCCTTCGACCGTCGATTTCAAATTGGCTGATTATACTGCCGAGACTTTTAATGATTTGGTATTGCAAGAAAGGGGATACGAAACCCAATATGAAGCTAAACGTTGGCTTGATTTGAAACGCTTAGGTACAGCCAAGCTGAAACAAATCATCAAAGCAGCTACGGGCAAAGATGTGGCAGATAAGCATTTGTTTTGGCCTATACCTGTAGGTGAATTAAACTTTAACACAGCCCTCGACCCCAGTAAAGACCAGAACTTGGGGTATTGATTCAAGGATTGTGGATGAGTTTGATTTGAAAATCAAGACTAATAGCCTAATCAATAGATATTTGTTATTATTTTTCAAATCAACTCACCTACTCCAATCTGTTTTTATAAAATGAAAAAAAACGCCATTAGTCTGTGTGCTTTTTTTATCCTTATAGGGGGGATAAATGTAGTCTGTGGACAATCTAAAAGTAAGCAAATGAAGTATATAGCCCGGATTCTTAAAACCCCCAATTTGATTGCTCTTTGGGATTTCAAGGAAGAAGAAGGTCAAGCTCGAAAAGCGCAAGGAGTGAGTGATTTTCCCCTCAAAGAGCAAAATGGTACCTTGCCGCGTGTCAATGAGGGGCCATTGTCGGGCTATTCTGCTCAATTTGGCAATAAAGCCTTTCTTTCTTTACCCCATGCAGAAACTGGCAAACTCAATATTTATGGAAAATCACAAGGCGTAACAGTGATGGCGTGGGTCAAATGGACGGGCGAACAAACGGGCTTTGTGGGTGGAATGTGGAACGAATACCAAGACGGCGGCAAGCGACAGTATGGTTTATTTGTTTCATTGCCCTATTACAATGGTCGAAATCAAGTTTGTGGACATATTTCATGGAACGGCAAACCTACGCCTCCTTTCCCGTATTCCATTGATTATTCGGCAAGCCATCAGGCTGTTCCTGCCAATGAGTGGAGTTGTGTGGCCTTTACATACGACGGCAAGTACATCCGCTCTTTTTTCAACGGTGAATTCAAAGAAAGAGCCCCCGAACTCATCGACCATACCAAGGGCTTTGAGGGCTATCCTGAAGGCATTACTCACTCCAAAAACCCTTACTATTTTCCTGATGGTATGGGCAACAATGGTTCCGATTTTACGGTAGGGGCGGTGTTGCTTAAAGCGGGTATGGGCAATTTTTTCAAGGGCCAAATAGGAGGTTTGGCGGTTTTTGACCGCTCCTTAAGTGCAGAAGAAATCAAAAAATTATCTAAAAACTAGAGAATGAAAAAACTGATTTTACTATTGTTATTGGGCTATATCCACACTTTTGCCCAAACTAGCCGCTACGATTCTTTGTGGAACAATGCTGCGGTAGAAAAACGCATTGCGGATGGTATCGAAAAAAATCGTAAAGGAGATTTTACTCTTCTTTTTCCTAATCTAAAGGGCAATGCTCAAATAGAAATTCAACAGGTAAAACATGAGTTTCAGTTTGGTTCCAATATTTTTATGTTGAAAGGCTTCAAAACCGATGCCGAAAATCAGCGCTATGAAGAGGTATTTAAGTCATTGTTCAATACGGCTTGTGTACCTTTTTATTGGAAAGACCTTGAACCAGAGCAAGGAAAACCCCGATTTGCGGCCAATAGTGCCTTTATTTATCGTCGTCCACCGCCAGATTTGGTACTTGATTTTTGTCAAAAAAATGGCATTACTCCCAAAGGCCATACGCTTGTCTGGGATAATACTGCCCATGCTGTACCCACATGGCTTACCAAAGATACTTCTAAGATTCAACCTTTTATTGATGCCCGCATCAAGACTTTGGCCGAACGCTACGGCTCGCAGGTGAAGACTTGGGATGTGGTCAATGAAGTACTAGCCGATCATCCTAATGTACCGATGCCCCCCGACTATGCTTTGAAAGCATTCAAGGCCGCTCAAAAGTATTATCCTGCTTCCACACGCTTGTTTATCAATGAAGTGACTACCTTGTCTTGGCAAAATTATCACCGAGATTACACACCTTATAAGTTGCTGATAGAGAACCTAAAACACAAAGGGGCACGTATCGGCGGGATTGGTTTGCAGTTTCATTTTTTTAGTGAACCTCTGCATCATGATGTAGCAGCGGGCAAGGCCATGCGTCCTGAAGACTTGTTTAAGGCGCTTGATTTGTATGGTCAGTTCAATTTGCCTTTACACGTGTCGGAGATTACAATCCCTACTTTGCCCAATACCAAGGAGGGGTTGGAAAACCAAGCCAAAATGACCCGTAATTTTTATCGCTTGTGGTTTAGTCACGCGGCGGTAGAGGCGATTATTTGGTGGAATGTTGCCGATGGTACTGCGGTAGCGGGTGAAGACAAGTGGAGGGGAGGGTTTTTGGATGAAGCTCTTCAACCTAAGCCTTCTTATCATGCACTTAATTCTTTGATTAATCAGGAATGGAAGACCCAAATAAATACAAGTGTAACAGGTAAAAGTTATTCGTTTAGAGGGTTTTATGGGGAGTATGTAGCTAAAATCACGGTCAATGGAAAGACGGTAGAAAAGCGTTTCGTGGTCGGAAAAAATCAACCTAAAGAATTGAATATAACGGGGCTTTAGTCTGCTTGTTTACAAAACTATTACTCCTAAAACCCCACGCCTCTAGGCTGGGGATGGAAGAAAAAAGAAATACCAGCGAGGCTTTAGCCCTGACTTTTTCATAGGAGTGTGTTTAAAATCAAGGCTAAATCGGAGTGCTTATTTACTTAAATGAGTATGCATAAAATTGAATAAAATTTGTTTTCTAAGTGGTTGATTATCAATGCAAATAATGGTTAACAATTAGCTGTATATAAGCACTCAATTTCTTTCAATGACGGGCTGGGTACTTAGCTCAAGATAGTAAAACTTTAATGACGGGCTGGGTACTTAGCTCAAGATAGTAAAACTTTAATGACGGGCTGGTACTTAGCTTAAAATAGTAAAACTTTAATGACGGGCTGGTACTTAGCTCAAGATAGTAAAACTTTATTGACGGGCTGGTACTTAGCTTAAAATAGTAAAACTTTAATGACGGGCTGGTACTTAGCTCAAGATAGTAAAACTTTATTGACGGGCTGGTACTTAGCTTAAAATAGTAAAACTTTAATGACGGGCTGGTACTTAGCTTGAAATAGTAAAACTTTAATGACGGGCTGGTAGCATTTAGCTCAAGATAGTAAAACTTTAATGACGGGCTGGTAGCATTTAGCTCAAGATAGTAAAACTTTAATGACGGGCTGGTAGCATTTAGCTCAAGATAGTAAAACTTTAATGACGGGCTGGTAGCATTTAGCTCAAGATAGTAAAACTTTAATGACGGGCTGGTAGCCCGTGCCACATTTATGAAAATTATTGATTTAAAGACGCGTTGTGTGGCGATTCCGCTCAATGCGCAATTAAGACACAATACAGGGGTGCACCCTGGCTACTTTCTGCGGACCATTTTGGAACTGGTAACTGACGAGGGCATCATTGGTCTGGGGGAAGTAGGGGGTGGTGACCAACGCGGCGCGTTACAAAAACTCAAACCGCGAATTATCGGCCTTGACCCTTTTCACCTCGAAACAATCAAATTAAAGGTTCTGCGGAGTATTTACTATATGTCGAATGCCCGACTGTATGCCGCTATCGAGATGGCATGTTTAGATATTCAGGGCAAAGTGTTGGGGCGTCCTCTAAGTGATTTATTGGGCGGACGTGTACGCGACGAGGTGCCGTTCATCGCTTATTTGTTTTGGCGCTACGACCGCCCCGGCGGTGGTCATGATGAGACAGCGGAAGATTTGGCCGATTTTTGTGAAGAACTCCACGAAACGCTGGGTGTCAATGCCATGAAACTCAAAGCGGGCGTCATGCCTCCTGCCGAAGAAGCTCGCGTACTCGAACTCTGCCGAGAAAGGTTAGGAGATGATTTTGGCTTACGAATCGATCCTAACGGCGTATGGTCGGTGCCAACAGCGGTAAAAATTGGGAAAAGATTGGAAAGCCTAGGACTTGAGTATTTTGAAGACCCTTCTTGGGGATTGAATGGAAATGCCGAAGTCCGCAAACAAATACGCATTCCGATTGCTACCAATATGTATCCTGCTCGATTTGATGACCTTGCGCCGGCTATCAAAATGGAGGCGGTAGATATTGTATTGACCGATATTCACTATTGGGAAGGGCCCAAAGGAGTCAAAGATTTGGTGGCGGTTTGCAACACCTTCAATCTAGGGGTGGCAATGCACAGTGGGGCTGAGTTTGGCATCGAACTCGCAGCCATGATTCATACTGCTTCTACCATTCCTACCATGACTTTTGCGGGAGATGCTCACTATCATTATTTGACCGACGACATCATCGAAGGAGGATTAATGAAATACGAAAATGGGGCTATCAAAGTACCTACAGGACCAGGTTTGGGCGTCGCGCTAGATGAAGACAAGATGAAGTTTTACGAAAAATATTATGAACAAAAAGGGGATTATTATGCCCGTTTTCATCAAGACCCTTATCGTCCAGACTGGTATCCTACGGTCGGTGGAATTTAATGAAAGGGAAGTTAATTGTTCAATAATCAGATAGTTAAAGGCACCGAATTAATAACACAAAACGATTAACTGTGCGTAAATTAATCTTAGCTTTCGTAGTTTGTTGGTTTGGGAAGGTAATAGCGCAAAAACAACCTTCTGAAAAATCATTTGTGGAAATCAGTCGTCAAGATGCGCGGTATTTGGCTTTGAGCAATGGGCAGACGTTCATCCCTGTGGGGCCTAATATCTGTTTTCCACGCGGACTTACTACCGAAACCGACGTATTGGGATTTTATGAAAAGTACTTCCAAAAGCTGGCTCAAAATGGCGGCAATTTTACCCGTATTTGGTTGAGCGTACCTGTTTTTGAAATAGAGCATCAGTCTGCCGGAAAGTATGATTTGGCTATCGCGAGGCGTATCGATAAGGTATTGGCAATGGCCAAAAAATATCATATCAGGGTAAAGTTTTGTTTGGAACATTTCAGAAAAATCACCAATTCTCCCGCGCCTTTTCCTACTTCTGTACCTTTTGACAGACCTGTTTATGAATCCAAAATTGCAACGATAGATGACTTCTTTTTGACCGATAAAGGCAAAAAATTGTACCTCGACCGTATTGATTTTTTGGCAAAACGATACGGAAATAATCCGAGCGTCTTTGGCTGGGAACTTTGGAATGAGGTCAATGCCGTAGGTGTCAACGACAAGAATCAATTGCTGAAATGGACGCAAGAAATGCTCCCGGAAGTGAAAAAACGATTTCCTCGTCAGTTGGTGATGCAAAGTCTTGGAAGCTTTGATACTGAAAGTGCGACCGATATGTACCGTATCTATTCCCAACTGCCTACCAATCAACTAGCCCAAGTACACCGGTATTTGGATTTGGGGGCAAGCTTGGAAGTGTGTAAAGGCCCGATGGAAGTGCTTGCAAGCAATGCCGTTTTGACTCTTCGAGCGTTTTGTCCTGATAAGCCGGTGCTACTTTCTGAGGTAGGAGCCGTAGAGCCACGCCATGCAGGGCCTTCAAAATTGTACGAAAAAGACACTTTAGGCATTCTTTTGCACGACCTCCTGTTTGCGCCGTTTTTTGCAGGAGCTGCTGCCCCTGGGCAAAGTTGGCACTGGGATTATTATATCGAAAAACATAACCTTTGGTGGCATTTTGCCCGTTTTTCGGAGGCCATCAAAGGCTTTGACCCCGTAGCACAAAAAGCCCAAGCATTCACCGAAAACCTTCCCGAAGGCTTACATCTCTATGGATTGGAAGGCGAAAATATGAGTTTGCTATGGATAAGAGACCCTCGAAATGATTGGAAAACGGAATTGGTAGAAGGAAAGGCAGTAAAGGCTGTCGTGCCGCAGTCTCTAACGATTCACCAAAAGGGCATCCGAAACGTATCATTTTATGATGCTTGGACAAACCGCTGGTCTTCAGGTGCTTTATCTGCCGACGGCAGCTTGGTACTGCCTTCTTTTAGCCGTTCTATCGTTGTAAAATTAGAGAAATAACGTCATGCGATTAAGACATAAAAAAGCATTAGTAACGGGAGCTTCGGGCGGAATTGGCCGAGCCATCGCCTTGCAGCTCGCCCGCGAGGGATGCTTGGTAGGTGTGCATTATTTCGACAAAGAAGAAGAAGCCAAGCAGGTCCAAGCCGAGATTGAGACACAAGGTGGGAAAGCCTATTTGTTTCAAGCAGATTTGTCGGAAGTAGCGCAAGTAAAAGCCCTCGGAACAGCCGCTTGGGAAGCCATGCAAGGGATAGATTACTTGGTGAACAATGCTGGGATTTCTTACAAAAAACATTTTTTGGATGTCAGCGAAGAAGATGTTGACGCTTTTATGGATGTCAATTTCAAAGGCACGTTTTTTCTAAGTCAGACCCTTGCTCAATTGATGATTCAACACCACGTAGAAGGTAGCATTTATACCATAACGTCGGTCAATGCGCTTCGCCCCGGATTGGGGCTGAGTACTTACGGTGCTACTAAAGGTGCCCTCGAAACCCTCATGAAAGGTGTGGCGATGGAGCTTGCTCCTCACCAAATCAAGGTCAATACCATTGCTTTGGGTGCCTTTGAAACAGATATTACAGCTCCCGTCTGGCAAAACCCAACTTTGCTCAAAGAAGTCAATGACGGCATCCCGATGGGGCGATTTGGCCAACCTCACGAAGCCGCCGCCGTGATAGTAGATTTGTTGAGTTCGGGGAGCTATTTGACGGGAGCGAGTCTTACCCTGGATGGTGGCCTACTCCTGATGCGCGGTTATGGAAAACCCAATCTTTATGATACAGAAAAATGAAAAACAAAAACCTAAAATGAATCCATCCCTGCAGACATACCATACTTTTAGACTTTTGGGGGCTTTGGCCTTTTGGGCATTGCTTTCACCTGTTTTTGCCCAAACTCCCACCACCTTATGGCAGCCTTATCGTGTAGCTGAAAGAGTGGGTGGGCAGCACCTTGATTTATCGGGCGAGGGCTGGACGCTTGGGCACACCGACCAACCTATCAAAAACATCGAAGACCTAAAAGATGTGAAAGATGTTTTTAAAACTTCCATTCCTAATTCAGTGCATTGGTCTTATTTCAAAGCAGGAAAGTTACCTCACCCTTATTATCACAAAAACTCACTTCAATACACTTGGCTCGACGAAAAAGCGTGGTATTATCGTCGTAGTTTCAAACTACCCGCCACTGACACCGACCATTATGTTTATCTGTGTTTTGAGGGAGTAGATTATTTCTCAAAAGTATGGGTTAATGATTCGCTAGTGGGTGTCCATGAGGGGATGTTTGGTGGGCCTACTGTGGAAATTAGTCGGCTATTAAAAGCTGATAATGAAATAGTTGTAGAAGTGAGAGCAGGAAATTGGGGTAACAAAGCTACCTATTATGAAAATCTCCCTCGCTTAGGCTCTGGCGAATTTGATTATTCTAAACGGAAAGGCTACAATCCCCGAGCAAGTGGTAAAATCATCAAACCGTGGGTGATTTCGGGCGGTTCAGGAGGCGAGCCTTTCTTTAGCGTTGGGATGTGGCAAGGAGTACGTTTGGAAGTGGTTCCTAAAGTCCACGTTGAGCGTCCTTTTCTAACTACCAAATCCATCGCAGCCAATGCAAGTTCAGCGGCTTTGCATCTTTCTCTGGAATTGTTGGCCAACGAAGTTTCTACTAACCTCAAGCTGCATCCGTGGCAAAACACCCAACTCGACCATCCTGACAACTATGGTCAAAAATTTGAAGCTATTGGTGGCAATTACACGGTAGCCTTGGAAATGAGTAGTGGTGGAGTCTCTGCCTTCAAGCAATCTTGGAACGTAAGCTTAAACAAAGGACGAAACTGGTTAGAAAAAGAAATTGTATTGCCCAAACCCAAGCTTTGGAATCCCAATGGGCTGGGCAAAGCCGAGCTTTATGATGTAAAAATAGTGCTTTTGAAAGACGGCAAAGCAGTTGATAACCTAGGGTTTACTTATGGTGTCCGGACGATTGAGTACTTACCTACTGCAGGACCCCGCACCCGCGACCGCTGGGACGACTGGCAGTTTGTGGTGAATGGTAAGAAGTTTTTTGTAAAAGGAATGAATTTTACCCCCCAAGATATATTGTTGGATTTGAACCGGGAGCGTTATCGTTGGACTTTAGAAGCCGCTCAAAAAATGGGCGTCCAACTCATTCGTATTTGGGGTGGGGGGCTATTAGAAACTCAGCATCTGTACGACATCTGTAATGAATTGGGCATCATGGTGTGGCAAGATTTCCCGATTGGAAACCAAGATACGCCCGACTACCCCCAAGATGTATGGGAAGCACAGGTGGTGCAAAATATTCTTCGCCTTCGCAATCATCCTTCATTGGCGGTATGGTGTGGAGGAAATGAATTCAATGCTTATTCTTACGGCAACGCTACCTCTATCGGGATTATTGAGCGAAATCTCCGAACCTTCGACCCATCGAGGGTGTTCAAACGCACCACTCCCGACCACGGTGCCATTCATATTTATCCCGATATGGACCCTATTTGGTACAATCGTAGCTATGCCAAAGCACCGTGGATTTCGGAAACAGGAATGCATTCGATTCCCGAAGCAGGCGTATTTTATGAGACGGTTGACAATACCGAATTTCATGACCTAGGTAAAATGTGGGATAAAGAGTTTTATAAAACGCACCCCGAATTTATCCATCATTTTACAGAATATGGCCCCGGACGCGTACCTCGGATGCTGAGTCGAGCGTCGCATATCATTGATGTCTCTGACCCTACGATTGATGCTATTTCGGAGGCTTCGCAAGTAGGTGCGGGCGAGTTTTATCAAATTTTCTCCGAAAAAGTCCAAGGGAGTTATCCCGTTACGGCAGGTTTGATGCCTTGGGTATTTAAGCGGCATTGGCCCGTGATTGCCATTCAATTGATGGATTGGTTTGGCCAAGCAGCCGCACCTTATTATTTCCTAAAACGTACTTATGAACCTACCCACATAGCGGTGGATATCCCCCGAATGTTGTGGAAAAAAGGCGAAAAGATGGCACTTCCTATCAAAATTACCCATGCTTTGCCCGAAATTCTGAAAAATGGGCAGGTTTCAATCACGGTTTTGGACGATAATTTCAAAGCAGTTTGGAGTCAACAAAAAACAGTGAATATCAACGCTGGGCCTTCGGTTAGTGAAGTAGCTACGGGACATTATGCCATCCCTGAAGATTACAGCGATCGCTTTTTGTTTGTGATAGCCGAACTCAAAGATGCGACGGGCAAACTGATTTCTCGCTCATTTTATTATCCACGGGTTTTGGCCAAAATGGAAGATTCCCAGTTTTATAGCAACTATACCACCAAGCCCATTGAATGGATTACGCTCGACAAAGGCCCTTGGCTCAAACCTACTGTTGCTAAAAACACAACAACTTGTCAGCTGTCGGTGGTGCGTCATGAAAAAATAAATGCGCAAAAAAGTCGCATTACAATCAGGGTTTCAAATCAAGGAAAACTACCTGCCTTTATGACCAAAGTGGATATTATGGGTACGAAGCGAGCTATCGTAGCAAGTGACAACTACAACTGGTTGGCAGCAGGCGAAAGTCGTGAAATTACTTTAGATGTTCTTTGGCGTGAACCCGAAACGGCGGCTCAAGCAGTATTGAATTTTAGTGCATGGAATGCTCCTAAAGTAGAAACAAAACTATGAACAAGTCACTAGAAATAAAGTCCCTGCCTTCTACCTCCCCTGTTTTTCCTGCTAGTTATCGGTGGGAGCTGCTGGCCTTACTTTGGTTTGCTTTTTTCTTAAATCAAGCAGATAGGCAGATTTTCAGCGTCGTTTTGCCTTTGATTCGAAAAGATTTGGGTCTGACCGATGCCGAACTTGGTTTGATCGCATCAGCGTTGGTTTGGACGTATGGTCTTTTAGTACCTATCGCTGGTTTTATTGGCGACCGCTATTCACGGCGTAATATCCTGGGAATAAGTCTCTTGTTTTGGTCTTTGGCCACATTGAGTACAGGATTTTGTACAACCCTTATTCAATTTGTGCTACTACGGGGTATCGCTACAGGAGGTGGAGAAGCTTTTTATGCGCCTTCAGCCAATTCCCTTTTGAGTGAGCATCATTCTCAAAACAAGTCTTTGGCACTCTCTATTCATCAAACAGCCGTCTATTTTGGGATTATCTTAAGTGGATTGATTGCTGGCTATGTGGGAGAACACTACGGCTGGCAACGTGCTTTTTTTCTATTTGGGAGTTTTGGGGTAATACTCGGCATTGTGTTTTTTGTGCGGGTCAAAAAAGATACGCCGGCTATTGCGAAGGAGTTGCTACCTGATACGCAAGCGGTAAGTGTGGCGCAAGTAGCGCGTATCATCGTCAAAAAACCTACGGTATGGATGCTTACTTTGGCCTTTGCATGTATGGTTTTTGTCAATGTGGGGTATCTTACGTGGATGCCTTCTTTTTTGGCCGAAAAATTTGGTCAATCACTCACCGAAGCGGGTTTTACTTCTTTGTTTTATCATCATGTAGGGGCCTTTTTAGGGGTGCTTATGGGGGCCAAAATCGCAGATTCTTTTGCCAAAACCAAACCCCAAAGCCGCTTGATTGTGCAAGCTTTAGGGCTGCTACTAGGTGCGCCGTTTATTTACTTAATGAGTGTGAGTCTTTCGCCTAGTGTTACCTATGTGGCGTTGTTTTGCTTCGGGCTTTTTCGAGGTTGGTACGATTCCAATATCGTTGCTTCTCTGTATGAAGTAGTTGCGCCTCAGATTCGCTCTTCGGCCTATGGCTTGATGCTGGCGTGTGCTTTTTTGGTAGGAGCTACTTCTCCTTTTTTGTTGGGCATCCTCAAGCCTACTTTAGGTCTTACCACTGGATTGGCAAGTTTAGCAGGCTTTTATGTTTTGGGCAGTGGGCTTATTGCCACAGCCGTAGTTTGGTTTTTCAAGCACGATAAAGAAACTTAAAACTAGTTCGCTTGAGTGTTTTTGCGTCGGAGACGCAGCACTATTTTGACCCAAATGGCCGTTTGGGTCAAAATAGACAAATTGAGTACAAAATTTTTAATTAATAAAACAATATGGAAATTATCACACAGTCTTATCCCGTAAAAAAATTTGAAGTCAACTATGATTGGCAGGAGATACAGCACCGTTATCTTAAATTGTATGCTGCCCTCGTATCAGATGCGCTCGAGCACATGGGCTATCATAGTCAGTGTATGGCGAGTGGGATTTATCCTCTTACGCATACCATGAAAGTAGCAGGGCCAGCTTTTACGGCGCATGGTATCGCCACCCCTAGTCGAGACACCAAAATCCACGATATTCGATTGGGAATGTTTAAAAGCATGACACAGGGTGTAGTACAAATCCGTGATACACAGGGCGATACTTCGTGTGGGCAATTTGGCGAAATCTCAGCTACTGCTGCGTATGCCCACGGATGTGTGGGTGCCGTGATTGACGGCTCTACGCGTGATTCCAACTATTTGATTGATATGAACTTTCCCACTTTTTGTCGTTTCCGAAATCCCGTCGAAGCTTTTGGACGATTTATGGTAGTGGATTATCAAATTCCGATTTATGTCAAAGGGATGCAAGGACTCCTCCAAGTAAATCCAGGAGATTATATTTTTGGGGACAACGACGGCGTAGTAGTAGTACCTTTTGAGCTCACGATTCCTGTTTTGGAACTTGCCGAGGAGTGGTTTGCGTCAGAAGCCAAAAGCCGCCAAGCCATGGCTACAGGCCGTAATCCTTTTGATGTATATGAAGAATTTGGACGATTTTAGATAAGATAAATAGGTTAAATTGTGAGAAAAGATAAACCCCAACTATGGTTGGGGTTTTATTTTGAAAGCATACTGTCAATTTTCATTGGTTCGAGGGAAAGTCGAACCAAAAATCTTATCCCAAAAATCCGAACTGACTCCATATCCTTTGTCAGGCTCGGCATAGTGATGAAGCATATGGTGCTTCTTTAATTTTTTCCAAAAACCTGCTTTGAAATTAGCGTGGTGAAGTGCATAATGACTCATGTCATAAAACAAATACCCGCTGATAAAACCCGCAAAAAAAGCTGCAACAGGAAACGCGCTCATCAAAAGCGCAAATAAAAAATAAAAGGCCGTGGCCAACGGAATACTTACCGACGGAGGCATCACGAGACGTTTGGCATCGTTAGGAAAATCATGATGGACCCCGTGGAAAATAAAATGGAGGCGCTCCATGATTTTGCCTTTGGGCGTAAAATGAAACACAAATCGGTGCAGGAAATATTCGGTAAAAGTCCACACAAACAAGCCTCCGCCATAATAGCCAAGAAATGATAAAACGGGCAATTGGCCTACAAAAAGGGCTTTCCAAGAAAAATAAAAAATGACGGGAATAAAAATAAATAAGGGGACACTATAGTGGACTTTGGAAAGGGCTTCCAACAGGTCACTTTTAAACATCCTTGAGGACTCCGTCGAGTTCGAAACATATTTTTTAGGCATGTTAGGACGGTTTTTAAAGGTGGAAAAATTGTTTTTCGAATAGCTGTAGTACGTTACTGATAATAAAATTTTGCAAATAGCAGTGCTAGGAATTGGTGAATTCCGATTGATAATGAGCGTTTTTTGTTTTTTTAGTGAGGTCGCTTATCTCTAATACATAAGCAATAGTTAGGAGGGTTTGAAACGGTGAACGATTGTTTTTCCAGTAGCTGTTTCGGTGCCTTTTAATTCGATATAAAGCACATTGGGTGACCAAAATGTACCGCCATCGATGCGGATAAAAACCCGCTGCAAGACACATTCTTTTTGGGCAATGTCAGTATAAACTCGGTATTGATTTTTGGTATCTTTTTTCAACAACAAAGGTAATTTTGAATAGGCCACTGAGCGTAATTCATATTGGCCATTACCAATTTTTTTTGCATTGATACCATACGCAAACTTCCTTTGAATATAGTTGAGGTCTTTGTGGGCGCCACCTTCAGGATAGCGTATCCAAAAGGCATGAATGGGGCTACCTTCTTCTAGCTGACCTTTTTCGTTGATATTGAGTTCATAACAGATGGTGTTGGTATTAGGGTCACGCTGAATATAAAAAAGTAACTTAGGCAATCCACTTGGTATTGGAAAGGTCTCAGGGTCGGGAAGAGGCCCATTGAAAGAGGGTGCTGTGTGATTGGGTGCAATGGCACTTATAAACGATAGACCTACTATAAGGACAATCAACAAACGGTTTACTACTGACTTCATACGCTTACTTCATGACTGTGAAATGGAAGAAGCTAACTCCTCCCAAGGAAAAATTTTCTCGTGTAAAGTTGAGTTTAAGATATTCTCAACTTGCTGCAAATCACCTGAAAAAGGCCCAGAAGATTGGATTTTGATAGTGGCCATTGCTGCCCCAAATTCCCCTGCTTCTTGTGGATTTCCACCTTTTATTTTTTTCAACAAATAACCCGCCATATAAGTGTCACCACAGCCCGTGGCATCTACTACCTGTTTGGGTTTGAAGGCGGGAATTTCATAAAAATTGCCTTCGGTATAAATCACCGAGCCCTTGCTGCCAAGCGTGATAATGACTTCTTTCACGCCCATTTCGGCCAAATAAAGTGCACCTGCCCTGATTTCTTTTTGACCCGTAATCACCTCCATTTCGTACTCATTGGCTTTCAAAATACTTACATGGGCCAATGCTTCATCTTTGTCAACCCAGTCGGTATAATGTACTTTTTGATTTTTGACAAAACGTAAAAAGCCTTGAATATCAAGCGAAACCATTCCTTTTTGGGCCAGCGCTTTCAGCAGTTCCACCGATATATCGTCGGAGAGAAGGGGGCCAAGATGGTAAATTTGAGCATCAATATTTGGCAACAAAGCTACTTCTTTGGTAAAAGGGTCGGCTTTGTACAAGACATTTTGCTCGCGGTGGTCTTGGTTTTGACTATAAATATTTTCAAAAAATACGGTATGCTCGCTTGGTAAAGTTGTAATTTCAATTCCTTCTTTTTGCAATTGCTCCACAATCGGAAGCTCTGCCGCTGCTACTGCCGTAATGAGCCGATAATCAACGTCAAATTTTTGGATGGCTTTCGAAAAATAAAACGAAGTACCACCCGGCATAAAATTGACGGATTGCGTGGTTACTACTTTATCAAGTGTAATATGCCCAATTGTACAAATATCATACATGGCTCAAAATGATTTGGTGTCAGATGTGTTTAAAAAAGAATACTATCTAGGATTTTGATGGCCTCCAAAAGCTTCCCAAAATCGCCAATTTCGGCATCAGAGATAGATATGGAGGTATCTTCTTCCCAACCTTGGACATTCAGCCAAATAGCCTGGCAACCCACTTCTTTGGCTGGTACGATATCTTTGCTGTAGGAGTCGCCTACTACTACACATTCCTCAGGCGGCAATTGCAACTGCGCCACTCCAAGCCGATAGATGTCGGGGTTGGGCTTACGCACTCCCACCACTGCCGATTCTACGATTGCCTTAAAAAAATGACGGATACCAAAATCGGCTAGTACGCTGTTGATATTTCCATAAAAATTAGAAACCAAAACCAAGGGATATTGCTCATACAATGCCTCCAAAGTAGGAATCGCTTTCTGCACGGTAGTTTTGGCAAAAAGATGACAATCTTGGGCGATAAGCTCTACGAGACTTTTATCAAGCTCAAAACCATTATCGGCCAAAAAACGAAACTGTTGGTCGATTTTCAACGCTAATGTATCATAGAAAGTATGGTGAGGCATCACAATAGGATGAATAGCCAACGCCTTCTCCCCAAAAGAATAAGCTTTTGAAAATGCCTCCTGAGGAATGTCTATGTGATGTTTTTGATAGCTATTCCACAATACCCCGCCCCAATGTAGGCCGTTGGTATCGATAGTACCGCCATAATCTAACAATACGCCTCTAATCATAATATCTGTTCGGTTTTTCAAAATGATGCACTCTCCGGCATCGGTTCCAATTTTTGGGGTTGTTTGGGTAGATAAGTAGGTGTAAATTTTAGTAAAACTAACCCAATCAGTATCCATACCAACTCCCTGATTCTCATTACTATTCCAATAAAAAGCCCCGCTTCAGACGGTAAGCCAATACTCCTTAAAGCTAACGCCAAGCCACCTTCGCGGGTTCCGAGCTGCATCGGAAAGAAAAAGACCACGTTGGCAAATAAAGATGAACCAGAGCTCACAATCAACGACTGCACTACCGACATCTCCAATCCAATAGCTTGTGCTGTAAAGTATATTTCGGCGCAGCCCACCACCCGTGCCACAAACTCAAGCCACAGAGAAGCATGGAAGCGCCCTTTGCGTTCGGCGTATAAAATCCGAATTTGGTCATCTATTTCTTGTAATGTATCCGCTTTTTCTTGGGCGAAAGTTTTGGCTTTTGTTTTGATAAAAGGGAGTTTTTGCAATAGGTTAAAAGTACTTACCGTAAACCCGCGCTGATATACCCTTACAAACCAAAATCCCAAGACCAACCCTATGACAAGCATAACGCCACATCCCCCTATCATGAGCGGTGAAAGAGGTACAGCCCACACAATCAAAACAATGGAAGCCAACCAAAAAATGACGTGTGAAAACATATGCATCAGACTATACAAGAGCACCGACGAAGTGGCTTTTTGGATACCCACGGCGGGCTTCAATTCCATGATGCGGTAAGGCTCACCGCCCAACGCCACAAAAGGTGTAATGTAATTGATGATATAACCCGTAATGGTAAGACGCAACACCGCCCAAAAAGGCAAGTCTGTTTCGGGTCGCTGTGGCTCTTCTATAATCGCCTGAAAAGCAAAAGCATTGAGTATATAAATCACCAGCCAGCTTCCAATCACGGGCAAAAACCACCAACCCGTTTTTTGGATATTTTGCCAAATAGTCTCTACACCCATGCCATATATCATATAGCCGAGCGACAAGACCCCAATGATCAGAAATAGGGCTTTATATATTTGTGTACTTATTTTCACTAGGGTGGGTCAACTGTTGATAAAAATGACGACTTACTTTCTCCTGACTCACGCACATATAAATCAAGATAGGATTCAAGATGAAAATATCGAACATAAAATAAATCCAAGCCTGGTCGATAAAGAGCCACAAAAACAGAAACAAAACGCGCGTATTGAACTGAACGATGTTGGTATATTTCATCAAAGGTTTGTTTTGAGCTCTAAAATCCCGTATCAAATCTTGCGGAAGACCGTTGGGGAATCGCTCACGAACAAGAGCCAAAAGTTTTTGTAAATGAGGTGAAAAACTTTCTTGGAGATTGGTGTAGTTGAGATATGTTCGTGCTACAAGTTTCATCCCAAAGTTTTTGGACCACGAAAGTTGGTCATATTCTTTTTGTAAATCGCGGCTATTGTCGAGTTCGCTACCCGATGTACCTTTGATAAAAAACAAATGCACGTTGCGATAATAATCAGCCATCGCGGATTGCACTACGTGAGATAGCCCCGCTACTACGCCCGGCACCCAAATCAAGGCGCTCCAGCCTTCGTTTTGGCTACGCAAGCAAATTGCGATATGAATCGAAATAAACCAAAAATCCCCCGCCGCTCCGTCCAAAATACGCCCAAGTCGGCTTTTGTTGTTGGTGAGGCGTGCAAGCTGACCGTCGGCGCTATCGAGCGAATTGGCAAAAACCAACAACAACATCCCGATGACATTGATCCAAAGCTCTTGGTAATAAAACAAAATCCCTGCCGCTACTCCAAAAAAGATACTGACAATCGTAACGGGATTGGGTGTAATACCTACTTTGGCACAAAATAGCGCGATTTGGTAGCCAATAGGCCGATAAAACCAAATATCGATTTGCTCTTCGGTATCGTTGGATTTGAGTGAGCTTTCAAACGCACTTTCTTTTTTCTCTTCGATGATAGTATTGGTTGCCATGCTGTTATCTATTAAATTGTTGAACAATAGATTGCGCAATGTAGCTAGCAGCTTCTTCGCGACAAGGCGCAAAACTGGGCCAATCGTTGAGATCGATGATATGAAAACTTCCGTCTTTACTCACGATAGCATCTCCGCCATAAATATGTACCCCTAGGGCTTCAGCTGAGGCATTGGCTACTTTTTGTAGCTCATTTATATCAAATTCATGATAAAGCGACTGCCCATTGATGGCTTCGTAGCCCGTGTATTTGTGGTGGTTGTTGTCGTAAGGATAAAACCAAAAAAAGAAGTCAGTATCTCTGACGGCATAAAACTTCACCAAGTCACCGACTAAATGTTGCGAAATAACGGCATCATGAATATCCCGAAAGGTATATTCATGCAGGATTTCTTTGGCCTCTTTGATTGAGGCCGCAAACGTCACGTCCTCTTTGTGAATAGCGTGGAAATCCCCACGTTTAATCCAAAAACCTTTGCCGGGAAGTTGATCAAATACTTCGTTGTCGGCATAGGTAGTGGGCACAATAAAACTCTTTGGATACGGGATGCCATTTTGAATCAAGCCGTTGGTCATGTTGATTCGAAAACAATTTTCGATACCGAAGCCTGAATTAACAATCTTTTTGCCCTCGTTTTCAAGTTGTTGCAATTTTTTAACTACCTCTTTCTGGCGCCCCATTGTAAAGATATAGTCTTCTTGTATCTCTTCTTTTTGAAGAAACTCATCTTCACAACAAATCGTAACATGGCACTGCATTTTTTCTAAATTCTGTGCTACAAGCGAAAAAATAGCGTCGTCATTTCCGATGTGGTTAGGTGAAAACTTTCGATTGCGGTGTACTCCTAATACTTTTAAATGATTCATTTTAAGGTAACTTCATGATTTGGTGTCGGCTGCTGTTCGCTCAAAAAGCGTTCGGCAGTAGTAATATCCCAGACGTGGTCGATGTCCACAATTTTGGAAAAAGAATACGCCTGTAATGGTATGTTTGTTTCGATTAAATAGCGTTGAAAATTGCGCATCCGGTTCGTACCTTTTTCTACAGCCTCAATGGCCCGATTAAGTGCAGGACGACGCAAGCAATAAATACCTCCCGAAATATAAGGCGTACTGTTTTGGTTGGTATCCGTAAAAGCCGTGATGTGCTGATGAGCATCTACAGAGACAAAAAGTGGGCTTTCGTCGTCCACAAAAGTAGTAACAGCCATTAGGCCACCTACTTGAGTATTTTGCTGGAAAGCGGCAATATAATCGGCAAATTCTTCTTCCCGAAACACCGTGTCGGTGGTAGTAAGGCAGAGAGAATCAAGCTGCTGGGAGGCTTTCAGCAACTCATAAAAACTATGGAGCGAACTAGGCGTAGATTTTTTGATTATCTTCAACGGAACTGGGTAAATGCTTGATAGTAAGTGTGTGTCTAGTAATTCTGATTCTTCGTTGATGATAATTTGGATAGTTTTGGCACCATTTTTCGCAAATATCCGAATGAGCCTATCGATGAGCATTTCTCCATGAAGCTGCACCATAGGCTTAGGAAGTGGAAAGCCTTCCTTTGCCAAACGTGACCCTTCTCCGGCGGCTATGATTGCATAATTCATATTGGTGTTTGTCTATGTCTTTCTGGGTTTTTCTTCTTGCTATGGTAAAAAATATAACCACAGAGAGAAGGAGATACCCAGAGAGAGCTGATTCTAAAAATCGAGCCTGAATCGGGTACGAATTCCCCATTCGGCTACATTGGGATGATTGAGGTAATTGAAACGTCTTACCAAATCCACCCGAATAAGTTTAAAAATGTTGCTTACTCCTACACTTCCTTCAATGTAGGGCTGGCGTCCAAGCGAATAACTAATAGATTTGTCTTGCGCATCTACTGGAAATCTAAAGACCGATAGGTTTTTATCTGGATTGTTTTCGTCTCTCAATCCTCCTATCAAAGCTTTTACGCTTACTACTTCTCTGAGTTTTAGTTTTTTGAGAAGAGGGATTTTGTTAAAGAAAAATCCATTGAAATAATATTGTACGTCTACACTCGCATAGTGGTCACTCACAAACTCTAGGAAGTTCATCAAGTTGTAAGAGTTCAACTGATAAGCATAAGTTTGGTTGGCACGGTGAATCATCAAAAGCGGAAAAGGAATATTCTTACCTACGATATACCCACCTTCGGTAGTAATATCAGCAAACCCAAACTGAGAAAAATAAAAACGTTTGGCTACGTTGGCCGTGATAGTATGATAGTTGTTTTCGCCCGACAAAAAACCTTTTACTCCCACATTATAGCGAAGTGTAAAAATAGGGTATCGGTTGATGAGAGGCGTACGATATAGTTTTCCTTGATAAAACTGCTCATTGGGCGCGTACCTAAGTTCGAGGCTTAGCTCGGTATTTTTCAATTGAGGTACGGCTTGCACCAAACCATCGTTGTTTACTTTTTCGTATCTCAAAATCCCCGCTGGAGTCTGGTTCCACTGCGTAAATCCTAAGCGATAAGAAAAGTGATTGGGCAATTCACGGATGTACTCAAGTTTGAAAATATCATTGTAGAGCCAACGGTTGTTGTCGCCGCGTTTGAACGATAGCAAAAAATTGTCTTCTTGCACAAACTGAAGCTCTTGACCCGGGATTTTGGTATCGCGCTGATAACTTGCTCTGATATAATGAAACGGAAACTGATAAATCGATTTGTTGTTGAAAGAGTAAGTACTACTCAAAAAATACTTCCATTTTTCATCTTTGAAACCATAAGCGGCATACGATTCAAAGTAAAGACGATGACTCAACTCAGTAGTAGTACGTCCGCCAAAGCGCAATCGAAAACCTTCGACTGGGTTGAAGCTATAAAAAGTATTGACGGGTCCTACCTCCACTTTGCCGAAGGATTTATAACCCGCAAAAAACAAGGTTGCGATATCCATAGCTCGCCGAAATGACGGAATCGTTTGGAGGGTGTCCACATTGCGATAAATATTCCGCTCCAGTTTTTCGAGAGGCACATGTCTTACATTGCTCCAAAATTCTTCGCTTTTGGAGGTAGAAGCAAGCGTGGGCAAATACTCTTGGGCCGGGCCTTTGTAGAGGCTATCTTCCCGTGGTTGGTTGACGGTAAAGTTTTTGAAATTGACGACCCGTTGCCCATACAATCCCGCTGCTTTTTCTCCCAATGCAAACTCCATTCCTAGCGTAGTTTTGCTAAGATGATAGCGCCCTTCATCGCCTTTCTCAAATTCTAGGCGAGCTTCTAGGTCGCGCATGAAGTTGAGGTTAATGTCTTTGTTGACGGTGAGATACGCATTTTGAACGCTGTAATTACCATCAAGAGTCACAAAGAGTTTTCCCTCAAAAAGCATATCGGTCTTGTTGCGTGGTACAAAGCCCAATTCCACCAACCAAGGCGTTTGGGTTTTGACGGTGTCGCGGATAAAAAACTTATAAAAAGTGGGGGCACTATTGGCAATGGGACTCAACAATAGGTTGGTCGCAATCGAAATATCATTTTTATAAATATCTATGTCTTCATAAAGCCTTCTAAAGTAGGCGTTTAGACCGTCGTTGTCGATGAATTTAGAGTCAAACTCCGCTTTTCTATCGGCTTTTACCCATTGTTTTTTTGTGTAAGGGTTTTTCCGAAAATAGACCTGAGAGAGTTTTTCTTGCATATAGGCGGGAAGCATATTTTTGCCACCCATATTGGTAGAGTCTTGATTGACAAACAAAAACTGATAGTTGCGGAAAATGCGTCTTTCTTTGAAATTGTCGGATAAGTTGCTGAGAGCCAACGATATTTTTTCGTATTGCTCATACTCTACATAATCATTGCTTGCCATTTGGTTTTTGTCCTTATGCGCAATCACCTCCCTGATCAGCTGTACCGCAGGATTATCTTTGTTGCGATAGCCTCGGGTTTTGCCTTTGACGGTTACTTCTTTGAGCAGTACCGCATCGACAGCCATCTTTATATTAATGGTTTGCGTAATTCCCGGTGTTACCGTTTTTTCAAGGCTTTGATAACCAATGTACGTAAACTTAATGCGGGATTGGTTGGCAGGGAAGCTAAGTGTATAGTTGCCTTCGGCGTCGGAGGTACTACCGATGGTAGTCCCTACTACTTGGACATTGACAAAAGGTAGCGTCTCGCCGGTTTTAGTATCGGTAATGACCCCCTTTACGGTAGTAGTCTGCGCTACCAAAGCAGTGGATTGTATGCCTACAATCGCAAAAATAAGGGCTATATGTACATAAATAATTCGTAACATTTTGATGTGGGCCTTGGGCCTAATTTGTCTATCACAACTGTTATTTTATTCTACTAATCTGATTCTTTAAAGCCAATGTTGGGCTTTGTACCATTCAATGGTTTCGGTGAGACCTTTTTTTAGGTCATACTGAGGGCTGTATTTTAAGTCTTTTTGAGCGGCATTGATACTACAATACCAGTTGGCTGCGGTGAGTTCTTTTATTTTTTCTTGGTTTACTACGGGTGTTTTGTTAGAAAATGAGCTACTCAATTCAAGTGCATTAGCGGCCATTTTCAAAATCTGCACTGGTAAATGCAATCGGTAAAGACGCTGACCACTCACTTCTTTAAAATAATTGGCTAGGGCATAGCGGTCGTACCAATTCCCGTCCGAAATATTGTAGGTGTGTTTTTCGGGCGAAGCTTGGAAGAGAGCTGCTATGGTAGCGGCACTTAAGTCTTTGGCATAGACAAAACTCAAGCGCTGAGGCTTGCGCCCAATATAAGCATCTAGTCCTTTGTTGAGCGTTTTAAACAAGATCAGTAAGTCTTTTTCGCGCGGGCCATATACTGCCGTAGGTCGGATTGTAGTAAGAGGTAGCTCGCTCAATTGGGACAGGTACTGCTCGGCAAGCAGCTTGCTCTTGCCATAACTGGTAATAGGGTTGGGTAAAGTGTGTTCGGTAATAGGTTGGGTGTCTTGGTATGAAATGGGTCCTAAAGCTGCCAAACTGCTCAAAAACACAAACCTTTTGAGCGGAATATCGGCAGCAAGAGAGGCTTCGGCCAATGTACGGGTATAATGGGCGTTGATTAGATTGTATGCTTCTTGATTTTTGGCTCTAGTGGCTCCTGCCGAATGAATGATGTAGGAATATCGCCCTTCTGCAAGTAACTTTTGAAGCCCTGCTTTGTCGTTGAAATTAGGGTAAACATACGTAATATCAAATGCTTTTAGGTGGCTCACATCGCTTGAAGGCCTGATAGCGGCGTGGACTTCCAAGCCTGCTTTCAGTGCGGATTCAATTAAGTGATAGCCAATAAAACCACTCGCTCCTGTAATGAGTACCCTGCTGCTCATAATTCCTTTTCGTACAATCGGTATCTCTTATAAAGCTTACCATTAATCTGCTCAATAGCGTGGTTCATGAGATAATTGTCTTCCAACATCCACGAACATTCGCCCCCCGTAATTTTAGTACCGTACGTATTTTTGATAATATTTCCGTAAAGACATGCTTCTATACCCATTTTGCGATAGCCCTCAACCACCCCAAGGGTAAGTACGCGCAGTCGGGTGATGTTTTTTTTCTGGAAAAGCAATTTAAAAATCCCCGTAGGTAGTAAGCGTCCTCTTTTAATTTTAATCAAAACTTGATTGATATCCGGGATTCCTAAGGCAAAGGCAATCAATTTGTTGTCTTTTTCGGCTACCAAACAAAAGTTAGGGTCTAATATTAATTTCAAATCTTTGGCCAAATAATCAAACTCCTTGGGAGTCATGGGCACAAAGCCTAGGTTTTTGTCCCAAGCCGAATTATAAACTTCTCGGATTTTGGGTACTTCTTCCGCAAATTTTTTGAGGTTTACTTTCCTAATCGTGATACCATTGCGTTTCAAGCGAGCCTCAAGCGTATCTAGCAATTTGAGGGTTCGCTCGTTGGCTTCTTTGGTTTCGAGTTCGTAGGCCAACAAATCCGTTTTTTTCTTAAATCCTGCACCTACAATCAACTCGGCATAGTAGGGAGCATTGTAGGACATCATCGCAATAGGCGGACGGTCAAAACCCTCTACCAAAAGCCCACAAGTATCATTAGTAGATAAGTTGACAGGGCCTATGATATTGGTATTTCCTTTTTCTTTTACCCATTCGGTTGCTTGTTGAAGCAATGCTTTGGCGATAGCAGGGTCGTTGATACAATCAAAAAAACCAAAAAAGCCGTCTTTATTTCCCGTAAAATCAATATGGTTCTGATTATGAATAGCGGCGATGCGTCCTACTATACGTTCATTGCTATACGCAAGAAAAAGCCTCACACTCCCATGTTCATAAAAGGGGTGTTTGTGGGGAGAGAGCATATCTTGTTGAGCAATAAACAGCTCTGGGACGTAATTTGGGTCGTCGCGATAAAGCTCATGGGGAAAATCAATAAACCTAGCGAGCTCCTTGCTAGACTCTACCGCAACTATCCGATTCATAGGTTGGCTTTGATGGCTTCTGGGCAAATTTTATGGTAAATTTTGGTCATCTTATCGATAGCTTCCTCTATCTGACTAAATGTATGAGTAGCCATCAACGAAAACCGAATCAACGTATCTTCTGGACGAACTGCCGGCGATACGACTGGGTTTACAAATACCCCTTCATCTTGCAAAAGCCGGGTGATTAAGAAAGTCTTTTCATTGTCTCGAATATAAATCGGTAGAATAGGGCTTTCTGTTTTGCCCAAATCAAACCCATTGATGAGCAACAACTCCTTGGCGTAACGGGTATTGGCCCATAGACGCTCAATATGAAAAGGTTCGGTTTCGATGATATCCAAAGCCGCCAAAGTACTTGCCACAGTAGCCGGTGTCATACTAGCACTGAATATCAAAGAACGAGCTCTATGCTTCAGGTACTCTATGGTGTCGTTGTCGCTGGCAATAAACCCTCCCAAAGAAGCAAGAGATTTGCTAAAAGTACCCATGATTAAATCAGTGGCATGGGTAAGACCAAAATGGGAAGAAGCTCCCGCGCCTTTTTCGCCGATTACCCCTAAGCTGTGGGCATCATCTACCATGATAGAAGCACCAAACTGCGCCGCTACTTCGACCATTTCGGGAAGCTTGACAATGTCGCCTTCCATGCTAAAAATACCGTCGGTCGCAATCAACTTGATAGCTTCGTCGGGCAGGAGACCCAATTTTTTCTTGAGGTCTTCCATGTCGTTGTGAGCATACTTAATGACTTTCGAAAACGAAAGCCGACTCCCGTCAATGATAGAAGCATGATCCATTTCATCCAGCAAAATGTAATCGTGCCGCCCTGTCAAACAAGACAATGCGCCCAGATTGGCCTGATAACCGGTGCTAAAAAGAATAGCGGCTTCCTTTCCAGTATAAGCAGCTAATCTTCGCTCTAGCTCTATATGAATATCAAGCGTGCCGTTTAAAAATCTAGAACCTGCGCACCCTGTTCCATATTTTTGGGCTGCTTTTTGGGCCGCTTCAATCACATAGGGGTGGTTGGTAAGCCCTAAATATGAATTTGACCCAAACATCAATACAGGCTTTCCTTTGATAAGAACCTCAGTATCCTGACCTGATTCTATCGGCCTGAAATAGGGGTATATTCCCTTTTCTCTTGCGATTGCAGCGTCTTTAAACTCCGCAACTCGGCTTCGTAGTTTGTTACTCATATTATGAAACTGGTGTCAGAAATATTCTACTAATTGCTTTTAACTTTACTCAATCATTTCCATTAAAAATGGAAGGATTGGAGATAAGGCAAATATCAACTTACAACTACAAACAATGTTTCAGAAGAAAATGTTAAACAACTACATCACTTCTTCCGAAATAAATAAATACTCCGTAATCATATCAATGATTATATTCTTATGATTTTCGGCAAACTGATTAAACTCCTCCTCCGAGCAATTGTACATTTTCATGGTAAGGTTTTTACCAACAAACACAAATTGAAGACTTCCCATAATTAAAGGCATGATGCTTTCGGTCGGAATCTTGCGCATAGTACCTTTACTCACTTCTTCTTCGATATGAGCCGTCAAATGCCCATGTAATAGTTCTTTTAATTTATTTAGCTCCGGCAACAGCCGACTCCCGTCGCGTTGAATCTCAGTCATCAAAAACAAAACCAAGGCAGGTTCTGTCTTCATTACTTGAAAATCAGCTTTAATCAGTTCAATTAGCTTCTCTCTAAGCGAAATAGGCTTCTCAAAAATCTGAAGCGTATTGTTACAATAAAGCGAAAATAAATCCTTAAAAATTTCGACAAAAAGCTTCTCCTTACTCCTAAAGTAGTAGTTAGTAAGGGCAATATTCATGTTGGCTGCCTCCGCAATGTCCCGCGCTGTTGTACCAGCGTACCCTTTCTTCAAAAAAACAGATTTCGCTGCTTCTTTGATTTTTTCTTCACTAGATTGAGTTATACACGCCACGTTTTCTTCTCTGTTTTCATTAACCTGCGCCAAAGGTAATATTGGATAATTTAACTAACAAACTATTTTAACTTAAAATTTTAAACAAATGTTTAAAACAAAAATTTATACAATTTTATATTCTTTATGTCCCAAATTTTTACCTAAAAGTAAAGATATAATGGGGGTTTTAGTCCTTATGATTCTCTAAGCTGTATAAATAGCTGATGACAACAAATTAGTACTGAACTCATAAAAAATAGTATGATTTATAATACTTTGTTTGTTATTTTGAACTCGAAAAATAGATAGGCGTACATTTGAAAGACAACCTCTCTCATACCGAAGAAGAACGCCTCTGGGAGCGTTTCAAAGAAGGAGACAGTGAGGCCCTTGGGCTGCTTTCTCGCCGTCATTATCGTGCATTGTTTAATTATGCCATAAAATTCACCAAAGACCGCGAAGTAGTCAAAGACTGTATTCAAGATTTGTTTTTGGAGCTGTGGGAGCGGCGTGACTACTTGACACAGACGCCTTTTGTGCGTATTTATCTTATCAAAGCCCTCAGAAACAATTTGTTTCGTAAAATACGCCAAGAAAGAAAGTTTACCGACGCCGAAGACCTCGATTCCGACATACCTTTGTCAGATCATATATCGGCAGAGTCTAGTTGGATTGAAAGTGAGCTTTTTCTTGAAAATGAGGAGAAAATCAAAACCGCTTTGTCTAAGCTCCCCAAACGTCAGCAAGAAATCATTTTTCTGAAATTTTATGAGAATCTCTCCAACGATCAAATCTCCGAGATTCTAGACATGAATCGCCAATCAGTGGCTAATTTGCTCCATCGAGCGCTTACTTCTCTTAAAACCAACTGGTTTTCTCTCGTTAAGTTATTACTTCTATTTTTGAAGTAAATTCAAAAAAAATTGTATTCAAGTGAGTATGCGCTTTACAGAAGTGTCTATCTCAATATAATAAGGTATTTAAGTGCAATTTATTCTATGATTGATTATACCACATATACCCCCGAAGCTCTCGCCCTAGACGATTCATTTAGAGGGTGGGTTTTGGAGGATAAAGAACACCATTTTTGGAAAAATTGGATAGAAAATAACCCTGCCAAAACAGCCACTGTCAAGCAGGCTCAAGCGCTTGTATTGTCTATCTATCAAGCCCAAGATGAGATTTCGGAAGAAGAAATTGACGATGCCATACATCAATTGGTGCAGATAGCCGACAAGCGCAGCATGATAATTCCGCTTTGGCACCAAACTTGGTTCAAAGTGGGAGCGGCAGCCATAGCTCTCTTTATGATTGGGTGGCTGCTTTATTATGAAAAGCAAAAAATACATATCACTCCCTATCAGCAAGTGGTAGGGCAGCTCAAAGATGAAGTTAAACTTTTAGAATTTACCAACACCACTTCTTTTGCTCAGTCTGTTATGCTTTCCGATGGTAGCTCGGTGGTACTTCAACCCCAGACTAGTATTAGTTATCCTACTACTTTTTTAGCGGACAAAAGAGAGGTTGTATTGTCGGGCGAGGCTTTTTTTGAGGTCTCTAAAAATCCGAACAAACCCTTTTTTGTTTTTGCTAATGGATTGATTACTAAAGTGCTTGGCACTTCTTTTACGGTCAAGGCCTATGATAAAGACCAAGAAGTAAAGGTGATTGTCAAGACGGGAAAAGTATCGGTATTTGCACAAGACGCGGCCTCGCAGGTTCAAAAATCGAGCCGAGAACTTACAGGTTTGGTGCTTACGCCCAATCAGCAAGTGACTTATAGTAGAGCCGATAGCCGACTGGTACGCTCGCTAGTTGAAAAACCCCAACTCCTGGCTTTGCCTGAGATTCAGCAGCAAAGTTTCGAGTTTAGACAAGCTCCGGTATCGGATGTATTTGATGTATTAGAAAAAGCGTATGGCGTCAAAATTGTCTATGATGAAGATTTGATGGGAGGTTGCGAACTCACCGCTACGCTCTCAGATGAGCCTTTATTAGAAAAAATGGAATTGATTTGTAAGGTACTCGAAGCGCAGTACGAACTGATAGATGCCCAAATTGTAGTAACAGGAAAAGGTTGTAAATGAGGCTCTTAAAAAAAGAATTTATAACTACTTAGCCCTAGGCGGTAAGCAGTAGGCATTTTTTACGAGGTTTTAGGCAAGCGCAGCGCAAACTCGTTGAGGAGGCAAACCCCAAAGCTTATAGCTTATAGCCCAAAGCATATTGCTAAGTATTTACGATGCTTTAATGATTGTTTTACCTAACCCCTTTTGTATTCCGAATGACTTAAAATTACGCTCAACCCCCAACCAACAAAAAGCCGGCGATGTGTCCGCATCACCGGCTTAGGATTCCCCAAAGTTTCTCAGGCTTTCACAACACTCGTTCTCAGGCGAGTGCGGGGATGTTTTTGTCAATCTTGTAAACCAACAAAGACCAAAGTTATGTCAAAACGTCGACAATTCAGCAAGATTCTGCTCAAAATCATGCGAATCACTTGTTATCAAATTTTCATCACAATTCTATGCACCTCTCTGGGGTATGCCATAGATACTCAAGCCCAAGAACTACTCGAACGCAAGGTTTCTATTCAAGTAGCAAATCAAGAAATAGGGCGTGCGCTTGAGCGTATTGAGAAAGTCGCCGATGTACATTTTATGTACAGCCCACAGATTATTGCGTCGAAACGTAAAGTGACGCTCGTAGCGAAAAATGAACGGCTTGCTACCATTTTGGACGGTCTGCTAAGACCTCTTAATCTTACGTATGAAGTAGTAGGCAATAAAATATTGCTCAACCGTATCACCACTCCTCCTAATCTTACCCCCGAAAGTCCTCGTTCGGAAATACGTACCAATCAGATGCTCATTGAGCAGCCTATCAAAGGAACGGTGACCGACGAATCAGGCTTGGGCTTACCGGGTGTAAGTGTACTAGTCAAAGGAACCAACAAAGGTACAATCACCGGAGCAGATGGAGGCTATGTATTGGTCGTACCTGACAACAACGCCGTATTGGTGTTTAGTTTTGTGGGTTATGAATCTCAAGAAATTGCGATTGGAAATCAGACGTCTGTCGATGTCAAACTCAAAACAGACATTAAGTCGTTGGGCGAAATCGTGGTTGTGGGGTATGGTCAAGTCAAAAAAAGCGACCTAACAGGCTCAGTAGCTTCAGTCAAAGCCAAAGACATCACGGCTTTTCCTATCACTACGCCCGTACAAGGTATCCAAGGGCGCGTATCGGGAGTGCAAGTTATTCAAAACTCGGGTGCCCCAGGTTCATCAATTTCGGTGCGTATACGAGGCGGAAACTCATTACGTGCCAGCAATGAGCCTTTGTATGTAGTGGACGGATTTGCGCTTTCGGGGAGTCTATCAGCTCTTAACCCTTCTGACATTGAATCCATTGAGGTGCTCAAAGATGCCTCAGCCACGGCTATTTATGGTTCTAGAGGTGCCAATGGAGTGGTGATTGTAACCACTAAAAAAGGAAAAGCAGGTAAAAGTCAAATAGATGTAGAGAGTTTTTATGGAGTACAATCTCCCACAAAACTTATTGAAATGATGAACGCACGCGAAATGGCTGAAATCGCCAACGAACGTGCGGCCAACGATGGCGTCAGTGCATTTTTCACGGCCCAAGAGATTGCTAGTTTTGGAGAAGGGACCAATTGGCAAAAAGAATTGCTACGGTCGGCACCTATTCAAAACCACGGCGCTACCTTCTCAGGAGGTACAGAGCGTATGCAATATTCTTTTTCTACCAATATTCTGTCGCAAGACGGCATTGTTCCCAATTCTAGTTACAAAAAAGGAACCATACGTGGCAACATCAATCACCGAGTCAATGACAAATTGACCTTTGATTTCAGCATGATACTGAGCCGCTTGAATCAGCGCCGTATCGACGGCGAAAACAGTAACCGTGGCAATGGGGCTCTTTCGGCCATTTTGGTAGCTCCCCCTACCGTGACTCCGTTTACCCCTCAAGGCGATTATAGCAATGTAGTGCCTTATTCGTTTAGTTCCAATGTGTTGCTCAATCCTTTTGCTTTGGTCAACGAGCGCCGCGACCAAGATGTGCAAGACTATGTATTGGCCAACACTGCCATTAATTATGAAATTCTCAAAGGACTTACGTTGAGGGTATCGGGTGGGATAGAAGCATTCAACAATCGAAGAGACCAGTACTCTACCCGCAAACTATCTACTTCTCCTTCTGGTTCGGCTTCGGTGTCTACTTCGCGTCAGACCAATCTCCTCAACGAAAATATCCTCAACTATGCGCGTACTTGGGGACAAAGTCATAGCTTGACAGTAACAACAGGATTGACTTACCAAAACCAAAAAAACAACTCTTTGAGTGCAGGTGGTAGCGGATTTGCTTCAGATGTGCTCACTACCAATGCCCTACAAGGTGCGGCTACGCCCGGAATCCCTGGAAGTGGTGCCTCTGAATGGACACTTTTGTCTTATTTAGGAAGGGTGAATTATACTTTCAAAGACCGCTACTTGCTCACCGCAAGCTATCGGGCCGATGGGTCGTCTAGGTTTGGGAAAAACAATAAATGGGGCTATTTCCCTTCTGCTGCTTTTGCTTGGCGAGCCATTGAGGAGGATTTCATGAAACAGCAGACGATTTTATCGGATTTGAAATTCAGAGTGTCTTGGGGACAAACCGGCAATACCGCCCTTAGCCCTTACCAAACCCTCAATAGCCTGAGTTCTTATCAGACCATTTTTGGAAACGATTTGGCGATTGGCTATGCCCCTAGCAGCAGTTTGTCAAATCCTACCTTGAAGTGGGAAACCACCACTCAGACCGATATCGGGGTAGACTTAGGGTTTTTGCGGGACCGCCTTCGAGTCACCGCCGATTATTATATGAAAGACACCAAAGATTTGTTGGCCATTGTATCCCTTCCTACTTCGGCGGGTTATGCTAGTACGACTCAAAACATCGGCGAAATCCAAAACTCTGGTGTCGAACTTGGGATAGATGCTAATGTGTTTTCGGGAGAATTCAAATGGGATATTTCAGCAAATGCTTCTTTCAATCGCAATAAGGTTAAATACTTGGTAGGAGGTAGCGATATTTTTGGAGCTGCTTTGCAAAATCCCTTAGGAGTACCCGTAAGTTTGGTGAGAGTAGGGCAGCCCGTGGGTGTTTTCTTTGGCTACCAAGAAAATGGCCTCAATGAAAAAGGTGAAATTGTTTTCAAAGACCTCAACAACGACGGTGTCATCAATACCAATGATAAAACCATCATCGGTAATCCCAACCCTAAAGCTATTTTTGGTTTTAGCTCATCGGCTTCTTATAAAAACTTCGAACTCAACCTATTTCTTCAGGGAGTGCAGGGGGTAGATTTGTTTAATTTCAACGTGGCGAGTTTTGCCAACAGTTTCAATTTTGGGGAAAATCAAATCAAAGATTTATATCTCAATCGTTGGACGCCGCAAAACCCTAACTCCACTGCCAAATATCCCAAGGTCAGTGTGAATACCAAGTTTAGAGAATCTGATCGGTATGTTGAAAATGGCTCTTTCATGCGTTTGAAAAACATTCAGTTGGCCTACAACATTCCGACCTCAGGCATCAAATGGCTGCGCAAAGCCCAAGTATATGTAAGTGGTCAAAACCTGCTCACCCTTACCAAATACTCTTGGTACGACCCCGAAGTAAGCACCTTAGGTGGCAGTACGTCTATCAGCCCAGGTGTAGATCAGTTTGGTTATCCTGTTGCCAAAACAATCACCCTTGGCGCTCGTCTTGGTTTTTAATTTCCTAAATGAAATCGAATATGAAAAAGATATTTTTTGCTTGCTTGGTCTTATTTCTTACCTCATGTGAACGCCTGTTGGAAGAAGTTCCTACCGACCGTTTGTCTCAAGAAAACTTCTATCAGAGCAAAGATGATTTGATTGCTGCCCTGAATGCGGTGTATTCACAAGTACGCGGAGCCAACTCCTACGGGACCAATTACCCCGCGCAGCTAAATGGTATGGCCGATTATTGTATTTCACGAGGTACTCAAATACCCGTGAGTGAATTTCAGGGATTGGACGGCACAAACATCGCCCGCACCGATGCCGTATGGAGAGATTTGTACCAAAGTATCAATTCAGCCAATATCGTGATTCAGGTTACGCCCAACGTCGCTTCGGTAAGCGAAGCCGACAAGAGTGCGATTGTGGCCGAAGCACGGTTTTTGAGGGCTTTCAATTACTATAATTTGGTGAGAAATTATGGCGGTGTCCCTTTACGAACAGCGCCTATTTTTGAGGTATCACAGGCCAGAGGAAAAAGGGCTTCGGTAGAAGAAGTCTATAAACTCATCATTGAAGATTTGCAATTTGCCGAAAACTCCCTGCCCAAAACCGTATCTGCTGGGCAAGCGGGGCGTCCTACTCAAGGAGCGGCCAAATTGCTCCTAGCCAGTGTCTACTTAACGCGTGAAAACTGGGCAGGTGCGCGCGACAAAGCCGACGAAGTAATAAAGTCGGGCGTGTATTCTTTGGTAGAAGTAAAAACTTCGGATGATTTTGAAAAACTTTTCGGGGCAGATTTAGCCACTACGCCCGAAGAAGTATTTTATATCAAATATGCTCGCATTACAGGGCAAGGCTGGGGATATCCGAGCTATCAACATCCGGCAGATGGCCCTTATACCACGGGAGTAAGAGCCCATTTTACTTTGCCTACTTTGCCCCTTATCCGCGATTGGTCCGACAAAGACCTTCGTAAAGACTACAATTTGTATTCATCCTATACCAATCGTAGCGGCCGCCTTACTACTTTTCCCGCCGCCGAACCGATTTGCTTCCGTAAGTTTAGGGATTTGCCAGCCAATCCTGCTGGTAATGATTTTCCAGTATTGCGATATGCGGAAGCGCTTCTCATCTATGCCGAAGCGGCAAGTCAAGCCAATGGCGGGCCTACCGCCCAAGCACTCGAAGCTCTCAATAAAGTGCACCGTAGAGCCTATGGTTATTTATCTACCACTACTTCGCCCGTTGATTTTTCTTTGGCGGGACTATCGGCTGCTTCGTTTAGAGATTTGGTCATGACCGAAAGAGCCTATGAGTTTATGATGGAAGCAAGCCGCTGGTACGACCTTAAACGGCTAGGCACTACCAAATTAAAAGAAGTTATCAAAACTGCTCGTGGCAAAGATGTCAAAGATACTCACTTGATGTGGCCTATTCCTAAACAAGAAATGGACAATAACCCTGATTTATCAGCTTCGGATCAAAACCCTGGCTATTAAGCACCTATTCAATAGTAAAAAAATGACAAAACAGTCTTTAGTTTAAACCAAAACAACTCTGCATTCTGATGAAAAGAAATATGTTTTTGACGTGGTTGATTCCATGCGTTTTGCTGTTTTCGAGCCATAAAATGGGTTCAGAAGCTACTTCGGCGGATGCCCAAACCGTGGCGGCGACGCGCAAAGCGGATATTATCGTATATGGAGGAACTTCGTCGGCGGTGATTGCGGCCGTTCAAGCAAAAAAAATGGGTAAATCCGTCATTGTCGTTTCTCCCGACAAACACCTCGGCGGACTTACGTCGGGTGGCTTGGGCTTTACCGATACTGGCAACAAAGAAGTGATTGGAGGACTTTCGCGGGAGTTTTATCAACGTCTGTATCAGCATTATCAAAAAGATGCTTCATGGCAATGGCAGAAAAAAGAAGAATATGGCAACAAAGGCCAAGGTACCCCTGCCCTCGACGGAGCCAACCGCACCATGTGGATTTTTGAACCTCATGCTGCTGAAGGAGTTTATGAAGATTTTGTGAAAGAATACGGCCTTACTATTTATCGCAACGAGTGGCTCGACCGTTCTGCCAAAGGCATCACTAAAAAAGGAGGAAGTATTACTTCAATCCGTACTTTGAGTGGTAATGTGTACGAAGGAAAAATGTTTATTGATGCTACTTATGAAGGCGATTTGATGGCCGCCGCCGGGGTCAAGTTTCATGTAGGTCGCGAAGCCAATAGTGTTTACAACGAAAAATGGAACGGCGTACAAGTGGGCGTTTTTCAGCATCGCCATTATTTCAAAGACAAAATCAGTCCTTACAAAATAGAAGGAGACCCTAAAAGTGGTTTGTTGCCAGAGGTATCGGCTTTGCCTCCCGGCAAAAACGGCGAAGGTGATGACAAGATTCAGGCCTATTGTTTTCGGATGTGTTTGAGCAATCACCCCGACAATCGGATTCCTTTTCCTAAACCAGAAGGCTATGATCCTAATCGCTACGAACTTTATGCACGCGTGTTTAAGGCAGGATGGCGCGAAACTTACGACAAGTTTGATCCCATTCCTAACCGCAAAACCGATACCAACAATCACGGACCTTTTAGTACCGACTACATCGGCAAAAACTATGATTATCCCAATGCTTCCTACGAGCGCCGCCGCCAAATCATCAAAGAGCATGAGTTGTACCAAAAAGGCTTGATGTATTTCCTCCAAAATGATGCGCGGGTACCAGCCGACGTACAAGACAAAATGAAGCAATGGGGGCTGCCCAAAGACGAGTTTAAAGACAATGGCGGATGGCCACATCAGCTTTACATCCGTGAAGCTCGCCGCATGCTTGGGGAGTTTGTAATGACCGAAGCCGACGCCCTTGGCAAAACCAAAGTGCCGAATCCAATTGGTATGGGCTCGTATGCGTTGGATTCTCACAATGCACAGCGATTTGTGACCGAAGATGGCTATGTACAAAATGAAGGTGACATCGGAGTGCATCCCGATAAGCCTTATTCGATTGCTTATGGGTCGATTTTGCCCAAAGAAAATGAATGCAACAACTTGCTGGTATCTGTTTGTGTATCAAGCTCTCATATTGCTTATGGCTCAATTCGGATGGAGCCAGTATTTATGATATTGGGGCAGTCGGCTGCTACAGCCGCCGCCCTTGCGATAGATAGTAAAGTGTCGCCACAAAAGCTACCCTACGAGAAATTGAAGGAAGTTTTGCTCAAAGACAAACAACGCTTAGAGTGGTAAAATACTTTACAATTGGTTAGTAATCCCAAAAGCCTCAGTGATTTTCGCTGGGGCTTTTTATTTGACGTTTTTAGCCAAAAAACAGGGGTAGTAATTACCCATAGCTTTCTTTAAAAAATAAGATAAAACCATAAATGAAGGAAAGATTTGAAAGCCAGGAGTTCCAATAATCTAGCATAATATTCAAATATCTCCTTCAAAAAGAGAACGGTGAAGCAAATAAGTGAAATTTTCAAGCTAACTGATAATCAATATTTTATTCCTAAAATTTCTTAAACAAAAAGCATTTTTATCTCACCTAAACTTCATCGAACAGGTATGTAAAGGATAGTAATCCATTGTGTTTTTAGAAATATTTGAATATAATATTGACTCTTGTTGAGGAGTTAAGTAATAAAGAGAGCCAAATACCGCCGAAACCAACAAAAAACATACAATCAAACGCAACATAATAATGATCAGTACTTTCAAACTTAGATATTTCACGTTGGGCTTGATAGCAGCCCTTTTTGTATCGTTTAGCTTCGATGCCATGAGCCAAGGAAAAAAAGCAAAAAAGGCAAAGAAAGACAAAGAGGGTTTTGTAAAAATATTTGACGGAAAATCGTTAGATGGCTGGGAAGGTGACCCTACCTATTGGCGGGTTGAAAACGGAAATTTGGTGGGAGAAATAACCCCTGCTACTCTGTTGAAAGCCAATTCTTTTATCATCTGGCAAGGTGGCGAGCCTGCCGATTTTGAGTTGAAAGGCGAATTCAACATCGCCGCTGCTGGCAATTCTGGTATCAATTATCGTAGTGTACGCGTTCCGGATGTTCCTTTTGCTTTGAAAGGGTACCAAGCAGATATCGACGGAAAGATTAATTATACGGGTCAAAACTACGAAGAACGCGGACGTACAACGCTGGCTTATCGTGGTCAAAAAACCAATATCAGTCCTTATTCAGGCGAAGCTACTCCTCAAGCGGTACGTTCTAAAGTACAAAGAAATGCTTGGACCAATTTGACCGTGACGGGTTCGTTGGGCAGCAGCGATTCTCTCAAAACATTAATCAAAAGCGAAGACTGGAATGAGTTTCATTTGGTCATCAAAGGCAATCACCTCAAACACTACATCAATGGCGTGCTGATGAGCGAAGTAATCGACGAAGATACCGTCAATGGCAAAGCGAGTGGGTTGTTGGGTGTACAAGTGCACGTAGGCCCGCCGATGAAAGTACAGTACCGTAATCTACGCATCAAGCAGTTGTAAAATAAAGATTGGATGAGCCAAGGTGAGTTTTCACCTTGGCACTGTTTTTATAAAAATCCGTACATTATCCACAATTGTCAACTGAAATCCACAATAGTTGACCCTTTAACTTAAAATTAAATAGGCTCAAAATTAAGATGAACAAAATAGGTTTTAATGTATTGGCTTGGTCGGCAGGAATGTCGGAAGAACTTTTTCCAATCCTCGACCGATTAAAAAAAATCGGTTACGACGGCGTTGAGTTTTTTGTAGGCGCACCTGACGATGCGATGTACAAAAAAGTGGGAGAGCATGCTCGTTCGTTGGGATTAGGAGTAACTACAGTGACAGTGGTAAGTCCTGACATGAACCCTATTCACGAGTCAGCCACGGTACGAGCCAAATCCCTCGACCGCATCAAATGGGCCATCGACCGCTCGCATGACCTCAATTCGACCGTATTGTGTGGGCCTTTCCATTCGGCACACGCCCACTTTGCAGCACATCCAGCTTTAGAAGAAGAGTATGCGCGCAGTGCTGAAGTCCTTCATGCGGCTGGCGAACATGCCGCTTCGGGCAATATCGTGTTGGCGATAGAAGCACTCAATCGTTTTGAGTGCTATCTCTGTAATACCATGGAGCAATTGTCGAAATTGGTAAAAATGGCTGACCATCCCCATGTGAGGGCTATGTTTGATACCCACCACGCCAATATCGAAGAAAAAAAATACGACAAAGCTATCAATACGATTGCGCCCGTGCTGAGTCACGTACACATCAGCGAAAATGACCGAGGAACCCCCGGCGACGGTCATGTGCCTTGGGATGCCGCTTTCTCTTCTTTGGCAGCGATAGACTATAAAGGATGGCTTACCATTGAGGCTTTTTCCAGAAATGACCCTGATTTTGCCAATGCTATCAACGTATGGCGTGAATACAACGACCCTTGGCACATTGCCGAAGAAGGATTAAAGTTTATCAAAGAAATGGGAGCCAAGCAAGGACTTTAGCCTTTTTATTATTTATCCGAAATCCTACACCTTTTATATGAAGCATATTCAGCATCTATTATTGCTTTTATCTTTTTTGGCGGTTGGTAGTAGTTTTCAAATCTCTCCTACCTCATCCAAGAATGCTACTCCTAAGGACGATTTAGAAAAATATCGTGTTGTATATCAGGGAGAAAAAGGGCCTGGTGTTGGAAAAAATATTGTTTTTATAGCTTCTGACCATGAATATCGCGGTGAAGAAACATTGCCTGCTTTGGCACGGATATTAGCCAAGCGTTTTGGATTTACTTGCACGGTGATTTTTGCTCTCGACGACCAAGGTAATATTCTACCCGGCAGCTCCAACTTACGAGGATTGGAAGTATTAGATAAGGCTGATTTGATGTTTATTTTCACGCGTTTTTCACATTTTGAAAACGCCGAAATGCAACACATCGATGATTATCTAAAACGTGGCAAACCCGTCATTGGTCTTCGTACCGCAACTCATGCTTTTGATATTAAAAATGACCCTACATGGGAGCACTATGGCTGGAATTATAAAGGCCATAAAACCGCTTGGAAGGATGGATTTGGAGAAGTAGTGCTAGGCGAAACATGGGTGTCACATTATGGTACAAACCACAAACAATCGTCAAGATTGATTCCCGACGAAGCACACGCTAAACATGCAATCCTGAGAGGAGTCAAAGATATGTGGGTGCAGTCAGGTGGCTACACCGCTGATCCCAAAAATGCTACTATAATCGCGCGAGGTGAAGTACTCAATGGTATGACTCCCGATGCAGCACCAGATCCAAACAAAAAACTACTTCCAGTAGCTTGGGTGCGCAATTATACCTTAGAATCAGGAGCAAGCGGACGGGTATTTGCTACTACTCACGGTGCTTCTGAGGATTTGCTCAATGAGGGTTTTCGTCGAATGCTCATCAACGCTGTTTTTTGGACAATGGGTCTTGAAAAGAAAATCAAACCCAATAGTGATATTGACTTTGTAGGGCCTTATAAGCCTACCACGTTCAATTTTACGGGTTATAAAGCCAATGTCAAACCAGCCGATTTAGCGGGCTGGGATTCGTTGATTATGCCAGGAGAAGTGGTAAAAAAAGAAAAAAAGTGATTTTTTAAATTCATTTGACATACTACAAAAATGACAGAAAAACTTCCGTTTCGTTTTGGTTCAGAGGTATATACTTGGTTTATGAGTGGCAATGGCCAAACCCACCAAGGACGTCTAGGACATATGATTGAAATCATTGCGCAAGCAGGCTTTACCGGAATTCAACCTATTTTTACTTGGATGGGAGATTTGGTAGACCCTGAGCGTTTGGCTGCCAAGCTCAAAGAACAAGGTATTGAATTAGCAGCCTTGGCGTTGGCACAAGAATGGAACGGAACCGAAGAATCAGACAGTGAGCGTATCGTAGCCGACAATGCCATTAGCTTATTGACACACTTTCCGGGGGCGGTATTGAATACCGTCCAAATCCCAACGGGACGTCATAGCATAGAAGAACGTCGCAAAAGTTTGGTAAACATTGTCAATTCTGTTTCGGCTCGTGCCAAGGAAAAAGGGATTGAATGTAGTTTTCATCCCAACTCTCCTCATACTTCTATTATCCGTACCGAAGAAGATTACAAAATAGTTTTGGAATCGCTTGATACGCGTGTTACAGGCTGGACTCCCGATGTAGGTCACATCATCAATGGTGATATGGATCCGCTTTCTAAAATGAAAGAATATCAGTCGCTTATCAATCACGTTCATTATAAAGATTGGGATGGTTCCCCGGAGTTTGCACTTATGGGTAAAGGCAAAGTGGATTTTGTTTCCATCACTCAATGGCTCAAAGACATCAACTACGATGGTTGGATTATTTGCGAAGACGAAGGAGCAGAAGCGTTGGAAGACCCTGATTTTGTAACCTTACACGATGGTCGCTGGATTACGACTGAACTTATTCCGAACCTAAAATAATCAATAAGAATGCCTATTGTAGAAACCAACGGACTCAAGCTATACTACGAAGAGCGTGGCTCTGCCTCAGCGCAGCCCCTATTACTGATTATGGGGATTACGGCACCCGGCTCAGTATGGGAGCCTCATGTGGCTTATTGGGAAAAATACTTTCGGTGCATTGTGGTCGATAACCGTGGCGTAGGAAAAACCGATAAACCTGCGGGACCTTATACTACTGCTCAAATGGCCGACGACTATGCAGGGTTGCTGGATGCCCTCAATCTCGAAAAGGTAAAAGTAGTAGGTTGCTCTATGGGTAGCACTATTGCGCAGCAGTTGGCGATTCGTCATCCTCAAAAAGTGAGTTCACTCGTGCTAATGTGCCCTTGGGCGCGCTGCGACAATGTGGCAAAGGCGATTTTTCAACACATCATGACTTGCAAAGCACGTTTTCGCCCCGAAGAATTTAGCCACTATATTCAGTTGCTGATTTATTCTAAAGCTTCTTGGGATGACGAAAAAGTCGCGGCGGAGCTAGCCGAAGGGCGTCAACAAGCAGCTATTGGAGCTGAGCCACAGCCTCTACACGCCCTTGAAGGTCAAGCATGGGCTTGTATTACGCACAATGCCCTAGAATCCCTTCCTACGCTTACCCAACCGGCTTTGGTGATTGGGGGTAAAGAGGATATTTTCACTCCTGTATGGATGGCCGAAGAAGTAGCTAAGGCAATTCCCAAAGCTGATTTGTACTTATACGAAAAAGCAGGGCACATTTTCCATTTCGAAAAACTAGAAGATTTTAATGAAAGAGTCAAAAGTTGGTTATTGGTGCATTAAAAAATCATAATTTTTTATTTGATTAGTGCATTGTATTCAATTTTGACAAGTTTTAAAACTCAATTTGTTGGGAAAAATTTGAGAGTATATCAGTATCCCACAAGGCGGTCATTCAAAACCCAATTGATGAAGGCTTTGTCCTTCTTTTAACCTTAATTTTTAGACATAGTCGATGAACGCATCAAAGCCATCTTGGACCAATAAACTTTCAAATGTAGCACAGTGGGGAGGCATCGAGACGTCGGTGATTGATAATGGCGCAGGGCGCGGTACTCGTATAGCTTGGTTCAATACAGGAGCAGGGTTAAGGTACAAAGTCGTCATAGACCGTGCGATGGATATTGCCGATGCATTTTACAACCAACACGGTTTGGCTTGGATAAGTCACGCTGGGGTGATGTCGCCTCAGCCCTTTTCGGATAAAGGAATCGATTGGTTAAAAACTTTCACGGGAGGTCTTTTGACTACTTGTGGTCTCGCACACGTGGGAGGCCCTGAATCAGACGAGTATGGCGAACGGGGTCTACATGGACAAATCAGCAATATCGCCGCAGAAATAGAATCTATCATTCAACCCGACCCATTGGCTGGAAAAATGGAAATGAGTATTACGGGTGTGATGCGCGAAACAAAAATCTTCGGTCCTAGTTTGGAGTTACGTCGCACTATTTCTAGCACCCTTGGCGAACCCGTATTGCGTATCCACGACGAAGTACTGAATCGAGGAAATACCCCTGCCCCCTTGATGTTGTTGTATCATTTCAATTTTGGGTGGCCCTTGGCCGATGAAGGTACTCAAATCTTGTGGGAAGGAGATTGGCAACCTCGTTTTGGCCCCGAAAAAGCCAAAATATTCAAAGAAGGAAATGATTTCAAAACTTGCCCTCCACCGCCCGAAGACCACCTTGGTTCGGGAGAAGAGGTAGCCTTTATCGACCCTACTGCCGATGAGACAGGGCGCTGCATGTGTGGTTTGCATAATCCTAACTTGGGAGTCACCCTAAAGCTCTATTTCCAAAAGAATCAATTGCCTCATCTTACCAACTGGCAACATTGGGGCAAAAATGAATATGTTACAGGGCTAGAGCCAGGTACGCATCCACCTATTGGACAGGCAAGTGCCCGAGCCCAAAACACGCTCATCTATCTTGCTCCTGGTGAGCGCCGTATCTATGACTTAACCATAGATGTGCGGGGCAGCGAAGCCTAAATCCCCAAAAAGAATCTTTCTAAAAACAAACACATATTAATTCAATCGTGCAAAAGCACTTATTATAACAATACAATGGCAAATATAAGTTTAGCAGCAAAAGCGCTTGAACAAGGCAAAGGAATTTTACGCTTAGCTCCTACGTGGGTACCTCGCTCTTTTTGTGTACCAGGACGCCGCATCAAGCTTCACCCTGATGATTATTATGTATTGGGTGGTGTGCGTGGTGGTATCGATGAGCGTTGGCTATCGTCAACTACTCCTGCCAAAAATGGCCCACTCACTGGCGAGCATGAAGGACTCAGTAAAGTAGTATATGAAGAGGGAGGACAAACCGAGCAAATCCTCTTGAAAGATGTCATTGATGAGCTAAAAGGCGAAATCATCGGCGACCGTCTTTGGGATGAATATCAAAGCTGGCCGATGTACTCTAAGTTTTTTGATAACATGGGGCCACTTCCTCACCATATTCACCACAATGATGAAGAAGCCGCTAAAATCGGGCAATTGGGTAAGCCAGAAGCCTATTATTATCCCCCTCAGCTTAACAATCACGGCGGTGACTTTCCTTATACCTTCTTCGGAATTGCGCCCGGTACTACCAAAGAGCAAATCAAAGAGTGCTTGATGAACTTCACCAAAGGCGACAACAAAATCACCATGTATTCGCAAGCTTTCCCGCTTATTCCGGGTACAGGCTGGGATGTGCCTCCAGGGATGTTGCACGCGCCGGGTAGCCTTTGTACTTATGAGCCTCAAAAAGCATCAGACGTATTTGCGATGTATCAATCGCTCGTAAATGAGGCCGTCATTCCCGAAGAATTGCTTTGGAACGGTACGCCTCCTGAGCGTATTGGGGACTATGACCAATTGATGGAAGTAATCGACTGGGATCTCAATACCAACCCCAATCTTCTCGAAACGCGTTTTATGCGTCCTATTCCAGTAAATCCTGATGTAGAAACAGAAGGCTACAGCGAAGTGTGGGTTTGCTACCGTTCAGAGGCATTTAGCGCTAAAGAATTGACCGTATATCCAGGTCAAACAGTTACTATCAAAGATAGCGCAGCCTATGGTTTAATTATGATGCAAGGTCATGGTAAAATGGGCGAATGGAATATTGAAACACCTGCTTTGATTCGTTACGGACAACTTACCAACGATGAGTTTTTTGTAACTGAAAAAGCGGCCAAAGAAGGCGTAACCATTACAAACTATTCTTCAACCGACCCCATCGTGATGTTGAAGCATTTTGGGCCTAATAACCCTGACTTAACAGTAGTTAAATAAAACACAAGTCCCTACGGGGGAATCTGATGAGATTCCCCCGTAGGGCTTACATAAACAGTAAAGAAAAATCAACAATACCCCATAGGGGTTACAAATCGGTAGAAATAATAGAATAAGGAAGAATTCAACAATGCTCCGTAGGGGTTACATAGCGGTAAAAACAAACGATAGGAAAACAATGATGCCCCGTAGGGGCTAAATATCGGTAACCGTGGCAAATACCTTTACTCAAATACATGTACATCTGGTATTTGCCGTCAAATATCGTCAAGCCATCATTCAACAAAAATGGAAAAATGATTTATATAAATATGCCACAGGCATTATTCAAAACAATGGACATAAATTATTGATTATAAATGGAATGCCAGATCATGTTCACATACTGATTGGATTTCGTACCACACAAACTCTTTCAGACCTAGTGCGTGATATAAAACAAATGACATCATTGTGGATAAATGAAAATAAACTAACGAGTCAAAAATTTGCTTGGCAAGAGGGATATGGTGCATTTTCATACGGACAATCTCAATTACCAACTATTATAAAATACATCGAAAATCAGGAAGAACATCATAAGAAAAAGACATTTAGGGAAGAATACATGGCGTTTTTAAGGCTTTTTGAGATAGAATTTGATGAAAAATATATTTTCAAAGAAATAGAGTAAAGTTTAGCACCTACGGTGCATAGAGGTATGTGGGCTGATTTGTTTGCTACCGATATACAACTCCTAGCGGAGTAAATGAAGAAGCCAAAAATGCCCCATAGGGGCTACATATCGGTAGAAAGGATAAGAATAGAAGAAGTAAAGTTTAGCACCTACGGTGCATAGGGATATGTGGGCTGATTTGTTTGCTACCGATATACAACTCCTAACGGAGTAAATGAAGAAGCCAAAAATGCCCCGTAGGGGCTACATATCGGTAGAAACAAAACATGGACGAAAGAAAAGTCAACCATGCCCCGTAGGGGCTACATATCGGTAGAAACAAAACATGGACGAAAGAAAAGTCAACCATGCCCCGTAGGGGCTACATATCGGTAGAAAGGATAAGAATAGAAGAAGTAAAGTTTAGCACCTACGGTGCATAGGGATATGTGGGCTGATTTGTTTGCTACCGATATACAACTCCTAACGGAGTAAATGAAGAAGCCAAAAATGCCCCGTAGGGGCTACATATCGGTAGAAACAAAACATGGACGAAAGAAAAGTCAACCATGCCCCGTAGGGGCTATATATCGGTAGAAAGGATAAGAATAAAGGTTAAAAAATGCCCCATAGGGGCTACATATTATCGGTAAATCATCATAAACCAACAACATAAATCAAAATAAATAAACCTTTTCAAACTATGCCAGAGAATAATTATCCTAAACTCCACAACGCCACATGGCCTGGGATTGTGGGGAAAGGCCCTGATTCAGAGCCAGCTATTGCACTTGACACCATGCTCGAAATGACGGCCGCTGCTGAGGTAGATGGTGTTAAATTCGATGGAGTGGATTTAGGACTTTTTGATCCTCATTACGACCTAGATACATCAGATGACGGTATCAAACGTCTCGCTGATAAAGTAGCCAATCATGGCCTTCAAATTGGTAGCTTAGTAGCGCCTATTTGGGGTGGACCTGCCATGGGTACCAAAGAACAACGAGCTGAATTTGTAGAAATGGTTCGTAAATCTTGCCAAATCGGTCAAAAACTCCGTGAAATGGGCATCCGTCCTAATGGTATTGTACGTATCGACTCAGCTAGTAGTCCGCACGATTGGGCACTTGACCCTGTTGGCAATACCAAATTGATCGCTCAAACCTTCCGTGAAGCTGCTGATGTGGCTGCCGACTTTGGCGAGCGTCTTGCAGCAGAAGGCGAAATTTGCTGGGGCGGTATGCATTCATGGAAATACATGATAGAAACGCTCGAAGCTGTCGATCGTAAAAACGTTGGTTTCCAGGCGGATATGTCGCACACGACCCTTTATTTGTTGGGCTACAATGCTCCTGAGCACCGCGTATTGCCCGAAGATTTTCAGTGGGGTGATCGCGAGACTTTCCTTGAAGGCTTGAAAAAACTGACGGCGGCCCTTCGCCCTTGGACGATTGACTTCCACGTGGCTCAAAACGATGGTACTGTGTTTGGCTCAGGCTCGCACGACAAGACAGGCCGCCACTGCCTTGCCACTGATCCTAATGGAAAACTTGACATTACGCATGATGCAGGTCTTTGGCTACGCGACGAAAGTGGCGAACTTACCAAAGCCTTCCGTCATATTTGTTGGGATGGCTGTATGTTCCCGAATGCGGTTATGACCGAACAAAAAACTTGGAACGACATCTTGGCTGCTATGATTAAAGTACGTCAAGTACACGGTTGGTACGAGGCCTAATTTTATTAGGAAACTTTCTCTTAAAGTAGTTTTTAAGAGAAAGTTTGAAAACGACTAAACTCATTAACAAAATGGCACAAAAAAAACACATAAGAATCGGATTGGTGGGAACAGGTTTGATGGGCCGCACCCACGCCAATGGATACAACCGTATCGCTAACTTTTTTCCTGAATTAGAATATCAACCTGTATTGAAAGCAGTATGCTCACGCAATCCTGAGAAAGTACAGGCTTTTGCAGAGCAATGGGGATTTGAATCGTACGAGACTGACTGGAAAGCATTGGTGGCTCGCGACGACATTGATGCCGTCGACATCTGTACTCCTAACGACTCTCACGCCGAAATCGCCCTTGCCGCTGCCGCAGCTGGCAAAATGATTTTGTGCGAAAAACCCCTTTCACGTACTTTAGCCGAAGGGGAGGCTATGGTTGAAGCTGCTGAGAAGGCTGGCATAGCTACTACAGTATGGTACAATTATCGTCGGATTCCGGCGGTAACTTTAGCCAAACAAATTGTAGATTCGGGCAAATTGGGCAAGATTTTTCACTACCGTGCCAACTTTCTCCAAGATTGGACCATCAATGCCGACCTTCCACAAGGTGGAACAGGGCTTTGGCGGATGGATGTTGATTCGGCAGGCTCAGGCGTAACGGGTGACTTGCTCGCTCACTGTATTGATACCGCTATGTGGCTCAATGGCGCTATCACCGATGTATCGGCCATGACAGAAACTTTCGTAAAGCAGCGTATGCACCAAGTGACGGGCAAAATGACCCCCGTTGGTATCGATGATGCGTGTATTTTCCATTGTCATTTCGAAAATGGTTCTTTAGGGTTGTTTGAGTCAACGCGCTACGCCCGTGGACACAAGGCACTTTATACATTCGAAATCAACGGTGAGCATGCTTCTATCCGCTGGGACTTGCATGACCTCAACCGCCTAGAATACTTCGATCACAGCGATCAATCTATCGTACGCGGATGGCGCTCAATCCACGTGACCGACGGCGACCAACCTTACATGAATCGTTGGTGGATTCCGGGCTGTGGTATCGGGTATGAACATAGCTTTATCCACCAAGTAGCCGATTTCTTGAAAAGCCTCGAAACAGGAGAGCCTTGTGGTCCTACATTTAGAGATGCTTTACAAACACAAAAAGTATGCGAAGCGGTGATTGCCTCGGCCAATTCTCGTAGCTGGAAAGATACGGGCGTGGAAGGCCATATTGGTTAAATAATACTTGATAGTTATACTAAGTTTTAAGGACTTAGTATAATTCATTAAAAACCTCTTGAAGCGCGGACAAGTGTTCGCGCTTTTTCTGTGGGAGATGATAAATTTTAGATAATGGTCTTATCCTACCACGCCTTTCCGTAGAAAAGGAATCTTGATTCTTAGGACTTGTGAATGTCGTTACATTTGCAAACAGTAAGTAAAAAACTTAAATATAGTTTTGCAAAATAGCCTTCTGAATGAGGTAGCAAGTTTACTGCCTAGATTGAGAGGTTTGAAGATAGCCCTATCTTATAAAATAAGAGAAAACTCGCAGTTTGAGATGTATTAATTATTACGTGAAATAGTATGCATCTGAATGTGCTTCTGGTTGATTTTGTTGCGGTATAAGTCTCCAATCGGAATCTGCTCGCCGTTTACTAGTTGTATATCGTTTTTGCCAATACGAGCTATGGCATCCCTATGTACGAGATAAGAGCGGTGTACTCTCAAAAACACATCATGTTTGAGTTTTTCGGCCAGACTGCTGATTGTCAAAATCGGCAGATATACTTCATTTTTTGTCACTATTTGAACAAAATTTTCTTGAGCCTTCATGTAAAGTACATCTCTATAGCGAATCTGTATATAATTAAGGTTTTCTCTTACAAAAAAGTACGGCTCAACCGAGGCTAGTTCGATGGCGGTGTCCATACGTAGGCGTACTTTTTCAATGGCTTTCAAAAACCGATCATATTCCAGCGGCTTAAGCAAAAAATCAACGGGCGATACTTCATAACAATCCAGAGCATAATCGCGGTGGGCTGTTACGAAGATAACCAAGGGAGGAGCCTGGAGACTTTTTACAAAATTCAAACCTGATAGGTCGGGCATTTCGATGTCGCAGATAAGAAGATCTATTTTTTGCTCGGCGATGAGTTCATAGGCTTGCATGGCCGAATCACAAGTACCTATCAGATGAAGGAGTGGGTTCATGTCCACAAACTTTGCAACTATTTTTTGCCAGTATGGAGCATCGTCAATAATAAGGGTGTTAATTTTCATAAAAGTACTCTAATTTAAAGGATAGTTTGTGGGTGTTTGTTGACAAATCAATAGGTTTAGTCAATTAGTGTAATTTCTATTTTAAAGTAACCTAATATATTTATTAATTTTGACTTGGATTTATGAGATGTTGTGTTGACAAATGTAACAAAATAAGCCAATCCTCCGTGTGCATTTAATTATAATCTGGGTCATTTTGGCATTGTAATTAAAAAATAAAATAGGTTGACTCACAAGGGAATTCAAAATTGATACCAAAACTATAAAATACATTAGAAAATTGTCCTAACTTTTCCTAAAACCACCTGTGAGAGTATAAGTTATTTAATTTTCTTTACCCTACTTTAATTTAGTTTTTTGAGCGGGCTGTGAATCTCACAGCCCGCTTTTTAGTATCTACCAGTGAAAAGAGGAGGTAGGTTTTGACTATTTGGTGAGACTCTCTATGAGTATTTTATGCCCTTTTTGTGCTTATTATGGTAATTTTGCCACCAAAGGGCTAATTATAAAATGACCCTCAATCCTGATTATATTCTTCAAGTTTCTAATCTTACCAAGTCATTTTCGGGTATAAAAGCGCTCGAAGGTGTTCAACTCAACGTACGTAGAGGTGAAGTCCATGCCATTATGGGTGAAAATGGTGCTGGCAAATCCACCTTCATGAAGATTTTGATGGGACTGCTGCAAGCGGATGCAGGGCAGGTTTTTTTTGAAGGAGAAGAGTTGCGCCATAGCAGTGTTCATGAGGCATTGAAGAGAGGCATTTCGATGATTCACCAAGAGATATTGATGGTGCCAGAATTGACCGTAGCACAAAATATTTTTTTGGGAAGAGAAAATACCCCATGGCTCAAAGACCATGTTCGCGAGCAGGAAGCTGCGGAACTATTGACGCAATTGGGAATGAAGCTCAATCCGCGTACCAAAATGAAATACCTCAGTGTCGCTGAAATGCAAATGGTCGAAATTGCCAAAGCTATTTCTAACAATGCCAAGGTGATTATCATGGATGAGCCTACGTCGGCCATTTCGGACAAGGAAGTAGATGCGCTTTTCAAAATCATTCGTGACCTCAAGGCGCAAGGTGTGGCTATTTTGTATATCTCTCACAAAATGAACGAGATTTATGAAATCACGGATACTATCACTGTGCTACGCGATGGTAAGTATATCGGAACCAAAAGCACCAAAGATATAGACAACAAGCATCTTATCGCTATGATGGTAGGGCGCGAAATAGAAAGCTTATTTCCGCTTGCACTAGCTTCTAAAGGAGAAGTATTACTAGAAGTAAAAAACCTTAGCAGTAAAGGAAAATTTGAGGATATTAGCTTTGAAGTAAAAGCAGGAGAAGTACTTGGTTTGGCAGGACTCATGGGTGCGGGGCGTACCGAAATTGCCCGAGCGATTTTTGGGCTGGATGCATTCGATGGGGGAGAAGTATGGCTCAAAGGCGAAAAAGTAACTATAAAATCTCCTCAAGAAGCTATCAAAGCTGGCATAGGCTACGTAAGCGAAGACCGCAAAGGATTAGGCTTTATTCCAGGATTATCTGTGAAGCAGAATATCACCTTATCGAGTTTGCGGCGCCACTCAAAGCGAGGGCTTCTGCAATCAAAAAGCGAAGAAGAAATTGCAAATCGGACCATTTCGGAGCTTAAAATCAAGGCATCGAGTATGGAGCAAAAGGTGCGTTATCTAAGTGGAGGCAATCAACAAAAAGTCGTCATTGGGAAAGTACTTCAGGCATCGCCAGAAGTGGTTATTTTGGACGAACCTACGAGAGGGATTGACATTGGCGCTAAATCCGAAATTTATAAACTGATTCGTGACCTCACAGCCCGTGGGATGGCGGTGGTGATGATTTCTTCAGAGTTACCCGAAATCTTAGGGATGAGTGATCGTATTTTGGTGTTGTCGCAGGGGAAACAAACTGCCCTTTTGAACAAAGAAGAGGCATCGCAAGAAACAATCATGCGGTATGCTATGCATGAATAATTTAGTTTTTAAAAGAGAGAATAAATACTTATATACGGTGAAAAATACCTTTAAAATAAATACCAGAGGACTAGGGCAATACGGCATTTTTGTAGCTTTTGTGCTTATTTGTTTATTATTATCTTTTATAACACCCAAGTTTCTAACAGTTTCCAACTGGACTATTATTATCACTCAAGTATCTATCAATGCATTGCTCGCCTTTGGAGTGACATTTGTGATCATTACGGGTGGAATCGATTTGTCGCTAGGTTCGGTGGTGGCAGTTACGGGGGTTGTAGCTGCCTCAATGGCACATCCTGATACCTATCCCGTAGTGGTTCCGGTTTTGGTAGGAATTTTGGCTGGCGTGTCTATGGGGGCGCTCAATGGAGTCGTTATTACAAAGAGCAAAGTTCCACCTTTTATTGTGACGCTTGGGATGATGACCATCGGTCGAGGGTTGGCGTTGATTTTGAGTAAGGGTCGCCCTATCTCTAACCTTTCTGACGAATTTAACTTTATTGGAGGAGGTCAAATTATGGGTATTCCCTTGCCCATTATTATTTTGATAATAGCTTTTGTGATTTGCTCTATTATTTTAAAAAAAACCGTTTTGGGAAGATATATCTACGCGGTAGGTGGTAATGAACAAGCTGCCAAAGCTTCAGGGATTAGAGTAAATAAAGTGAAAATGGCCGTTTATACCCTTTGCGGCGGTTTGGCGGCTTTAGCGGGGATTTTGCTTACTTCTCGTATCACTACTGGGCAACCCAATGCGGGTGTAGGCTTTGAACTAGATGCTATTGCGGCGGCTATCATTGGTGGTACGAGCACATCGGGCGGTACTGGCACGATGACTGGTACCTTGATTGGGGCATTGCTGATAGGTGTAATTAGTAATGGTCTTGATTTGCTCAATGTGACCTCTTATTATCAACAAGTAGTGATGGGGGCGATTATTATTGGAGCGGTAGTTCTAGATAGCTGGAACCAATCCTCCCAAAAATAAACGTCTCATAAAGCTGATTTAGAAAACGATTTTATAAAATATTAATTGATTCAAAATGAGAATTATAAATTTAAGTTTGCTGGTTTTAGTAGCGTTGTTAGGAGGCTGTAATCAATCTTCAAGTGAGGATAAAAGCAGTGGCGATAAACTGACGGTGGGAGTGACGATGTTGAGTATGCAAAATGAGTTTATTGTCAACGTGAGTGATGAAATGGAAAAAAAAGCCAAAGAGCTAGGCGTAGAGCTTATCACTGTCGACGCCGAACGCTCTGCCCTAAAGCAGATTGAGCAGGTTGAGAGTTTTATTGCTCAAAAAGTAGATGTGATTGTGATGAACCCTTGTGAGGTAGAAGCAAGTTCACCTGCTGTAACGAAGGCGTTAGCGGCCAAAATCCCGATTATTAATGTCAATTCTGAGACCACCGCTGCTCCTTCGGCTTTCGTGGGGTCGGATGATGTAGAATCGGGGCGTATCGCTATGAAATACATTGCCGAAAAACTCGGCGGAAAAGGAAACGTATTGATGATGCATGGATATATGGGGCAAGCAGCTCAGATCAAAAGAGAGCAAGGCGCTCGTGAGATTTTAAAGCAGTATCCCAATCTCAAACTCCTAGCACACCAAACAGCCGAATGGGATCGCGCTAAATCTATGGCTTTGATGGAAAACTGGATACAGTCATATGGTAAGGATATCAACGCGGTATTTGCTCAAAACGATGAAATGGGTATGGGTGCCGTCAAAGCTCTTACCGATGCTGGTTTAAAAGATAAAGTGATTGTGGTAAGTATTGATGCAATTCCTGATGCTCTACAGGCTGTAAAGAAAGGAACTCTCAATGCCACAGTTTTCCAAAATGCGCCACAACAGGGCGCAAAAGCCATAGAAACGGCCGTGAAAATAGCCAAAGGCGAGGCCTATGAAAAGTCAGTTTTGATTCCCTTTCAGCTGGTGACGGCCGAAAACGTGGCGCAGTTTGCGAAGTAGCTTCTAAAGCCTATGTTTTGAACAAGTACATAGGTTTCAAAGCGTTTTTTAAAATATATTCAGAATAATTTTTTCATAAAATCTTACATTTCTCTATCTCTCAATAATTCCCTCTTTTTATATCTAATTTAGCCTAGAATAGGAAGAGATAATAAACGTTTGAAAATAGATTAAATTATTGATTATTAATGAATTAAGTGTCTATTTTGGCCACTTGAAATGTGTGCTTGTGCTTCTACCTATAGGTCTCTCCTTAAAGGCTTGATTTTTCTTTATTACTTACTTGTACAATTTATGGGTAGAATGTCATTCTTACAGGATGGCATAGGATAGTTGTTTTGAGAGTGTTTCAAATATTTGTATAATCTTATGGATTTATGGTACTTTTCTGAAAGTCTATGAGATTGTCATCTATCTACTTTTAACCTTTAAATTATTAACAAATGGAACAAAGATCTATCCTACTTAGAAGGGGGCTTTGGGGGTCAAGCTTTATCTTGGCACTGGTGATGTTTTTTTCCTCCACATCTTTTGCTCAAAAAACGGTCCAAGGAAAAGTGACCGGTCAAGAAGGTGAGGTTTTAGCGGGGGTAAGTGTGACTGTCAAAGGAACCACCCGTGGAACTACCACTGATGGCGAAGGGAATTACAAAGTAGATGTAGCCAATACCGCTACTTTAGTATTTAGCTACATTGGGTACACGGCCAAAGAAGTGCAAGTAGGAAGTCAGTCAACGATCAATGTGATTTTGAGTACTGACAACAAAATCCTTAACGAAATCGTAGTAGTGGGCTATGGTAGTCAAGTGAAAAAAGAAGTAACAGGAGCTGTTCAGACCATTACGTCTAAAGAAATCAAAGACATTCCCGTTTCGCAGATTGCCCAAAAACTTCAAGGGCAAGTAGCGGGGGTACAAATCAACCAAACCACAGGCCGTCCTGGACAAGGAATGAACGTACGTATTCGTGGTCAGCTTTCTGTAACTGCGGGTAGTGACCCATTGTATGTAATCGATGGTTTTCCTATCACAGGTAATATCGGCGCTATCAACCCTGACGAAATCGAAGATATTTCTATTTTGAAAGATGCGGCTTCTACTTCCTTGTATGGTTCGAGAGCTGCCAATGGGGTAGTGCTTATCACTACCAAAAGAGGGAAGTCGGGTCAGACAAACGTAAGTTTAAATGTTTTTACTGGAACGCAGGTCGTGCCTAAAAAAGGCCGTTTTGCAATGATGGACGCTGTAGAATTTGCGCAATTTAAAAAAGAATATTACGAAGACCAGGGAGATCCTGTGCCTGTTGAGTTTCAAAACCCTTCGCAATACGAAGGTAAAAACAATGACTGGTATGACGCTCTCCTTCGTCGCGCTCCTGTACAAAGCTACAACTTGACGGTAACGTCTAATAAAGACCGAGTAAGTACTTCGGTAGTAGCAGGGGTATTTAATCAACAAGGGGTAGTACTCAATACCAAATATCAACGCTACTCGCTTCGCTTAAACTCTGAGTACAAAGTGTCAGATAAAGTAACATTAGGGGTAAACATTGCACCTAACTATGTATTTGACAATACACCACGTACCGACGGTGACCGTGGTACAGGTATCTTATTTAATGCTATCCACACTTGGCCAGTGATGCCTATCCGTGACGAAAAAGGTGAGTTGACGCTTTTTAACCGTTTTCCTTCAAGTACTGGTAACATCTTCGCTTATCCTAACTGGGTAAGAGCCGCTTATGAGCTAGTAAATGAAACTCGTCAAGTGAATTTACTTTCAAATGCTTTTGTAGCTTATAGCCCTATTAAAGGTTTGACGTTCAAATCGTCGATGAACGTAGAATTGCTCAATCAAAAATTCTTCTTCTTCAATCCATCGACTGCCACTAACGCCATCAACACGGCTATTCCTGTTACAGCCAATACAATCCGCGAATACACGGATGATCTTGGATGGTTGAACGAAAATTTGGCTACTTATTCTAAATCTTTCAATAATCACAACTTTGAGCTTTTGGCTGGTTATACCAACCAAAGTTATAGAAGGGAAACAAGCCGTATTCAAGCGGATACATATGCTGATGACCGCCTTCCAACTATCCAAGGGGGTATCAATATCAACCGTGGTGGTACCAACAGTAACGTACAAGAATGGAGACTTACTTCTTTGCTTTCACGTTTGACTTACAACTACAAAGGCAAATATCTATTCACAGCATCTATTCGTCGTGATGGCTCTTCTCGTTTTGGTTCAAACAATCGTTGGGGTACATTCCCTTCATTGTCAGCAGGATGGGTATTATCTGATGAGGATTTTATGAAACAGTATAGTGCTATTTCTTTTGCTAAATTGAGAGCTAGTATAGGCATAACGGGTAACAATAACATCGGTAACTATACCCAATATGCTCTTATTAACAATACCGTAAACGTAGCATTTGGAAACAACGTAGCGGCTGGTGCTGTGGTATCTTCACTTGCCAACTCTAATCTTGGTTGGGAAACTACCCGTCAGATAGATTTAGGATTTGACATGGGTTTCCTCAATGACCGTTTCCAATTTACTTACGACTACTATCTTAAAAATACCACCAACTTGTTGTACGCAGTTCAAATCCCACAAGAGTCGGGTTTTGGTAACTTCAACGACAACATTGGTGAAATTAAATTCTGGGGACATGAGTTTTCGTTAAATTCTCGTATTCTTGACGGTAAATTGAAATGGAATGCAAATGCTAATATCTCTTTCAACCGCAATAAAGTTATTGCTCTTGCCCAAGGTATTGACCGTGTGTATGGTTTGCACCACATTACAAAAGTAGGATATCCGTTTGGTCAATTCTATGGACACTTGGCAAATGGAGTGTATAAAGATGCTGAAGACCTTAAAAATTCTCCAGTGGTGCCAGGTCGCTCTACCATAGGTAGTATCAAGCTTGTGGATATCAACGGTGATGGTGTCTTGACCAACGGTGGCGACAAAGATGACCGTACTATTTTGGGTAATCCTTTCCCTAAATTTACTTATGGTATTACTACCAACTTATCGTATGGAAATTTTGACTTTAGTGTGGTAGGTTCTGGTTCGCAAGGCAATCAGCTTTGGGTGCGCCATTTGTATAGTACTGCCAACCTTGACGGGGTATTTAATCTTCACAGAGAAGTGAAGTACCGTTGGCGCTCAGAAGCCAATCCCGGCAAAGGATTCTATGGTACTACTGTAGGTGGGGGTACTGTGACGGGTATCGAGCGTGACTGGCAAAACAGCCGCTTTGTAGCCGACGCGTCTTTCTTTACCATCAAAAACATCACATTAGGTTATACTATCAACAAACCTAACAAGCTGTTCCGTTCTGCGCGTGTGTATGCGTCAATCCAACAAGCATTTGTTTTCACCAAATACTGGGGTGGTTCCAATCCTGAAACAAGTGCCCAACAAAATGGTGCTGGTGACGGTGGAAACCTGAGCCCAGGTGTGGACTTGTTTAACTATCCTGTGCCACGTACTTCAACTCTTGGTGTAAACTTTAATTTCTAAAAAAGTCGATTTTGATTGAAGCTTCTTTCAAAGCCTAATCAAGTTAAATCAACTTAAACACATTGAACACAAATGAAAAAATCAATCATATTCTCTATTGCTTTAAGTTTAGGAGCATTTAGCTGTAGTGACGACTTCCTGACGGTAGTACCCGAGACTGCGTTAAGTTCTGCTACTTTCTTCAAAACGGAGTCAGACTTTATACAAGCTGCCAATGGGGCTTATGCTCCTCTGCGTTCGCTTCACAATATCAACTCGCACTATTTGGCCGAGCAGCACTCCGACAATGCTAGATATGTACGTAACATCTTGTTTGGAGCTACTGAAAACCAGTCTAACTTAGCTGATTTTAACGTACCAACTGCGAATGGAATCACTACCAATTCAAACGTCCTTACGGCGTATCGTCAAAACTACCTTATCATTGCGCGTGCCAATCAGATTTTGGCGCTGATAGATGCGGCTACGATTCCAGATGCGACCAAGAAAAACGTAAAAGGCCAAGCATTGTTTTTGCGGGCATTGTCTTATTTGGAGTTAGCGCGTTATTTTAACCGTGCTCCGCTTCAATTGACTCCAGTAAGCAATCGTTTGGAGGCTGCTGCTCCTCTTGCAGAAGCCAACCAATTGTATGATCAAATCATCAAAGATGCTACAGAAGCAGTAGGGCTATTGCCTGCAAAATCAGCTCAAGAAGCGGGTCGTGCTACTTCAGGAGCAGCGCGTGCGTTGTTAGCAAATGCTTACATCATCCAGAAAAAGTGGGCTGAAGCCGAAACTCAGCTTCGCGCCATAGTGACAAGCAATGAGTATAGCTTAATGCCAACCTATGCAGATGCATTCTCGACCAGCACTAGCAACAAAAACAACAAAGAATCAGTGTTTGAGGTGCAATTTTTGGAAGGCTCACAAGGACTTAATGGTAACTTTTTGTATAACATGATTCCTTATCCTATTGCGGCCAATGAGCTGGTGACTATTACTGGTACTACCAACCCTCAACCTTTGTCAGGAGAAGGTAACAATATCCCTACCCCTGATATGATAGAGGCTTACGAGACAGGAGATGCTCGCAAAGATGCGACGATTGGGTACATTACTTTGTCGGGAGCGTTGCATGTCAACAAAACTTTCCCATACATCAAAAAATATGCGAAGCCACACGCTTTGCACAACAACCACGGAACCAACTGGCCTATCTATCGCTATTCGGAAGTATTGTTGTTTTTGGCGGAAGCTTTGGTGGAGCAAAATAAATTGGCTGATGCTTTGCCGTTTATCAATCAAGTCCGTACTCGTGCAGGTTTGCCAAATGCTACGGTAGGCAGCCAAGCTGCCATGCGTGATTTGGTGTATAAAGAAAGACGTGTGGAGTTGGCATTTGAAGCAAAACGCTTGCACGATTTGGTACGTACGGGTCGTTTAGAGACGGTCATCAAAGCCTACGGCGACCGTGTAAAAGCCAATAAAGCGAGATATTATTTTCCTGAGGCAGGATTTGTACCAGGCGACGCCTTCTCCAACATAAGTCCTTATTATGGGCTTCCTGCGGCAGAGGCTGACTTGAGTCCTAACTTCTAAATAATGTCGGGTCAGTCAGAAAAGGCTGACCCGAACTTTTTCAAGAAGCTAGTGGCCTATTCCTAAAATAGTTGAGTAAAAACAATTGACATATGCGCTTTTAACGGTGAGTTTATTCCCAAAAAGTGGCTCTAAAAAAGGGATTTTAATCAACAAATTTTATCTTATCAATTCTAAAGTTATGTATCCTAAACACCGTTTTTCTTCTGTTTTGTTGGTGATAGTAGCTCTTTTTGTGTTTGGAGCTTCTTTCACAATCCTTCAGAAAACAGAGCCGGCCATCAATGGTCGAGACAATCCGAAGGTCGAGAAATTAAAACTTCAGCCTGGTTTTGTGGCCGAACACCTCTATAGCCCTTCTGACAACAAACAGGGCTCGTGGGTAGCAATGACTTTTGACGACAAAGGCCGAATGATTACTTCCGATCAGTATGGTACCTTATATCGAATCGTAATTCCGGCGATTGGACAAGGCACCAAGCCCACTTCAGTGGAGCCGTTGAAAATTGGAAAAGGTACCGAAATCGATACTATCGGTATGGGGTATGCCAATGGGCTATTGTATGCTTTTAATAGCCTTTATGTAATGATTAACAATGGCAAAAACAACAAAACTTTTCCCCGAAGAAGTGGTTTGTATCGCTTACAAGACACTGACAATGACGACCAATACGACAAAATTACTTTGATTAAGGAATTGGTAGGTGATGGCGAGCACGGACCTCACAGCATTATTTTATCGCCTGATAAAAAATCGCTTTTTGTGATTGCCGGGAACCATACCGATGTACCTAAAATGGATGCCTATCGCTTGCCTTCTAACTGGCAAGAAGATAACCTTTTTCCACTTATCAAAGACCCTCGCGGCCACGCCAACGACCGCATGGCACCGGGTGGCTGGATTGCCAATCTTGACCCTGAAGGAAAGCGTTGGGAGTTGATCAGTGCTGGTTATCGTAATGCCTTTGATATGGCTTTCAACGAAGTGGGAGATTTGTTTGTGTATGATGCTGATATGGAGTGGGATTTTGGTTTACCTTGGTATCGTCCTACGCGTATTTGCCATGCTACAAGTGCCAGCGAATGGGGATGGCGTACTGGAAATAGCAAATGGTCGGCTACTTTCCCCGACAACTTGCCGCCTGTAATGAACATCGGACAGGGATCGCCTACCAACTTGATTCACCTCAAAGACGCCAAATTCCCTGCTAAATATAAAAGAACGCTCTTAGCTTTTGACTGGAGCTTTGGTATCATGCACGGAATTCATTTAAAACCTTCTGGTTCTACCTATACTGCTGAGCATGAGGAGTTTTTGTCGGGTATTCCACTTCCTCTTACGGATGGGGTTATTGGCCCTGACGGTGCGTTGTATTTCTTGACTGGTGGGCGTCGATTGGAGGCTGATATGTATCGCGTGTATTACAATGGAACTGAGAATACGGCACCTGTGGCAGCTGCTCCTATCAATAAAGAAAATGAATTAAGAAGAAGCTTAGAGCGTTTTCATGGAGACCCTGACCCTGCGGCTATTGCCACTGCATGGCCTTATCTCAAACACCCTGACCGCTTCATTCGCTACGCCGCTAGATTGGCGGTAGAGCATCAGCCCGTAGCAGAATGGCAGGCCAAGGCCTTGAGCGAAAAAGACCCTATAACTTCTATCAATGCCATTATCGCATTGGCGCGTCAAGGCAAACCTGAAAACAAAAGTGCAATGATTAAATCATTGCTCAATGTCAACTTTAAATCATTGTCAGAATCTCAGCAACTGGATATTTTGCGTGCTTTTGAATTGATATTTTTAAGAACAGGACAGCCTGATGCTACTCAAAACGCCCAAATAGCAGCGTATCTGAATCCATATTATCCTGCTACAGGAGCTGATTTGAATCGTGCCCTTAGCAAAGCCTTGATTTATTTGGAAGCACCAGGGGTGATTCCTAAGACATTGGCACTTCTTGAAGCTAAAGAGCAGCCTACCAATCTTACCGCTGGAGGTTCTACTGCTACAGCTTCTGCTGAGTTGATTATGAGAAATCCACAGTATGGTTTGGATATTGCGGATATGTTGAAAAACATGCCTCCTGCTCAGCAAACTTACTACGCTACGATGTTGAGTTTGGCTAAAAAAGGTTGGACACCTGAATTACACGAGCGTTATTTCAAGTGGTTTTATAAAGCATTCAGCTACAAAGGTGGCCGTAGTTACGTTGGGTTTATTGACAGAGCTCGCAAACTAGCTTTGAAAAATGTACCTGAAAACAAAGTGGCTTATTACGACAAACTTTCGGGAGGGGAATTGTTGAGCAAATCAGGTAATGATCTTGTGAAAATTACCTATCCAAAAGGCCCCGGTAGAAACTGGAAAATGGATAATGCTATGCCTATACTCGAAGCAGGGCTGACCAACCGTAATTTCCAAAATGGAAAAAATATGTACGAAGCTATCACCTGTAACCGCTGCCACAGTATGCGCGGAGAAGGTGGAAGTATTGGTCCTGATTTGACTCAACTAGGTACTCGCTTCTCAGCCAAAGATATGCTAGAGGCCATTATTGACCCAAGCAAAGCAATATCTGACCAATATGCTGCTACGCATTTTACGCTTAAAAATGGACAGTCGATTGTGGGGCGTTTGACCAACGAAGATGCTAATACCTATTATGTATCTCAAAACCCCTATGAGCCTGAAACCGTAGTGAAAATTCCGAAAAAGAATGTAGTTTCTCATAAATATTCACCTGTTTCGATTATGTTCGGAAACCTCATCAATAGCCTCAACGAAGAAGAATTAAAAGACTTGATGGCTTATTTGATGGCGGGAGGAAACGAAAAGAATCCAATTTTTGCCGCCAAAACCGAAACAAAAAGCGGCGATAAATAATCCCCTTATGGCAGAAGGTTCATCTCGTCGTTCGGCACTCAAATCAATAGTGGGCAGTACAGCTTTGCTGGCTGCCCCTATTTCGCTTACAGAAGCTATGGCGGCTTCTGCGCAAGCATTAGGTCCTGCCTTGAATGGCCGCATCAAACAATCGGTGTGCCGTTGGTGCTACAGCAAAATTCCTCTCGAAGACCTTTGCAAAGAAGCCAAGGCCATAGGCATACAGTCGATAGAGCTGCAAGGCCCTAAAGAATGGCCTATTATTCAACAATACGGTTTGACTTGCGCCCTCCCCAATGGTGCGGGTATGGGTATTGAAAAAGGCTTCAACAACCCCGCCTATCATGATGAATTGGTGGCTAGCTACGAAGCGATTTTTCCTAAACTTGTGGAAGCAGGACTGAATACGATTATCTGTTTTTCGGGAAATCGTAAGGGGATTTCGGACGAAGAGGGCTTGGAGCATTGTACCAAAGGTCTTAAACGCCTTATGGCTGCTGCCGAAAAACACAAGGTAACGATGATTATGGAGCTTCTCAATAGCAAAGTCAATCACAAAGATTACCAATGTGACCATAGCGAATGGGGCGTTGAGTTGTGTAAGCGGGTAGGTTCGGAGCGTTTTAAGCTATTGTATGATATTTACCATATGCAAATCATGGAGGGAGATATCATCGCAAGCATTAAGAAAAATCATATGTATTTTGGTCATTATCACACAGGCGGTGTACCTGGTCGCGCCGAAATCGATGATACCCAAGAATTAAACTATTCCGCTATCATGAAGGCTATCGCCGATACGGGGTATCAGGGTTTTGTGGGGCAAGAATTTATTCCCAAACGTCCCGACCCAATCGCTTCATTGAAGCAAGCTTTCCAGATTTGTGATGTGTCTTGATATCCTCTAAGTTATTTATACTTCAACGGCCTCTGCTTCCAAAGCAAAGGCCGTTTTTGTTTTGAGGGATTTTCCAAAAGGTTAGTTATGATATCAACGCTACTCAAGGCCATATTATGTAGATGTTGGATTAATTTAATCGGAATAATATTTTGTTTAAGTGGTTGTTTTATTTGTTTTTATACTGAATTTTTGGTGCAACTAGGGGTTGAAAAGAATATGTTAGAATATTCTTCCGTTTAACCCGATTTTAGTGTGCTTAACCCTATAAAAACAACGCTTCATCCTAATTCCCTTTTTTACCCCAGAAATAGCTGCCACTTTTGTAGAGTCAAACACGACATAACAGCCAAAAACAATAAATAATACAGCCAACTTTAAGACAAAACTAAATCATGAAAACTCTATTTGCCACCGCCGCTTTAAGCCTTCTTACTTTGAGCACTATTGCAGAAGCTCAGAATGGAAAAAACCAAACAGAAATCGCTACTCAATTGGTAGCTTCGTTGCCTACTCAAGATTTTGAAATATATACCACTGCTTCTTATATCCATGTAAATGGAGCCGCTTTGGTAGCTTCTCTACCTATCGTAGATGAAAATGTACAAACAAGCATCACATGGGTAAATGCTCAGGCTTTGGTAGCTTCTCTACCTATCGTTGACGAAAATGTAGAAATGCCTACTTTGAGAAACGTTGGAAATTTGGTAGCAACCTTGCCTACAGTAGATGAAAATGTGGAGATGCCTTCTTTGAATAGCATCAACCCTAAAGCTTTAGTAGCTTCGTTGCCTATCATGGATGAAAACGTAGAAACTCCTGCTTTGAAAGTGAATATGACAAAATGGATGGCTGCTTTGCCTATCAGCGATGAGCATATCCAAACAAGCGTAGTAGTAGATACTTACATCAAAGCTACAGACTTGAAAAATCATTCAGTAGCAACTCGTTTGACTGAAGAATAATAAATTCGCTAGTTTCCAAATCAGATATAGAAGGCGTGTCAGAAAGAGATAAAACTCTGAAGACACGCCTTTTTTGGTGTTTTTAATAAAACATATTAATTATTTTTTTCCATAAAAAACCACTGTAGATTTTGGGTCAGCATTTGGAAAAGTAACTCCCAATTCTCCATTCATCAAAGAAGCGAGTTTAGTAGTGCCTTGGTATCCTTCTATTTCACCAGAAGAAGATTTTTTTAGCGTTAAACTTTCGTGAGTAGAAAAGGAATCACTGCTTTTGCCGGCCTTATCAGTTAGTGTAAACGTAATTCTAAAAGTAGCTGTCTCATCGCTGATTTTGATGACACTAATTTTTGAGGTCGCTGTTACACCAGAGGTATTAGTAGCAGGCAGATTTACGCGGGTTGTACCACCTACGGTATAGTAGGTACCATTGTATTCCCCCGCCATTTGATCAGCTAAAATAGGCTCTGGATCTTCTTTTTTGCAGGATGCTAGCATTACTATCAATCCGATAGTTACAAAGCAGAATTTAAAAAATGATTTCATAGTAGTAATTCATTGAAAGGATGAATGCGTTTGAAGATACACTACAAATAGTCTTACAAAACTAGGCTTTGCTAAACGCTTAAGTCAATCCTCCAAAAAGCGGATTTTAATAAAATCTGCCTTTTGGAGGATTTTATTAAATGGTTTTGTTTCAGAACTTTACGCTGCTAAATTAGAGGAGAATTGAATGACTCTATTTTATGAAAAACACCTTTGCCCTTCTTTTAATGATAGTGCTTTGTCCGCGAGTATTATGGGCACAGCAGGCTTATATTAATGAGTATCGAAAACAACTTGCCGCCGAGAAAATCGATACTTCTCGGATTCATATCATTGGCGATTTGGCAAGAATGCTAATCATGAACTCAGATACTTCCGAAGCGCTTAAATTGCTCAAGGAAGGATTGCAGCTTAGCCAAAAACATAGGTATGATTATGGCTTTGGGCATATTTATAATGGTTATGGTATTTTATATCTAGAGACTTCACGCTTTGTCGAAGCGGAAGCATACTTTCAAAAAAGCCATGATTACTTTAAAAAAAGTATAAAAGATACAGCACCTCTTGGAGTGGCTACCGCCCTTGCCAATCTGAGTCAGATTGCGGAAGAAAAGCGTGACATTGAAAAAGCCGTTGGGCTAAAATTAAAAGCGCTTGAAGTCTGGAATGCCACTTCCTTTCCTGAAAGATATGTAGCCGTAGGAAATTTATATGTAAGCATTGCGGGACTTTACAGTAAAGAAAAGCTATTTGAGAAAGCTATTTATTACAACAAAAAAGGAATTGACACGCGCCTTAATGCCAATATAAGAGATGGTGATTTGGCAACTTCTTACATTTTTTTGGTCAATGCTTTTATAAGAAATCATCAACTAGATAGTGCTTCGGCGTACTTATCTACAGTAGAAGAGATTGTAAATGAAATCAAAAGCCCAGTTCTCTACATGCGATACTATGGTATTTTAGGAGAGATTGCTTTTGAAAAGTCCCAATTTGAAGCAGCACTAGAAAGCAATAAAATGATGCTTCAATACGCCCAACAATCCCAAAAAGTAGCCTATGAAATAAGTGCCCATTTAAGTATAGGAAAGTGTCTTCAAAGGCTGAGGCAATTTAAACAAGCTTTGCCTTTTTTTAAACAGGCGCTTTTGATTTCCCAAAAAAACAATCGCCTAGAAACCCAAAAAAATGCCCTACAAGGATTGGCAGAAGTGTCTCATCAACTAGCTAATGATAAAGCAGCATTTAGATATTTATCTGAGTATTTGGTCTTGAATGATAGTATTCAAGCAGAAGAAACCAAGATTAAACTCAACGAAATTGACACCAAATATCAGACAGCTCAAAAAGAAAATCAAATACTGACTTTGGAAAAAGATAAACAGTATCAGAGAGCATGGATATATAGTTTGTTGGGAGGAATGTTGCTGTTGGCAGTGGTGATTGGATTTGGGTACCAAAATCTTTCAAACCAACGTAAAATAGCGCAACAACAAACTCTTTTAAAAGAAAAAGAAATACAACAACTCGAAAAAGAGCGACAACTTTTAGCGACCAATTCCATCTTAAAAGGACAAGAAGAAGAACGAACGCGCGTGGCAAGGGATTTACACGATGGATTGGGAGGAATTCTGACAACTGTTAAACTAACTTTAAATCAAGTGAGAGGAAATTTTATTTTGCCAGAAGCTAGTGTGGGGGTATTTAGCCGCGCACTTGATCAATTAGATGGTGCTATCAATGAAATGAGGCGTGTTGCACATAGCATGATGCCCGAAACGCTCGTGAAATATGGCTTAATTGACTCACTCAGAGATTTTTGTGAAGCTATCAATGAAACAGGACAGATTCGCATCAAATACCAGTTTTTGGGAATAGACCAAAGATTAGAGTCTTCCACAGAAGTTATATTGTATCGCATAGTGCAGGAATTAATCAACAATATCCTTAAACATGCTCAGGCATCTGAGGCTTATCTACAACTAATAAAACAAGAAAGTGTGATTCATCTTACGGTAGAAGATAATGGAAAAGGATTTGCTCCTATTGCAATAAACCGTCATAAAAGTGCGGGTATGACCAATGTCGAAAATCGAGTGGCTTATTTAGGAGGCACGATAGATATCCAAAGTCAACCTAATGAAGGCACTTCAATCTTGATAGAAATCCCAGTTTAATAATTTTAACTTTTTTATGATTAATGTCTTTATTGTGGATGACCATCCACTGGTGGTAGAAGGTCTGAAGTCACTTTTATATGGTATGGACGACATACAGATAGTAGCCACCGCTGCGAATGCCTTTGAGGCTTTTGAAATCCTTCAAAAGGTCAATATTGATATTGCCTTCTTGGATATTAATTTGCCAGATGTCAATGGCATTGAATTATGTAAAAAAATCAAAGGAAAGTGGCCAAATATTAAGTGTATAGCACTTACTACTTCCAACGAGCGCACTATTATTGGGCGGATGATGCAAAATGGCGCAGTAGGATATCTGATGAAAAGCTCTTCCAAAGATGAACTCATCAGGGCGATTAGGCAAGTGTATGAGGGAGGCTATTTCATGAATGTAACTATGAGCGAACCCGTCGTTGATAGATCATTGACAGTGCCGTTTTTAACTCGTCGTGAAAAAGAAGTTCTGGGACTCATTGCTGATGGTATGACCAATGTCGAAATTGCCGATAAACTTTTTGTGAGTCCTACAACCATAAAAACTCACCGTGAAAACTTGTTGATGAAATTTGGGGTATCAAACACCGCTTCTCTTATCAAAGTCGCAGCCCAGCAAGGACTTTTAGAAGAGTAACAGCAGAAACAAAAGCTTTATTATTTTTCCTGACTGCGCCATTGCTCGGCTTTTTTCCCTACCCACCAAAACGACAGCGCTAGGATAGAAAAGAAAATACCTTTGTGGGTACGGTCCCAAAAATACTCAAAGTAGCGCGTGTAAATATTCAACAAGAAAAACACTAGACATACATCACGAAGCAGTTCGTTTTTGATTTTGAAGGCATAAATCGTAAGGCCAGTAATCACAATCGTAAAACCTACAGCCCAATACCACAAGGTTTGCTGTTTGATATTTGACCAGCGCTCAAAATCATCATAGTTTCCAAAAATAGAAAGCTGCCAAGCGGCCAACAAAAACAAAATAAGCCCGAATACATACGTAACTCGCTCAAATGAATAAAGAGGCTTGATTTTTTTAACCAACCATGAGCTTCCCCACACCACAAGCCCCGCCAATGTCAGACTAAGTGGATAATTCATGCCTGCAAACCTAAAATGTCCACCAGACCATTGGTAGGTTTGGGCCACCCACCAGCTTACCAACGCAAACAAAGCAACTGTCCAGAGAAGACTAGAAGGCAAAAAAGTAGCCACTAATGCGTACGACAATGTAGCTATCAACAAAGAGGGGCCATAATGCGAATCTTCTAACAGGCCCAAGCTTCGGCTCCAATACGCAATTGCCACAGCCATACTGAGGGCGATAGTGATGGTGTAAGACTCATTGCTTATGTGAGAATTAGGGTTTTTTAAATATCTTTTTCGGGCTAAGTAAATGAACGTCCCCGCTATCAAGGTGAATACAATACCCACGCTTGCCTCCGAAAATTCCCATTGCTTGCGTAGGAGTTCAATCCATTTTTCGTCAATGACCAAGGCCCCAAAAGCCAATAACCCGCACGAAACGGCCGAAATAAAAGCGTACCAAGTGATGGTATCGATATTCGAATTCTTGATTTCGTAAGAATTACGTAGGTCACTCGCCAACTCTGGGGAAATGGTTTGGGTTGTGACCCAATGTTGAATAGCGTTGTTGAGAGTGGCAGCTTCTTTTTTATCTAACTTCATATTATACTGTTTTTTTAGAACATTAAATGAATAAAAAATCTCATGCCAGAAGCGTAAGTGTGGCTAGATTTCTAAATTAGGAAAAAGGAAGCAGAGACTGAAAATTTTTTGAGTAAGCGGTCTTCAAATTTATTGAATCGTATTTTTAGGTTAATTTTTTCGTTGTTTCTTCCCACCGCATTCGATAGGCATTCATAGCAGTTTTGCCTAGCTTGTCGATAAGGCGATAGTTAACTACCACACCTACCGCAGCGCCGATTCCTGGGATGAGCTGAGCCATTTTGGCAAGGTCGATATAATCACGATATTCTTGTTGAAATTGTCTCCAATCGAAAGCATGGATATCTTCAGGTAATAATTTGCTTTTGTGTTCCCAATCTACCATCTGTAAATAGACTTCTTTGCGGCGCTGCTGACTCGAAAATGCCAATTGGAAAATATGCAAGATATAAACACGCTCGCGGTAGTCGTCGATAGGGTAGCCATACTGAGCAGCTATATCAAAAAGTAGCTTAAGCTTGATACTGAGCAGTAGGGGAAAATCGGCAATCGCCAATAAAAAACCTCCTGCACCTGCCACCCCTCCTTCGGCAGCACCGGCGGTTTTGTAAAAACTGATGCGTTTGAAAACAGCAGCTTCGCGCAGCTCAAAAGTAGGAGCGGGACTGGGCTGAGGAGTGATGAATTCGGCACCAAACAAAACCGCGCGCGTCATTTGTTTGATAGTGGTCGTAATGACCTCATGGATTTTCTCAGGAATAAGATTGTTGACCCAAGTCTGTATCGATTTGGCAAGCCGATTAGCCGCCGAAGGCTTTCTGAGCATTTGACGTTGCCATTGTTTAAGTTCTTTGAGGGCGAGTTGTTCGTAAGGGGTCATAAATGAAAGTGCGATTTTGTTTTTGATAAAGGTTTGTAAGTCAGTAGTTTGTGTAGGAAAATGATAATTAGTGTACCAATACGTAGTTGGGGTGTAAAAAAATTAAAAAATTTTTAGAAAAAATAGGATTAAAAAACACAGTTTGTGCCATTAGTATATAGAACGGCCCTTGGTCTCAATACGAAGATACGCATACATTTATTTCTAACCCTTATACTCTTTTATCCTTATTGTTTTGTGATACCACATCATCCTCATACTACTCTTTGGAATGCTTTTCGTGAAGGCGATCGTAGTGCGTTTAAGCGTATTTATGAGTTGTACGCCCGAGATTTGGTGAGCTATGGGTACAAAATCACGGCCAATGTCCAATTGATAGAAGATTGTATTCATGACCTTTTCATTGAACTTTGGCAGAGTCGTGGTAATCTCAGCGAGACAGATTCTATCAAATTTTATTTGTTTAGGTCGCTGCGCAACAAAATCACTCGGGTACAGCAGCGTGATGTATTTTATCAAGCTACGGATGTGGGCGAAATAGATACCACCGAAGAAGACGATTTTATCGAAAACCAACTGATAAAAAATGAAGGTCAAGAAGAAATGCTGCGCCAACTCCGCGAAGGCTATCGGCTGCTAAGTCCGCGTCAGCAGCAGGCCATTGATTTGCGATACACGCATCATTTTTCTAACGAAGAAGTCGCCCATATTATGGGAGTCAATTATCAATCAGCTTGCCGATTTATCTACACTGCCCTCAAAACCTTGCGCGAAACAGTACGCATTTTTTCAGTATTGATAGCTGTAAGTGCAAACTATATTTTCTAATCGAAGTCAGAATACTATATCCATACCCTTTTCCTATTCTTTATTACATTTTACCCGATGAACTATTATCAATATACTGCCGAAGACTTTGCCGCTGACGACTACTTCAAGGAGTGGGTTTGTTCGCCGACGGCAGAGAGCGAAACTTTTTGGAGAAATTTTTTGCGAGACTATCCCGAGCGCTATTATCATGTGGAAGAAGCAAAGCGTTTGGTAAGGGGACTTCAGCATCTCAATCTTACCCCTGATGCAGCGAAGTCGGTGCACCATATTTGGTGGCGTATCGAAAACACAATCAACGGCCTCGAAACACCTATCATGGCGCATCCTTCTCATCGTTGGACTCCTCGCCTATGGCTTGCTGCTGCTATCGTAATAGTAGGGCTTGGAGCAGGATGGGTATGGTGGAGTAGCTACGATGAACACCGCACTGTATCGCCCTTGGCGACACCGTATGTAGCTGTGCCAGAATGGGTAGAGGCTGTCAATGGAGCCGACAAAACCATGCTCATACAGCTATCTGACGGTAGCATAGTGCAGCTAGAAAAAAATAGCCGATTAAAGTATCCTACCGAGTTTAGCAAAATAAAACGAGAAGTGTATCTAGTAGGTGGGGCTTTTTTTGACGTACAAAAAAATCCTAATCGTCCTTTTTTGGTTTTTGCCAATGGTTTGGTTACGAGGGTGTTAGGGACAAGCTTTCACGTAAAGGCTTATCAAAAAGATCCCAATGTGACAGTGGCCGTAAAAACGGGTCGAGTATCTGTGTATGCAGACCGGCCTCATCCACAGCAAGACCCTGAGGTAGCAGGAGTAGTACTTACACCCAACCAAAAAGCGGTGTTTCATCGTGAAGAAGCTACCATTAGTAAGTTGCTCGTAGAGGCACCGGCGCTTCAGTTGCCACCCGCCGAAATGGCGCATTTGATATTTGAGGCTGCCCCTGCCAAAAAGGTATTTGAGGCCTTAGAAAAAGCCTACGGAGTAGAAGTGCTATTTGATGAGGAAATTATCAAGAATTGCACTCTGACGATTAATTTGACTGACGAAAATCTATATCAAAAATTGGAAGTAATCTGTAAAGTGCTGGATGCCAGTTATAAACTTATCGACGGGCAAATCATCATTTACAGTAAAGAGTGCTAAAGACTACTAACCTATGCCCTGAATAAACATTAGTATTTTAACTATTGGATAAACAGTGTGCTTATCATAAAACTATTCTTAAACCTTTAATGCTCATTTGATTTTATGACTTCAAACCCCTTACTCTTTTAATTAAAAAGCATCAGCAGTGTTAGGACCACTACTGATGCCATCGCCTCCTTGTGATTTTAGCCGATCAGCAAGCGTCTTTTGGTAAGACGTGTAGGAGGAGTTTTTGCTCAATTCTTAAACAAAAACAATCAAATCTAATGAAAAAAAAGGTACGTTTCAAACCCTTCGTGTATCACCTTATGAAAATTTCACTGATACAATGCCTACTGGCGGTGATTTTTACGGGTGTATCGCTAGCTCGTGTGGCTAGTGCCCAAGAGATACTCAATCAAAGAGTGACCATCCATGTCGAAAATCAAGAAATAAAAAAAGCACTTTCGGCTTTAGAAAAACAGGCCAAAGTCCGCTTTGCGTATCGCCCAGCAGCCCTTCCGTATGATAAAAAAGTGACGTTGATTGCTTCCAATGAACCTCTAGCTCAGGTACTTGGTCGCCTTATTAAGCCTCTAAAATTGCGTTATGAGATAGTGGGGCATCAGATTATTTTGAGTCGTGAAAAAGAAAGTGAGAGTCCTAGTTCATCTTTAAATACTATTCCGAAAGTAAGAACGCTGCCTTTTGCCAAGCGTGTGAATGGAACCGTAACCGACGAAAACAATGCTGGTTTGCCCGGAGTAAGTGTGGTAGTAAAGGGTACTACTAGAGGCACTACTACCAACGCAGAGGGACGTTTTGATATTGAAGTGCCCAACGACAATTCTATTCTTGTATTTAGCTATTTGGGTTATTTCTCCCAAGAAGTTGCGGTGGGAAATCAAACCCAACTCAATGTCTCTTTAAAAGTAGACACAAAATCGTTGGAAGAAGTAGTAGTGGTAGGATATGGAGTGCAGCGTAAGAGTGATTTGACCGGCTCCGTAGGAACAGTGAAAGGAGAGACACTCCAAGAGCGCCCCGCAGCTTCGCTCAATCAAGCCCTATCAGGGCGTATCACAGGGGTCAATGTGTCGGTCAACTCGGGGCGTCCGGGGGGACGAGCCAATATCCGTATTCGAGGAAATACCTCAGTAAGTGTGGCCAACAACCCACTATATGTAATTGATGGTGTGATTTTGAATGCAACTGATTTGGGAAATGGTAGTACGCCTATCGATTATATTAATCCCAATGACATTTCTTCTATCGAAGTATTAAAAGATGCTTCGGCTACGGCTATTTATGGAGCTAGGGGAGCGAATGGCGTCATCTTGGTGACCACCAAACGTGGTAGTCAAGATGGAGGTCGGGTAAGTTATGATACAGATTTTAGTGTTGGGACCCTTCCGCGCAAAATCCCATTGCTCAACTCGGCGGAGTTTTTGCGGGTGGAAGAAATTGCCTATGCCAATGCCCAAAAGTATGACCCCGTAGGCTGGGCTGGTGGCAAATACGTAGACCCCAAAACCAAACGAACCAATCCCCTCTTGTTTGATGCTACCGGCAAACCTCTATATGATACCGATTGGCAAGATGAGGCTTTCCGCAAAGCATTTACCCAAAACCACCAACTTTCTTTTACGGGCGGAAATTCCAAAGATAATTTTGGCCTATACCTTGGCTATCGCAACGAAGACGGGTTGATGAAAGAATCTTGGCTCAAGCGTTTTTCGGGGCGTTTTGTGATGGATAGCCAAATCAAAAAATGGCTTAAAGTAGGTGGTAGCTTGAGTTATAATGACCAAAATGAAAGCCAAGTAGACCCCCTCGGAGCAGGTGGAATCATCGCGATGCGTCAGGTATTAGAAGCATTGCCTATCATTCCCGTAAAATATCCTGATGGCCGTTGGGGTGGTAATGAAGACTATCCTGGTATGGAAGGTGGTGGCAATCCTATCCATGTAGCTACAGAGCGTTTGTATTATCTAAAAACCCAAACGATGTTGGGTAATATTTATACCAATATCAACTTGGCCAAAGGGTTGGAGCTAAGAACTACCCTCGGAACCAACATCATCAATCAGCGGATTGATTACTACGGTGGGCGGACTCTCAACTATATCTCTCGCAACCAAGGTGGCGATGCATCTATTACCAATGAACGCCACAATTCATGGCAGTTTGAAAACTATCTTACTTACAACAAAAAAATAAACAAAGACCATTCGCTCAATGCCTTGTTGGGGCTTGCTTGGCAGCACGTAGATAGATTCAATTCGGTAGCTCGAGCGCAGCGTTTCCAAGATGACTACTTCCAATTCAACAACCTTGGCGCTGGTGCGGTAGCTTTGGCGCCTTCGTCGGGAGTGAGTGCTTATGGCTTGAACTCTTATTTTGGGCGTTTTAACTACAACTTAAAGGAAAAATACTTACTGACCTTCACGGGACGTATTGATGGGTCTTCTAAGTTTGGTTCATCCAATCGCTATGCGATGTTTCCGTCAGCGGCTTTGGCATGGAGGGTGATAGAAGAAGATTTTATGAAAAATCTGCCTTTTGTTTCCAATTTAAAACTGCGTACTAGCTTTGGCGTAACAGGAAATTCCGAAATTACCGCTTATCAAGCCTTGGCAGGATTGGGCAATTACTCGGTGATTTTTAATAACGCTCGTCAGATTGGGATTGGCGTAAACCGCTTGGCAAACCCAGATTTGCGCTGGGAAAAAACCACCCAAGTAGATGCTGGAGTAGAAATAGGGCTTTTCAATAATCGTATCATGCTTGAAGCCGATGTGTATCGTAAGCTTACTACCGATATGCTTTTGAGCGCACCCGTACCGTCGAGCAGCGGTTTTACGACAGTAAGCCAAAACGTAGGAAGTATGGAAAACCGTGGGATAGAGTTGGGCATCAATACCGTCAATTTTGCCCGTCCTAATTTCTCATGGAATTCTACTTTCAATATTTCTATTAACCGAAACAAAGTTATTGCCCTCACAGGGGGAGCCGATATTTTCAATGGTTCTACGATTATCCGTGAAGGAGAGCCTGTAGGTTCGTTTTTTGGATTTGTACACCAAGGTACGTGGAGCCTAAATGAAGAATCAGAAGCGGCCAAATACCTCAAAAAGCCAGGCGACATCAAATACCAAGATGTGAACGGAGATGGTCGTATCAACGACAACGACCGCGTTATTATCGGAAAAGGAATCCCTGATGGGTTCGGGACCTTGATCAACACACTGGCTCACCGAAATTTTGAGCTTACCGTAGATTTGCAGTTTATGTATGGCAACGATGTGCTGTTTAGAAGTAAACACTCCGCCGAAGACCGCACAGGTATCGCCAATAGCTTCAAGACGGTGTTGAATGCATGGACGCCCGAAAATCAAAATACACCACTCGCTCAGCTCAGACCCGTATCGGCAGGCTATAATACCAACAACGACACCGACCGCGTACGTGACGGCTCTTTCTTGAGAGGCCGCAACTTGCTGCTTTCTTATCGCTTCCCTACGAAGGTTATCGAAAAAATTCACCTCAATCGGTTAAGAGCATTTGCATCGGTACAAAACTTCTTCCTGAGCACCAAGTATGAGGGCTATGACCCAGAAGTTTCTACTTCAGGCTCGGCATTTGACCAAGGGGTGGATTTGTATGCTTATCCCAAACCTCGCGTTTTTATGGTGGGGCTAAACATAGGTTTGTAATCGTTGATTCACATTAAAGTAAACTCAAATGAAATACAATATAAAATTTTTCAGTCGATTGGCGATTTGTGGAACCCTGCTTTTTTCGGCAGGTAGCTGTTCGGAGTTTTTGGAAGAACCCGACCGTTCCAATTTTACCATGGAAAACTATTTTACGAAGCCCGAACACGCCGAAAGTGTGGTCAACTCCATTTATGAAAACCTCCGAAATGTATTAGGGGGAGGGTTTAATGGTGCCCCTTGGATGATGCTTGAGTTTGCCACAGGGCTGGCCAATACCGAATTAGGCCAAGCACAAAACAGTATTTTTGTTAGAAACTTGGTCAACAACTCTGATAATGGCTATGGTGCTACCTATTGGACCAACCATTATCGTGGTATTGCCAACGCAAATTTGGCCATTGCCAAAATCCCTGGTATCAATATGGACGAAGCCGCCAAAAAACGCTACTTGGGCGAGGCTAGATATTTGCGGGCGTTGTATTACTATGAGTTGGTAAGGATGTTTGGAAGCATTCCACTCATCAAAGAACCTGTAGATTTGAAATCAACAGATTTGTACGCGCCACAATCACCGGTAGAAGATGTTTATAAGCTCATTGAGGCAGATTTGGTGGAGGCCGAATCTTCAGGACTACCCTATACCGATGCTACGGGACGGGTATCGTTGGGAGCCATAAAATCGCTCTTGTCGAGTGTTTATTTAACAATGGCTGGCTATCCTCTTCAAAAAGGAGCGGAATATTATAAAAAAGCAGCTGACAAGGCGCAAGAGGTGATTCAATCGGGGCGTTATAGTCTTTTTCCTTCGTATGATGACCTTCACAATCCCGCTAAGAAAAACACCGGTGAAAATATTTTCATGGTACAGTTTGCGGCCTTCATTTTGCCTTCCAACTGGCAAACGTCTATCATTCCTTACAACCAAGGGATTTCGGCTTATACCGATGAAACAGGAGCAATTTTTGCCAATAAAGAATTTGTGGAATCGTACGAACAAGGCGATAAACGCGTAGCAGAAAAACAATTTTACTATAAAACGTTTTCGTTGCGGAGCGACCGTACCAAAACCCGTGATTTGGGCGGTTATTATCTTTACAAACACTTCGATACAGAAGCGCAACTTTCTACCACAAGTAGCAACCTAAACTGGACTGTAATGCGCTATGCTCAGGTGTTGTTGACCTATGCCGAAGCAGCCAATGAAGTAGGAGGACCCTCGGCAGCTGTATATGAGGCTGTGAATGCGATTCGTAAAAGGGCTGAACTGCCTGCTTTGGCTGGCTTGTCGAAAGAGCAACTCCGCGAAGCTATCTGGCGCGAACGCTGGTATGAGTTAAGTTTTGAAAACATCACATGGTACGACATGGTGCGTTTGCGCAAGGCCTTTAATGTGAGCACCCGCAAGTTTGAAGATTATGTAGGACACAAATTCTCCTACGGCCCCGTATTAAAAGAAAGAGAGCTGTTGTTTCCGGTACCTACTGCCGAAATCCGCAACAACGGCAAATTGAAGCAGAACCCGGGTTATTAGTTCCATAAATAAGTAGATAGTAGTGATACCGTAAGCATGTTTTATGGCGTGCTTACGGTATAAAGCCTTCCTTTAACTCTTTATTAAGAGTTGTTAAAATAATCCGTCATTTACAAAATGCTTCTGCCTGAGAAAAGAAGCCTCCCAAATCATTGCCACATATGAGTATTAGTGTTAAAAACCAGCGTTTTATGGCTCGCTTTGTGAGCCATGTATGCCTTCTTATGGCCCTTGTTATCGGGGCTTTTGCCTATTCTAAACCTACCCCCAAAGTCAAAGAAAAACCTCTGGTGGTGTTTGTAGCTGGCGACCATGAGTATAGCGGTGAGCAAACTTTGCCTTTGATTGCGGCCGAATTAGAAAAAAATTATGGAGTGCGTGCAAAAGTCATCAAATCGTATCCTGACCAAAATGCCGAGAAGGATATTCCAGGCTTAGAAGTTCTTCGAGAAGCAGATTTGGCGATATTCTTTTTACGCTGGCGACAATTGCCTCCCGAGCAGCTTCAGTATATCGACGAATACCTCAAATCGGGTAAGCCGGTGATGGGTTTTCGGACTACCACTCATGCTTTCAATTTCCCTAAAGGACATCCATCCGAAATTTGGAATGCTTTTGGAGAAAGGGCTTTTGGCTCGCCTCCGGGCTGGGGAAGAGCAGGGCATACACATTATGGACACAATAGCTCCACCGATGTGACGATTGCTCCAGAAGCTGCGAAAAATCCAATACTTACCGGTGTGGCCCCTTCATTCCATGTACGTTCTTGGCTTTATCGCGTGCGTCCTGATTATCCACCTCAAGATGCCACTGTTTTATTGATGGGCAAATCCGTTAATCCTGACAAAGCGGCTATCGACAATCCCGTAGCGTGGACTTGGAAAAACAAAGAAGGTGCGAAGGTGTTTTTTACAACCCTAGGGCATCCCGAAGACTTCAAAGACGAGCCTCTTCAACACCTCACTATCAACGCCATTCATTGGTTGTTGGGTAAGCCTGTTCCTAAAAAATGGAAAGGGAAAATTGACATTAATGTGCCTTATCGGGGTATTGTTAAATAAAACCCTTGGCTTTCAACGCAAATAATCAAAAATAAACCCTTCATATAAAATCCACAAACCCATGAAATTAAGCATCAAGGGATTGTTCGTGGCAGTTGGAACGATGGTGATTGGATTTAGTTCTTTCCAGTCTACTCCGCCCAACGCCCTGCAAGTTGAAAAAGGAAGTCATATTTCGTTGATTGGGGGCAATTTAGGCTCTCGAATGATGAACTATGGATTCTTTGAAACCGAAATGTACGTTCGGTATCCCGACAATTCATTACTGATTCGTAATATGTGTGACGGTGGCGATACCCCCGGATTCCGTCCTCATGCTAGCCGCAATACTCCCTGGGCTTTTCCGGGTGCTGAAAAATTTCAGACCGAATTTGCAACCAATTCGCACAGCGAAGGGCATTTTGAATATCCTGATGAATGGCTTACGCGCCTCAAAACCGACATCATTGTGGCGATGTTTGGCTACAGTGAGTCTTTCCAAGGCAAAGAAGGAGTAGAAAATTATAAAGCCGAATTGGACGCATTCATCAAATGGACGCTCAATCAAAAATACAACGGTAAATCAGCCCCTCAACTTGCCATCGTATCGCCGACTGCTTTTGAAGATTTGTCGTCTATTTATGATGTACCCAATGGCAAAAAAGAAAACGAGAACTTGTGGCTTTATACCCAAGCCATGAAAGAAGTAGCGGAGCGCAACAATGTACTTTTTGTGGATGCTTTTACCCCTTCTAAGCAATGGTACGCCGAAAGCAAAGACCCCTTGACGATTGATGGCTCGCAGCTCAACGAAGAAGGCTATAAAAAGTTTTCGCTTTTGTTGACCGACAAAGTATTTGGCAAAACCTCCGCTAAGGCAGAGTCGAATCGTCAACTTGTGAAGGAGATGGTTTTGGAAAAAAACTGGATGTGGCACAACGACTACAAAATCCCCAACGGTGTACACGTTTATGGGCGGCGCTACAATCCTTTTGGGCCTGATAATTATCCTGCTGAGATTGAGAAGATTCGACAAATGACTTCTATTCGGGATAGTGCCGTATGGCTTGCCGCTACCCAAGGTAAAAAAATGGACCTCGCCGCCGCGGATAAAAATACCCGTACATTGCCTGAGGTGAAGACCAATTTCAATCCTGACAAAAATGGTAGTCTGACCTATCTTTATGGCCAAGATGCCCTAAGCAAACTCAAAGTACCAGACGGATTTAAGATAGAACTGTTTGCTTCGGAGCAGGAGTTCCCAGATTTGGCTAAACCAATGCAGATGTCGTTTGACAATAAAGGCCGTCTGTGGGTAGCAGCTATGCCAAGCTATCCGCATTATAAGCCTGGCGATACCAAACCCAACGACAAAATCATCATCATTGAGGATACCAATGGTGATGGCAAAGCCGATAAAAGTACCGTTTTTGCTGATCATTTGCATTTGCCGCTTGGCTTCGAAATGGCTCCTGAAGGTGTGTATGTTTCGCAAGGAACCAACCTCAAACTTTTCACAGATACCAACGGAGATGATAAAGCAGATAAAGTGGAAATTATCATGAGTGGATTTGACGACCACGATACGCACCACAACAGTAGTGCTTTCTGTGCCGATCCCTCAGGAGCAATTTATACGGGAGAGGGGGTGTTTTTGCACACAAGTGTAGAAACTTCTTATGGTACAGTAAGGGCTACCAATGGCGGATTTTATCGTTATAGCCCACAACTCAAAAAATTAGAACGCACTGCTCAGTTGTCTATCCCTAATCCTTGGGGAATTGCCTTTGATGAATGGGGACAACCTTTCTTTGCCGAGACTTCTAGCCCAGATGTGCGCTGGATGATGCCAGGAAGTGTATTGCCTCGCTATGGCGAAGCTACCCATAAGTCGTTTCAGCTTATTGAAGATAAGCATCGGGTACGGCCTACATCAGGCTTAGAGTTTGTGTCGAGCCGTCACTTCCCTGACGAACTTCAAGGTGCACTTCTCATCAACAATACCATTGGGTTTTTGGGAACCAAAGCCCATAGCATGGTAGATGACGGCACGGGCTACAAAAGCCGTCATTTGGTGGATTTGATTGTAAGCGAAGACCGCAACTTCCGTCCAGTGGATATGGAATTTGCACCTGATGGCTCTTTGTATGTGATTGATTGGCACAATATCCTGATTGGGCATATGCAGCACAATGCCCGTGACCCCCTTCGCGATCACATGCACGGGCGTGTATATCGGATTACGTATCCTTCGCGCCCTCTCGTCAAACCTGCGAAAGTAGATGGTGCAAGTATTGATGAGCTACTTGAAAACCTCAAGCTGCCAGAATACCGTACCCGTTATCGGACGCGTCGCGAATTGAGAGAGCATAATCCTGCTCAGGTACTTACAAAATTAAATGCTTGGATAGCCAAACTCGATAAAAAAGCCCCTCGTTATGAGCATCATTTATTAGAAGGGCTTTGGGTGAGCTGGGGATTGGACAAAGTCGATCAAAAATTGCTACGTCAATTGCTCAAAGCTAAGGATTATCACGTAAGAGCGGCGGCCGTACAAGTAGTAAGATACACGGGGCATCAAGTGGCTGACCAAGCGGAGCTACTCATGCAAGCTGTAAAAGACGAAAACAGTCGCGTGCGTCTAGTGGCGATTGTGGCAGCATCTTGGTTGCCTAAGGAAAAGGGCTTGCCTATCTTGGCTGAAGCTGCAAAAAAACCACTTGACGAGTGGATGGTTAACGCCCACGAAACGGCAGTGGCTCACTTAAGTGGAACCTCAGTCAAGAAAGCCAAGGAAGCCGAAACCAAATCTAACCTCAAAGGTGCCGAGGCAGAGCTTTTTGCGATGGGCAAAGAAATCTATGGCAAAGAAGGCTACTGTGTCACTTGTCACCAAGCCGATGGCAAAGGTTTGTCAGCATCGGGTTTCCCTCCACTGACAGGCAATAAGTGGGTGCAAGGTAGTGAAGAACGGCTCATTAAAATTGTGTTGAAAGGACTCATGGGACCTTTGGAAATTAACGGCGTAAAATACGCGGGCCAAGTGCCAATGACTCCTTACGGTGGGTTGCTCAACGACAAAGAAGTAGCGGCGGTATTGACCTACGTTCGCAATTCTTTCGGGAATCAAGCGTCTGCTATCTCGCCTGAGAAGGTGAAACAAGTACGGGCGGCTACTGAGAGTAAGAAGGATTTTTATACCACTACCAAGCTCCTAAGTGAACATCCTTTAGAAAAATAGACTTAAAATAATTAATTTCTCAAAAAGGCTTTGTATGGTGTGTTGGCATCAGCAAAGCCTTTTTTTGTGATAAAATTCTGGCCACTCAAAAATTTATTTCATAAAGTATTCAAAACACTAAGGGGACTTTTTCCAAAACTTGTCTTTTATATAAAGAGTCAAAGAAATTTTTATCCAAAATTGATATGGTGCAAGTGGCTTTCCCAGATTATACCGACGACCAACCTGCGCAGTCTCAGTCATCATCGCTGTCGGGGGAAAGAAGCGACCTGACGGAAGCATTGTCAGAAAAAGGCCGATTGCATGATACAGAGTTTTTTCTGAAATCTACCTTTGAAGACAATCCCTCCAAAGGATGTGCTTTGTTGTTTAGGCGGTATCACAAGGCACTCTGCAATCATGCCGTTCGGTTTGTGTATTCCAAAGAAATTGCCGAAGACTTGGTAGCAGATGTATTCTGTAAATTTTGGAAAACAAAAGCTTATGAATCCATTGCCACTTCATATCGATTGTATTTGTTTCGAAGTGTAAGAAATGAGGCCATCAATTATCTCAGGTGGGAATTTAAAGAGACCGAAGAAATAGAACAAGCCGTGCAGAGGGAGTCATCATTGGGGCATCAGCCCGACCATGCCACTCAATATGAAGAAGTATGCCGTAAGGTGGAAGAATTGGTCGAAACGCTACCTCCTCAGTGTCAGAAGGTTTTTTTATTGAGTCGTTTTGAAGGTAAAAAATACCAAGAAATTGCCGACGAATTAAGCATCTCTATCAAAACGGTGGAAGTTCATTTAGGAAAGGCGCTGGGTATCATGCGGAGCGGTCTTAAAATGTATTTATGACTAAGGGGATTTGGCCTGATTCTCATCTTTAATAGTAAAAGCACCATCGATGAAAACAGAGATAAGCAAAGGATTGGTTTTTAGCTATTTTGCATCCAAAGCCTCTCCACTCCAGCGGAAGCTGGTAGAAGAATGGTTCAAAACCAATGAAGAGCAATACTACGAATGGCTCGAAGAATGGGAAAGTACGCATCCGCAATACTTGCCCGATAGCGAGGCTGCATTATTGAAATATGAAGCTTTTTTGGAAAATAACCCCCAATCTGTTGAATCTTATGTTGTTTCTTCTGAAGAGCAAGTGCAGGTATTGCCACTTAGACCAACCCCTTGGCGGAAGTGGGGTGTAGCGGCGGCAGTAATGGTAGGGGTGATGACAATCGCAGGTTGGTTTTTTCGAGACAATCTACTTTATCAAACACATCAAACAACTTTTGGCGAAACGGAGTCTCTGACCCTCAAAGATGGTACTCACGTAACCCTCAATGCTAATTCTTCCTTAAGAATACCACGTTTTGGTTTTAGCCAAACCGCACGAGAAGTATTCCTGACAGGAGAAGCCAATTTTGAAGTGACACATCAAGCTAATCACCAAAAATTTGTGGTAAAAACTGACAGAAACTTCGAAGTAGTGGTACTAGGGACGGAGTTTACGGTATATGCGCGTCAGCGCATTTCGAAGGTGGTTCTCAACAAAGGAAAAGTAAAGGTACAATACCAAGAAGGCAATACCCAAAAACATTTGATGATGAAACCAGGTGATTTGATAACCCTTGATAACCAAAATCGCCTTTCACGAAAAGTAACGAATCAGCCCCAAAACTATGCGGCTTGGGAACAAAAACGCTTTGTCTTTGAAGAAACTACTCTACAAGAAGTGGCCTATCTACTCCAAGAAAATTACGGATTAGAGGTCGAAATCAGCAGCAAACCGCTGGCCGAACGCGTGATTATGGGCTCTTTCCGCGCCGAAAATGTGGACGAATTGTTACGCTCTATTTCTGAACTTTTAGACATCAACGTGGTCAGGCAGGGCAATCGCGTGCAGCTGACCGACAAGTAATTCAATAGCATACATTCAACTCTAGTTTTTATGAATAAACAAATACAAAAAGCCTCAAAAATGGGGCTTATGATAGGTGTATTGTTTTTTGGGAAGCAATTGGGCTGGTCGCAGCAAGCCTTTGCCAAAGCCCAAGACAATCCTCAAAAGACGGCAGAGCAGACTCGCTATGGCGCCCCTCGTCTCCTCAAAGACGTACTTAGCGACCTAAAAACCCAATATGGGGTCGAAATTATGTTTGAGCGAAAAGTCGTGGAAGGGATGACCGTAAGGCCTGAAGTAATCAACAATCGGTGGGATGTAGAAAAAAACTTAACGCATATTTTACGTCCGTTAGGGTTGCGATTTAAGAAGGTAAATAACAGTTCTTATTTGGTGATTGCAGCAGATAAAAAAGCGCAAAAATCCGCTGAAAATACCTCGGCAACTCAGCAAGAAATGGAAGCTGAGGTGGTTGGGACAAAATCCCCTCAGGAAATTGCGCCTTTGCAAAGAGTATCACATCAAAATGCCTTAGAGCAGGTCATCAAAGGCAAAGTGGTAGATGCTGATAAAGGAGAAGCATTACCAGGAGTAAATATTTTGTTGAAAGGAACTCAACGAGGAGCTACTACCAATCCGAATGGAGAGTTCTCAATCATCGTTCCTAATGAGAAAGCAATTCTAGTTTTTAGCTTTGTCGGCTATGAATCACAAGAATTAGTGGTAGGTAATCGTACACAATTCGACATTAGTCTTAAAACGGATACCAAAGCCCTCAGTGAAGTGGTAGTAGTAGGGTATGGTGCTGTGAAAAAACGAGATTTGACAGGTTCAGTGAGTTCTATTGGGTCAACTGAATTGAAAGCTCAACCCGTGAGTTCATTTAATCAAGCCCTGCAAGGGCGTGTATCAGGAGTGCAAGTAACCAACTCCTCCAATGCTCCTGGCGGTGGAATTACGATTCGGATTAGAGGTGGTAATTCTATTTCAGCTAGTAACGACCCTCTCTATGTCATTGATGGTTTTCCAGTTACTAATCCTGCACCCGCAACAGGAGCAGGCAACTCGACCCTATATCCTAACCCGCTAGCGACAATCAATCCTAATGATATCGAATCTATAGAAATCTTAAAAGATGCCTCTGCTACGGCCATTTATGGGTCTCGTGGAGCCAATGGAGTGGTATTGGTTACTACCAAACGTGGTAAAGAAGGACAAGCTACGGTTGATTTCGATGTTTATTATGGATATCAAAAAGTTACAAAAATGCTTGATATGGCTACTGCAGAGGAGCATACTGCCTCCAAAAACGAGCAATTAAGAAACCTGAATTTTGCCGAACGCTACGGAAATCCAACGGGAGCGTACCCCAAAAAACCATCGGAGTATGGGGTGGGTACTAACTGGCAAAAAGAGATTTTTCGGGGAGCACCGATGCAAAATTACCAGTTGTCTGTTTCGGGTGGAACGGACAAGTTGAGGTATATTGTCAGTGGCAATTATTTCAACCAAGACGGGATTGTGATTACTTCTAATTTCAAGCGTTATACTTCTCGTATTAATTTAGATGCCAGAGTCAGTAATCGACTAAAAATAGGCACTAATTTTACCATAACGCGCAGTTATAACAATAGTGTCAATGAAATAGGAAGTAATAGCTTGGTAGGATTGGCACTGCGAGCTTCTCCTGCTAGTCCTATTTATGATGCAACGGGCAATTATCAGCTTCTAAATGTAGGGCCAGGTTCGGGATTTAGCTCGGTCGCCAATCCTGTAGCAGTGGCTAGGACTAGCACCAATCTTCTCACTAGTGACCGTGTACTAGGAAGTATTTTTGGGGATATTACGCTCGCAGAGGGTTTGACTGCACGCATCAGTATAGGTACGGATATTCTCAATTCTCGTCGCAACATCTTCTATACGCCCCAGACACTCATTGCTAATACTGTGAATGGCTATGGGAGTAATGGCACCTCTAACAACATTAATTTGCTGAATGAAAACATCTTGACCTATACAAAGAGCTTTAATGAGCATACGTTTGATGCCGTAGCAGGGGTGACATTTCAGAGCAATCGTGAAGAACGCACCTACTCTGAAGCGCAAGATTTTCCAAATTACACCCTTGGCGCAAACAACATTGGGTTAGCAAACAAACCGCTTCCATCAACGGGGGGAGTGCAGGAATGGGGATTGAACTCCTATTTAGGACGGCTGAATTATCGTTTCAAAGATCGTTATTTGCTGACCATTACAGGTAGAGTGGATGGTTCGTCGCGTTTCGGAGCTAATAACAAGTATGGATTTTTTCCATCAGGAGCATTTGCTTGGCGGATTTCGGATGAGAACTTTTTAAAAAATAACCGTTGGATAAGTGAGCTAAAACTGCGCTTGAGTTATGGTATCACAGGAAATGACGGGATCGGTCTTTACAATTCATTGTCACAGTATAGCACTGCACGTACGGTATTTGGTGATCAAGAAGTGTTGATGATTCAGGCTTCACGTATCGCCAATCCAGATTTGCGTTGGGAAAAAACCGCTCAACTTGATGCTGGTTTTGATTTGGGATTATTCAACAATCGTCTTCAATTGACTGCTGATTATTATATCAAAACTACCACAGATTTGTTGCTAGGCGTTGAACTACCTGCCACCACTGGTTTTACAAGTGTTACTAGAAATGTGGGTAGTTTGGAGAATAAAGGCGTGGAGCTAAGCATCAATTCGGTCAATATAGACGGTAAATTTCAATGGAAAACCAATGGTAATATCTCATTTAATCGTAATAAGGTTATCAGACTCAACAATGCAGACCAGTTTTTTACGGGCAATTCCATCGTGAAAGTTGGGGAGTCTGTTGGTTCATTTTACGGAAACGTCTTTGATGGTATTTGGCAAACAGCCGACGAAATCAAAGCAGCAGGGACATTGGCTCGTTCGGGAGATTTGCCTGGTGCTATTCGTTATAAGGACTTAAATGGAGATGGAATCTTTAATGAAGCCACCGACCGCCAGATTTTGGGGACTGGACTTCCCAAGTTTATTTTTGGTCTGACTAATACTCTTTCTTATCAATCTTTTGATTTATCTATTTTTCTGCAAGGTACACAGGGAAACAAACTGTTGAATGTTACACGGAAATCAATGGAACAGTCAGATCCGAGTGATAATTTACTCCGAACTGTCATTGAGGGTGCTTGGCGGGCTGATAAACCTTCGAATACATTGCCGTCGATTCGGCAGTGGCGAAATACTGGAACAGACTCATTCTATATTGAAGATGGTTCATTTCTCCGCGTCAAAAATGTATCGTTGGGCTATCAACTCCCTCTTCGGACAAAGTTTGTTAAACGAGCACGCGTTTACATAAGTGGCCAAAACTTATGGACCTTCACTTCTTATCGTGGTTTCGACCCAGAAGTAAACTCTGATTTTACGAGCAATGTTCAGTACGGTGTCGACAATTATGCTTATCCTGCTGCTCGTACATTTACTTGTGGTGCTACCCTTTCTTTCTGAACAGATTAACAAAATTAAAGATGAAAAAAACGACTTTATTTTCGGCGTTGTTTACAGTATTTCTGTTGACAGCATGTGAAAAAAACTTAGAGGAGGTACCTCTTAGTTTTTTTGAAGAATCAAATTCCTTTAATTCTGCCGCCGACGCCACTTCTGCAATCAATGGCGTATATGACCGACTCAAAAATGTCTATGGCATGACCATGATTAATTTGGCAGACCTCAACAGTGATGAGTGTGAAGTACGCGAAGACAATGGCAGTGGAGATGAGATACATAAGAATCTATTTAACAGTGGAACAAGCTTGTTTGATGGGTTTTACACCAATAGCTACGTATTAATTGACCGCGCCAATCGAGTGATTGCGAATGTCCCAAAGATTACGATGGATACCAAACTACGTGATCAAATTGTGGGCGAAGCCAAGTTTTTGAGGGCGTTAACATACTTTAATTTGGTACGGGCTTTTGGCGATATACCACTTGTGACGAGTGTTTCCAATGATGTTATCAATGTTCAAATCCCCCGCGAACCAGCCGAAAAAGTGTATCAGCAAATTATCTCTGATTTACAAGAGGCTGAAAAAACGCTCCCAGTAAGATATACAGCGGCTTCCGAAAATGGAAGAGCAACGATTGGAGCAGCTAAATCCATGTTGGCAAAGGTATATTTAACCCGTAAAGACTGGGCTAATGCTGCTTCTAAAGCAAAGGAAGTCATTGATTCCAAAGCATATACTTTGTTCGCTGATTTTAAGGATGTCTTTTTACCCGAAAAAGAAAATGGTACTGAACATATTTTTTCGATTCAATACAGTTGTATCTTGCCTGCGTATGGCAGTCCAATGGCCGTGAATTTTTCTATATACTTCAGCTATCCTATTAATTTGACGGGAGGAAGCTATCAAGTAGTACCGCAACACGCCGCTTCATACTTATCAGGAGATTTACGTAAAGACGTAACGGTTATTTATGAGAAAAAAATAGCCAACGGCACCGTAGTAGCCTCACGTACGGGGCCTCATTTGGACAAATATTGGGATCCACAAGCCTGTGGGTCGCAGTCGGCGCGAAACAACTTTTTAGTCATTCGCTATGCAGATGTATTGTTGATGTATGCCGAAGCCCTGAATGAATTAAATGGCCCTACTACTGAAGCTTATACAGCCATTAATTTAGTGCGAGCGAGGGCACGAAAAACTCCAGCAGATTTAAAAGACTTCAGTAACCTGACTCAAACGCAATTGCGTGAGGCAATTTGGCAAGAAAGAAGTTGGGAGCTTTGCTTTGAAGGACATCGTCGTTGGGATTTGTTAAGAACAGGACAATACATCGAAAAGATGAAAAAAATAGGAATAAATGCTGAAACAAAACATTTGCTTTATCCTATTCCTATTCAAGAGATTGATGTAAATCCAGCTTTGATACAAAACCCAGGTTATTGATTGTTGATGATGGTATAGCCATTCTGAGCCAGGAAGCTAACCTCTCAGAATGGCTTAGATATTCACTTTTTACACTTTTATTTTATCATGAAAATTTGTCTTACCCTTTTAATAATATTGAATACTTGGATTGCGTATGCTCAGGCTTCTTTCGATGTTGTGGTATATGGCGGAACACCAGGCGGTGTCATTGCTGCCGTGGCTGCGGCTCGTGAAGGTGCAAAAGTGATACTTATTGAGCAGACAAAACATGTTGGAGGACTGAATACCAGTGGCATTGGCACTGCCGAGTCCGAACACATGATTGAAGAAACTATTTCGGGGTTACCGTTAGAGTTTTATAGTCGTATGAGTCAATTTTACGGAAAAAATAAAACCGAATTTTACTTTGAATCGCATGTAGCAGAGACAGTCTTTAATGACCTGTTAGCAGAAGCTAAAGTCAAGGTTATCTATGAAGTATTTGTTCAAAAAGTAAGTAAGAAAAATGCTGCTATTCATACCATTACTTTATCAAACAGCACCACTGTCACAGGCAAAGTATTCATTGATGCTACCTATGAAGGGGATTTGATGGCACGGTCGGGAGTATCTTATACGTATGGACGTGAAAGTAAAGACCAGTATGGTGAGTCATTGGCGGGTGTAAGGTTTATTGATACTCCTATTGAAGCCTCTCCCTATGATGATAATGGCAAACTGCTCCCAGGATTTGTTGAACGAAGCACACTTACCGAAGGGCAAGCCGATAAACGAGTAATGAATTATAACTTTCGGGTGATGATGTCAACAAGAGATGACCGAGTTCCCTTCCCTAAACCCGAACGTTATGAACCAAAGCGTTATATATTGCTTTCGAGATGGCTTAAAAATGAACCTAATGTCAAATTCAAAGACATCATTGATTTGTACGGTTGGAATTACCCTAAAGGTAAATACGAAACCAACAACAAACAGAAATCAATCATCTCTTTAGGTCACTTTGGTGGCAATGTCAACTACCCCGATGCCGATTATCCCGAAAGACAAGCTATTTATGATGACCATAAAAACTGGACTTTGGGTCTATTATATTACTTGGCCAACGACCCCTCAGTCCCACGTAGTTTACACGATGCGGTAAATCAATATGGTCTTACGGGTGATGAATTCAAAGACAACGGAAACTTTCCTTACTATCTTTATATTCGTGAAGCACGACGAATGAAGGGCGAATTGATACAGACCCAAAAAGATATTTTAGAAGAACGTACAAAACCCGATGCGATTTGTTTGGGTTCGCATTGGATAGATAGTCATCACGTACAACGGGTGGCTGTATCTAAAACCCAATTTGTCAATGAAGGACGAATCTGGGAAGTATTGACCAAACCCTATGAGTTTTCGTACCGTACTATTTTGCCCAAGCAGCAAGAATGCACCAATCTGCTTGTGCCTGTATGCTTATCGGTGTCGCATGTTGCGTTTTGTTCGGCACGGGTGGAATGTACGTGGATGCAGCTAGGCAATAGTGCGGGCATTGCAGCAGCGATGGCCGCTCGTCAAAAAAAATCCGTTCAAAAATTAAGCACCACTGATTTACAGACGAATTTGAAAAAAAGAGGGGTGATTTTGAGTATTAATCATCAAATTTGGGACGGAGAAAAAGATGGTAAAAAATGAGAAAAACACTGACGTTGTTGTTCACTTTTTGGGGGCTGACTTCATTTCAGTTCCCCAAAAACCAAGTTTCTTATGATGTGGTCATCTATGGCGGAACGGCAGCGGGAGTGACGGCGGCGATTCAGTTGTCCAAAATGGGGAAAAGTGTAGCTCTCCTCGAACCTACTATGCACCTTGGCGGGATGAGTGTAGAAGGGCTCGGTGGAACCGACATTGACAACCATAAGGATTTTCAAAATAGCCCTGCTGTGGGAGGGTTGGCACTGGAATTTTATCGCCGTATAGCAAAAGTCTATGGAAGAGAAGAGGCTTTTGAGAACGCGCTCAATAACAAAGTCAAAAACACAAGTCTCTGGCGATTTGAGTCGAAGGTGGCAGAAAAGGTCTTTAATGATTGGATAAAAGAACATAAAATCGACGTATTTCTGGGGAGACGCTTGGCCGAAACTTCCCAAGCTGTTTCCAAAAAAGCCACTACTATTACCGAAATTCGTACCGAGAAAGGAGAAGTATTCAAGGGGAAAATCTTCATGGATGCGACCATTGAAGGAGATTTACTGGCGCGGGCGGGTGTCAGTACAACGGTAGGGCGAGAGGCCAATGCCACTTATAATGAAACCCGAAATGGTATCCGAGCTGAGACAGATCATGCACAGTTTGTGGTCAAAGTCAATCCTTATAAAAATCCCAATGACCCAAACAGTGGAGTGATTCCGACAATTCAGGACGAACCACTAGGAACACCCGGCACGGGAGATAAACGCCTGCAAGCATTTTGTTTTCGGATGTGTTTGACCAAAAACCCTGACAATCAAATTCCCTTCACAAAACCTACGCGCTATGACCGAGGCCAATACGAGATTTATCTGCGTTATATCAAAGCAGGGGGGAAACTGTATCGGCCTAGCGCAGGACTTCCAAACGGCAAAACGGACTTAGGTGCGTGGCATGATTTATCGCATAATCTCTACGGCATGAATATGGACTATCCCGAAGGGAGCTACGCTGTACGAGAAAGGATATTGGAAGAGCACAAGACGTTTACACAAGGGCTTTTTTATCTCTTAGCCCATGACCCTGAAGTAGGTCAACTCGACCCCGCCTTGCAAAAAGAATGGACAAGCTGGGGATTGGCCAAAGATGAATTTACTGACAATGGCGGCTGGCCTCGAATGTTTTATGTACGTGATGCGCGCCGTATGGTGTCGGATTATGTGATTACGGAGCATCATGTCAAAAAACAAAACCCCACGCCTGTATCTGACCCTATCGGCATGGCGTATTGGCCTACAGACGTACACAGTGTGAGACGCATCGTAAAAGACGGCTATGCCTACAATGAAGGCTTTGTATTTGGGGGCGATTATTGGCAACCATTGCCTATTTCGTACCGGTCGCTGGTGCCCAAAGCCTCCCAATGTACCAACTTGATTACGCCTACTTGTCCCTCCTCAAGTCATATTGCTTATGGAGCGATTCGGCTAGAATGGACCTTTATGATTTTGGGGCAGTCTGCGGGTACGGCTGCGGCATTGGCACTCGACAAAAAAACTACGATTCAAAAAGTAAGCTATACCGTATTGAAAGCTAAACTGTTGAAAGATAAACAGATACTGACGTTGGAGTAGCAAAAGAATTTAAACAATGATTTTGGAGGTTGTAGCACGCGCAACCTCCAAAATATAAATGTTAAAATGGCTGTCAATTCATGATTAAATGGGTTGGCAAGGTTTTATTTTACTTTGAAGTTTACTTCTAAATTTTCCCACAAAATCGCCACTGTTCCTTTGGGCGAAATGGTATAGGTAAGTTGCTCGTGAAATTTCGACGATTTTTTTGGTTTTACACTCACGCGCAAAGCGTCTTGCTTGTCATCATATTTGAAAGCACCCCATTGGTTAGGGACTTTATTAAAGATAATGGTCCATTCTTTTTCGTTAGGAATGGTAAAAAAGCCGTATTTGCCTTCGGCTAAGATTTGCCCTTCTACTTTTACATCTTGGCTTATCTCAAAGGTAGTAGCTTCGTTGGCACCTGCACGCCACACTTGCCCGTAAGGCACGAGTTCTCCCCATATTTTTCGACCTTTCACCGAAGGCTGCCCGTAGCTGATGGTAATGGTGGTGTTTTCTACTTTTTGCGAAACTTGGGCGGGGGGACTAGGTCGGCTGTTTTTGTCTTGAGCCCAAACCGAAAAACTTCCCAAACAAACTGCCAAGATCGTGAGTAAAGACAGGGTGATTTTTGCATTCTTTTGCATAGCTGACATAAAAATTTAGAATTGAAATAAGAATTGAGAACACAAATCTCTGCAAAGTGACATAGAAGACCTATGCAAACGGTGTTCAAATTGGAGCAAGTTTGTTCAAGCTTGTAATTTTCTAATAATCAGTGAGATAGTTTCTGTTTTTAGAGATGTGTGTTTTCAAGAAGAAGCCCTAAAAATAGTAGTGCAAGGGGACTCTTAAGAAAGAGGGGTTGAAGCTACCTACACCTTCTTTTGATATAAATTAAAAAAATAAGTAAAAAAATCCTATTTCTCACTAAGTGTTTTGTGCGGACAAAAACGTCTATCTCAAAAAACAGGTTTAAATAAAACGTTTCCAAGAAAAAACTTATCTTTATATAGAAAATGAGAATGGTCAAGCATACTATGGAAGAAGAAGATAAGGCGCAACCGATTTTTGGGAGGCATGAGCGAGAAAATCCCGCCCCCAAACATACGGTGCTTGACCCCGAACGGATGATTAGAGTCGCTTTTGAGACCAATCCCGACACTGGCATAGCGTTGTTGTTTCAGCAATATTATCCATTGCTGTGCAGTCATGCTGTACGCTATGTTTCTTCAAAAGCCATTGCCGAAGATATTGTTTCGGATATTTTTTATGAGTTTCATACCCAGCATTTATACCGCACCATTACTACTTCTTTTCGAGCGTTTTTGTTTACATCGGTAAGGCACCGGGCTTTCGACTACGTAAGAAGCGAGATGCGCCGAAATACTTCGTTGGACAATGCCACGCAGTTTTCGATAGCCACCACCTACGAGCCCGATTCCATTACCCAATACGAAGAACTCTACCACGATGTCGAAAATGCCATCAACAGTATGCCTTTGAAACGCCGCCAAATCTATGTCATGCACCGTTTTGAAGGAAAAAAGTACCAAGAAATTGCCAATGAACTCAATCTTTCTCTCCGTACTATAGAGGCTCATTTGTACCAAGCTATCCGTCAGATTCGGACTTCTTTGAAAGATAAGTGGCTCGCTATCGTGATGCTTATCGGCGGATGGTGGCTTTAAGATTTATAATCACGAATAAAAATATTCTAAAAAATAATCCACATCGCTAAGTGTTTTCGACGTTTCAACACGTCTTGTTTTTAAATCATTTCATCATGAAAATGCACATAACCAAAGAAATGCTTTTCAATTACTTCGCTGGTAGAGCTACTGTTTTTCAGAAGCAGATGGTGGAGGAATGGGCACAAAACAACGAAAATCGCGAGTTGTTTTATGCTTATTTGGCTATGTGGGAAAGCGAACATCCACAGTATATGGCTGATGCCACTGCTGCCTTAGCTCGTCATCAAGAACGAATGGGTGGCTATCAGGGTCAAAAAGAAGAAGTAGAGGTTTTGGAAGTCGCTCCTCGAAAACTATCGTCGTGGTTGTGGGCTGCTGCGTCGGTAGTATTGATATTAGCGGTGAGTAGTTGGCTATTCAGAGATACTATTCGGTACCAAACCTATCATACGGCATATGGTCAAACCCAGCGTTTGACATTGAGTGACGGGAGTCAAATAGTGCTCAATGCCAATTCGTCGCTTCGGGTACCGCGTTTTGGTTTTGGTCATCAAACCCGTGAAGTATATCTGACAGGTGAGGCTAATTTTTCGGTGACACATTTGCCCAATCACCAAAAATTTATTGTCAAAACAGGGCAAGAGTTTGATGTAGTAGTGCTAGGAACCGAATTTGTGGTAAATACCCGGCCCAAGGTGGCGAAGGTAGTCTTAAACAAAGGTAAAGTACAACTGCGATATCAGGAAGGCAACAATCAAAAACAACTTACGATGAAGCCCGGAGATTTGGTGACGCTCGAAGAAGGAGGCAAAATAAATTTGCATCAAATCCAAGAACCCCAAAACTACGCCGCTTGGCAAGACCATCGGTTTGTATTTGAAGAAACTACGCTACAGGAAGTGGCCCAATTGTTTAAAGATAATTTTGGAGTAACTGTCGAAATCCCCGAAGCTGAACTTGCTCAATGGACGCTTACGGGGTCGTTTACGGCGCACAATGCCGAAGAACTTTTAGAAACGCTTACGGAAGCTGCTAATCTTACTTACCAAAAAGAAGGAAAGAAAATCATCATAACCACCAATCCATAACTCTAACGTTTTTTAAGAATGAAAAAAACAATACAAACCCTATTGTTGGGGGTATTGCTGGGAGGGGTACAGCCAAGTTTTGCCCAATTTTTGGCCAGTGCTCAAACCAACCACAGCAAAGATGCCTCCCACAAGCCCTCCCAGAAAAAACTAAAGGATGTGTTGCGCGAGCTAAAAGAGCAGTATCGGGTAGATATTTTGTTTTTTGACCGCAATGTGGATGGGCTTATGGTAATGAGCAACGTCGTCAATCCCAATGCCAAACTGGAACAAAATCTCGAAGCACTTCTAAAACCTTTGGGACTGTATTACAAAAAATCAAAAAATGGAGGCTATGTCATTACCGACAAACGTACCGAAAGGAGGTCGGAGCAAAACGTGTCACGATTTCCCGAAGGTGACGCTCCGTCCGCCCCAAAAGCCCCAAGCCAATCCGCACCCGCAGCCATAGAAACGCTCGCGCCTGCCGTGGCCGAAGTCAATCGGGTAGTGGATAAAATCGTAAAAGGCAAAGTAACTGATGCCGAAAAAGGAGAATCCTTGCCAGGCGTAAACGTGATTATCAAAGGAACGCAGCGAGGGACTACTACCAATCCTGACGGGGAGTTTTCGTTGAGTGTCCCCGACGACAATGCCGTGTTGGTATTTAGTTTCGTAGGTTATGAATTACAAGAAGTGGTGGTAGGGAGTCGCACTCAACTGCCTATTGCGCTGAATGTTGACAACAAGTCGCTGGAAGAAGTAGTAGTAGTAGGGTACGGAACTCAGAAGAAGAAAGACCTTACGGGAGCCATCGCAAGTGTGGATGTGGAAGCCACTCGATTGCAACCCAATACCAATGCTTCGCAAATCCTTAGAGGAACTACAGCGGGAGTGCAGGTCATTGATAATGGCCGTCCCGGACAAGCCGGTACCATAAGAATCCGAGGAATCAATTCAATTTCAGCCAATAGTTCTCCCCTTATTGTACTAGATGGAATTATCTATGCGGGAGGCAATTTGGCCGATATTAACCCCAACGACATTGAAACCATTGATATTCTGAAAGATGCCAGTTCGACGGCCATTTATGGTTCTTTGGCCACCAACGGGGTCATTGAGATCACCACAAAAAAAGGAAAATCTGGCAAGCCTAAATTTACGTTTACTACCTATTTGGGGGCTTCTGATTATGCTTTTTTGCCTAATTACCGCACTCCTGAGCAGTACTTAGCGGCTCGTAAAGATGCCGAAGAAGCCGAAGGGGGAAGTGTGCCATTTTCGGTGATTGAACAGGCCAATATTGCCGCTGGAAAAACCATCAATCCTTTTCAGGAAATCAAACAAAGCGCTCCTATGTCAAATTATGAGCTCAATGTTTCAGGGAAAATGGATAGATTAAGTTACTTTTTTTCAGGAGCATATACCGACTCCAAATCGCCCGTTAGAGGGGATAATTTCAGCCGCTTGTCGAGCAGATTAAACTTGGGCGTACAAGCCACTGATTGGCTCAAGTTGGGTATCAATTCTGGGTATTCTTCCAGAGATAATTCAGGGGTGAGAGCCAACCTTGTGGCTACTTCTTATTTGAGTCCTTTTGCAAGTTTATATTTAGAAGATGGCGTTTCGCCAAATCCTCTTCCACAAAACTGGGGCTTAGTAGCCAATCCATTGTTGGGAACGCTCTTAAATACCAACAAGTCAATCACTAATATACTTTTTGCGAATGCCTACGCCGATGTAAATCTTTTGGAAGGTTTGACCTACAAACTCAACGGAGGCTATACCCGAACCGACTCCAAAACATTCACTTATAGCCCTACTTATGCTCCTACCAACCGTCTAGGTTCCGGCTCAAAAAGACACGGAGAAACCCAAAATTTTACCCTAGAAAATATTCTTAAATACCAACGCCGATTTGCCCAAGATCACAGTGTTGATTTGACCGTACTTTATGGGATTTATCAGTTATCAAATCAGTTTTCATTCCTATCAAGCCAAAATATTTTCAACGATGCGTTGGGATACAATTCGCTGGAAATTGGCGAAGGGTATGCCATTGATGTAGGCGCCACCCAAAACCGTCAAATCTCTTCTATGGCGCGCTTGGGCTATTCATTGAAAAGTAAATACTTCTTTACTTTAAGTGTGCGTAGAGACGGCTTTTCGGCTTTTGGAGAAGGACGTAAATTCGGAACTTTCCCTTCCGCTGCCTTTAGCTGGAATGTAAGTGATGAAGATTTTATGAAGGATGTTAAAAAAATTGACTTCCTCAAGGTGCGGGCTTCATGGGGGCGCAACGGCAACCGAGGCGTGAGCGAATACTCTTCTTTAAGCCAAGTTGGGCAGCGGAATTATGTCTTTGGAGACGGCCAACCCGTATCCATTGGTTTAATCCCTACCACGCTTGCCAATCCGAACTTGGGTTGGGAAACCACCGAAAGTTTCAATATTGGTACCGATGTTCAGGCTTTTTCAAGTCGTATTTCGGCTTCGCTCAATTTTTATGTTTCCAATACTTTCGACCTACTCTTGAATCAAACGATTCCGAATACCAACGGTTTTGAGGTTTTCTTGCGGAATATTGGCAAAACCAAAAACAAAGGATTTGAATTAGACCTCAAAACCAAGAATATCGAACGCGGCGATTGGGGATGGAATACCAATATCGCTTTCTCGCTCAATAGAAACAAAATCGTACAACTCACGGGCAGAGATATCAACAACGACGGCATCGAAGACGATGACATTGCCAGTGGGTGGTTTATTGGGCAGCCTTTAGGTAGCAACTTTGACTATGTATTTGACGGAATTTTCCAACAAGGAGACGATTTGTCTTTAATCCCTGGTTCTAAGCCCGGAGACATAAAATTTAAAGACATTAGTGGCCCCAATGGCGTACCTGACGGCAAAATCACGCCCTTAGACCGTGCGGTATTACATAGCAATCAACCTAATTTTATTTTGGGAATTACCAATATCATCAATTTCAAGAAATTTAGCTTGTCTTCTACCGTCAATATCAGAGAAGGAGGCTATAGTTCTAGCTCGCTCACCAATCCAGGTTCCAACTTTTTTGACCAAGCCAATTTCCTTAATCTTCCTTATTGGACTTCCTCTAATCCTATCAATACGCATCCCCGAATCAACTACCGTAATCCGCTCGGCTATGGTTTTTACGAAAGCCGCAGTTTCACCAGATTACAAGATGTGTCATTGTCTTACAATTTTTCGGATGCTTTGATGAAGAAGTTGAAAATCTCCAACCTTCAAGTATATGTCAGCGGCAAAAACCTATTTACGTGGACCAAATGGAACGGCTGGGACCCTGAGTTTGGTGGGGGCGGTCGCGACCCAGGCACTAATGGCCCGTTGCTTAAAACATTTATTGGTGGTATCAACATGTCATTTTAACATTTTCGAAACATGAAATCAAAATTTAAAGCCATATTACTTCTTTCACTTTTTGGGATTACCACTTCCTGTAGTGACGACTTTTTAAAGGAAGTTCCTTTAGATCGATTCAGCCCCGAAAACTTACTGACCAATACGGCAGGGTTTGATGCCGCCGTGGTAGGTTTGTACGAAGGATCACGTCAAGAGCATATTATTGCTTCTAACAACTTCGAGTACATGACCGTAGGAACCGACCAAACCCAATGGGGGCGGAACGACTCGCGTGGAAATAAAGACTACAGTCTTCTCAACCCCAACTTAGATGCAACCATTGTCTATTGGGATTGGGCGTATAAAACCATGATTTTACGCTCCAATACCATTCTGGACGGTCTCAACAACCCCAATCTAAGCATCAGGACCGAAGACTTGAACAATATCAAAGGTCAGGCACTTTTCTTTCGGGCTTACACTTACAATTTTTTGGCGAATATTTACGGCGGTGTTCCGATTGTAAAGCAAACCATCACCGAACCCAAATTTGATTTTGTAAGAAACTCTCGGCTCGAAGTGTTGAACTTTGCGGCCAAAGATTTGGAGGAAGCCGTCACTTTGCTGCCGTTGCAGGTAAAAGACGGCCGCATACCTCGAGCGGCTGCATTTCACCTATTGAGCGAAATTTATATCTCATTAGGAATGGAATCAAAAGATGCGTCATTCTACGATAAGTCCATCAGTGCGGCCAGCAAAGTGATTAATAAAGAAGCGGGCGATTATCAAATCATGACGGCGAGGTTTGGGGCTGCGGCTTCGCGCGCTGGTGATGTCTTCTCTGACCTTTTTGCCAATGGGCAAATCAATTACTCGTCGGGCAACAAAGAGGTGATGTGGGCTTGGCAGTTTGAAAGTACCAACGTTGGAGGGAGCTTTTCGACTTCTTCGGCCAATAACAGCATTCGTTACTGGGGGCCTGAATACGACCGCTTGCAAACTCCAAATCGGGTATTGAATGTGGTAGCTGATAGCATCGGAAGGGGAATAGGGGTTAATTGTCCTACCAATTATGCTAAATATGATGTCTGGGCATTAGACCCCAAAGACATGAGAAATTCCGTTCATAACATCCGACGTACCTTTTACTATAATAACCCTGCTGATAAAGATTATTTTGGCAAACCAATTATTGTCAAAAAAGCAGCCAATGGAAATCTATTTTTGGCCAGAAATGATGGCACCCTCACGACCATTGCCGTCGATACATTGAGACAATACTACCCTTACTATCGAAAAATTGAGGGTCCTTCCATCAATAACGATATATTATCGGGCAATACGTCCAAAGATTTTAGCCGCATGAGGGTCGCTGAAACCTATTTGCTGAGAGCGGAGGCCTATTTTAGAAAGGGCGATTTGGAAAATGCAGCAAAAGATATCAACGTAGTGCGGGCTAGGGCAAAAGCTACCCTAATCAGTGCAACAAAAGTAACCGAAGACTTTATTTTGGATGAAAGAACGCGTGAGTTGATCGTGGAAGAACCCAGATTGCGCACCTTGATTCGCATGGGACGTTTGGTGGACAGGGTGAAAAAATACAATTCAGAACCGTCGGTACCAAATGGGCCTTCTTCGGGCAAAACAATCCAAGATTTTAACAAGTTTTGGCCTATTCCCCAAAAAGTAATCGATGCCAATACTGGAGCTAAATTTGAGCAAAATCCTGGTTATTAGTCAGTTCAATTTTACCCGCAGACAAACGCAGATTTAAGGCCGCAGAATGACGCAGATGTTTGACCTTCAGCAAAATCAGCGGTTTTAAGTTTCTGCGGGGATAAAATTAAATTCTCAAGATGAATATGACACTCAACCGACGAACTTTTCTAAAACAAACCTCTCTGCTAGCTGCCTCTTTGCACATGGCATTGGGAGAAGCTTCAGCGGCTGCTCCTAAGTCGATTATTTTGCGTTCTTCTTGGCAAACCGTCAATATTGGAGACATTGGGCATACACCGGGAGTATTAGCACTTTTGGACAAATACTTACCTGACGTCGAAGTGAGGCTGTGGCCGTCGAGTGTGAGCAATGGCGTGGAAGAACTCATGCGTCGCCGTTTTCCCAAAGTGGCCATCATTAAAAGCCAAAGCGAAATCGCTGCGGCTTTCAAAGAGTGTGCGTTTTTATTACATGGCTCGGGGCCATCCTTGGTAGCGCGCAAAGATGTAGAACGTTGGCACAAAGAAACAGGCAAACCTTACGGAATATACGGCATCACTTTCCCAGGTGTATATAGCCCTGACCCCAAGGCGTCGGTGACGGCCAATCCCCTTGATATAGAACTCTTAACCAACGCCCGTTTTGCGCTTTTTAGAGATTCCATTTCGTTGGATTTTGCAAAAAAAAATGGGGTTAAATGCCCAATCATGGAGTTTTGCCCCGACGGTGCTTTTGCCGTAGATTTACGAAATGAAGAGGCCGCTACTCAATTCCTGAAAACACATGGCTTAGAAGAAGGCAAGTTTATGTGTGTCATTCCACGGACTCGCTTTACCCCATATTGGGAAATTCCCGCCAAAAAAACACCCTTCGACGAACAGCGCCATCTCCGCAACGAAGCCATGAAAGAGCATGATAACGCACCTTTGCGACAGGCAATTATTGAAGTGGTACGTCAGACTTTCATGAAAATCTTGATTTGCCCTGAAGACGAAACCCACGTAAAACTCGGCAAAGAGATTTTGTATGATAAGCTCCCCGACGACGTAAAGCAAAAGGTGGTGTGGCGCGATAAGTACTGGCTAACCGACGAAGCGGTAAGCACTTATGTCCGCTCGGCAGGCTTGTTTGGTCTGGAAATGCACTCGCCTATTATGTGCATTGGTAATGGAATCCCTGCGATTGTGGGTCGTTTTTTTGAACAAACCAGCAAAGGCGTGATGTGGCGGGACATTGGCCTTGGCGATTGGCTCTTTGATATGGACAATGAGCAAGACGTTGCACGCTATGTACCTACGGTGTTGGCCATGGCTAAAAACCCCAAAGCTGCCAAAGCCAAAGCCGCCAAAGGCAAAAAGTACGTAGAACAACGTCAGCGGGAAACCATGAATTTATTGAAAGAGAACTTAAAAGTCTAATTGTTCTATGATACTCAATAGACGTACTTTTTTAAAACAAACCTCCCTATTGGCGGCTTCGTTGCACGTGGCTTTGGGAGAAGCTACAGCGGCGGCACCTAAGTCAATTATTTTGCGTTCTTCGTGGCAAACCGAAAACATCGGAGACATTGCGCATACGCCGGGCGTGCTGACGCTCTTAGAAAAATATTTACCCGAAGTAGAAGTACGGCTTTGGCCTTCTAATGTTAAAAATGGGGTTGAAGAACTGCTCCGAAAGCGTTTCCCAAAACTACGTATCATCCAAACTTCCGAAGAAATTCAACAAGCATTCAGCGAATGTGTTTTTTTGCTGCATGGCTCAGGGCCGTCGTTGGTCGCAAAGCAAGACGTAGAACGTTGGCGAAAAACTACGGGTAAACCTTACGGCATTTATGGGATTACGTTTCCAGGTGTGTATGGCTTTCCTGAAGATCGGCAAAAAGTGACCCCTCTCGAAATAGACCTTTTGACCAATGCCCGGTTTGCTTATTTCAGAGATTCTGTATCGATGGATTTTGCCAAAAAACAGGGAGTTAACTGCCCCATTATGGAGTTTTGCCCCGATGGTGCCTTTGCGGTAGATGTTAGAGATGATCAGGCAGCGGATGTTTTTCTGCGTGAGCACGGACTCGAAACAGGTAAGTTTTTGTGCGCGATTCCTCAGTTACGGTTTTCGCCTTGGTGGGAGCTTCCTTCCAAAAAACAAACCATCAACGAAGCCAAGCACGCGCACAATGAAAAAATGAAAGAGCAAGACAACGCTCCCATTCGGGAGGCAATCATCGCCGTGGTGCGACAAACACCACTCAAAGTATTGCTCGTGCCCGAAAATGCGACCCAAATGCGGATTGGAAAAGAAATGCTCTACGACCCCCTTCCTGAGGATGTCAAAAAGAGAGTAGTGTGGCGGGATAAATATTGGCTTACCGACGAAGCCGTGAGTACGTATATTCGTTCGGCGGGCTTGTTTGGTTTGGAAATGCACTCGCCTATTATGTGCATTGCTCAAGGGATTCCTGCCATTGTTTGTCGATTTGACGAACAAACCAGCAAAGGCTATATGTGGCGTGATATTGGATTGGGAGAATGGCTTTTTGACATGGATACCCCGAGCGACGTGGCCAAGATTGTACCGGCGGTGCTTGAAATGGCTAAAAACCCCAAAGCAGCTAAAATGAAGGTAAAAAAAGCCCAATCCTTTGTGAAACAGCGGCAAGAACAAACCATGAATGTGTTGAAAAAGAACGTTTTCACTACTTGAAAAAGCTCAATCCTGCCGACGTTCAAAACGTCGGCAAGGTTCGACAACGTTTCACAAAAGATAAAAAATGAACTAGCCCCATGCCAACGACCCGTCGCGATTTTCTTAAACTTTCTACCCTTGCCGCTTCTACTTTTCAGATGTCTTCAGATGAAATATTGGAGGCGCATAGCCTGTCAAACGTATTAGCCAAAGCTCCCACGATACTGCTGCGCTCGTCGTGGAACGACAACAACATCGGGGACATTGGTCATACGCCGGGCACTTTACGTTTGTTGGAACGACACATTCCCGAAGCGCAAATTATTTTATGGCACGCCCAACCTCGCCCCGTTACGGAGGCATTGATTGTCAAAAACTTCCCGAAAGTAAAAATCGTTCATGGGGCTTTTTTCAACCAAGATGAAGGTTTGCAAGGGGAATTAAAAACTGCTTTTGAACAAGCAGATGTTTATATCCATAATTCTGGAATGTCGATGAACTTCGGCTTGTTCCACTATGAGTGGGGTGCTACCATGGGCAATCTTGCACCGTTTTATTATTGCATCGAAAACAACATCCCTTTTGGGCTTTATGGGCAGTCTTTCGATAAGTTTGCGCCACCTTCGTTATCGCTTTATCGTGATGTACTAAATCGTGCATCATTTATTTACTGTCGTGATGCTGAGTCGGTCAAATTTCTGAAAGAGAATCAATTCAAAACCCCAATCATAGAATTTGGACCCGATGGATGTTTTGGAATAGACGTACGGGATGAAACCAAAGGGCTTGCCTATCTTCGTCAGGCAGGATTGGAAGAAGGGAAATTTTTGGTGGTGGTAGTCCGCACCAATACACCGCACTTGAACGCCACGGGCAAAGGTGATATGATGAATCCCGCCCCTTCTCCCGAGCAGCAGCAGCAAGATGCGCTACGACTGGGAAAAGTGAAGGATTTGATCAATCAGTGGGTCACGACTACGGGTATGAAAGTCTTGATTGCTCCCGAGGCTTTGAAAGAAACCAAATATGCCAAAACGATGCTCTACGACCAATTAGAAGAAAACATCAAGGCCAAAGTCGTATGCCGCGAGACCTTTTGGAGTGCCGACGAAGCCATGTCGGTTTATGCACGAGCGCATACGATGTTTGGTATGGAGCCTCACTCGCTCATTATGGGTTTGGCGTTGGGAGTACCCGTGGTTCACGCCCATCCGCTCAAACACGGCCGAAAAGGGTGGATGTTTCGAGATATTGGTGTACCAGAATGGCTTTTTGAAATAGATCAAGCACCTGCTTCGGACATCACAGGGGCGGTATTGACGATTTATAAAGATTACAAAACGGCCAAAGCTAAAGCCCAAAAAGCCATGGATGTCGTCAGAAATCGCCAAAAAGAAACCATGGCCGTAGTGAAAAAGCTTGCTATGACTTAACTAAGTAGAAGTAAATGAACATTCGTAGTTTCCTCAAACCCCACGCCTTTAGGCTGGGGGTAGATAAATCAAAGGAATGTCAACTAGGCTTTAGCCTTGACTTTTTTAGTAACAATCAGGGCTAAAGCCCAATAAATTCTACCTCTTTTATTTCCCCAGCCTAAAGGCGTGGGGTTTGAGGAGGTTCTAGGTCTATCATTAACCATATAAAAGATAAATCCATGCCCCTCAATCGTCGTCAATTTATACAACAAACCAGCTTGGCCTCAGCCGCTGCCATGCTTCCTTTTTTGTCGCAAGCAACCCAGAAAAGTAACCCCGTATTACTCATCACTTCGGGTTGGCAAGATGTCAACATCGGAGACATTGCGCATACGCCCGGATTGATTGGATTATTGAAAAAACGTCTTCCTAAATCTAGAATTATTCTCTGGAAAAAAAGCAAAAGTGAGAAGGTGGAAACCATGCTCAACCATTATTACCCCGACGTCACCATTATTCACGGGGCGGTAGATAAGGAGTTTGTACCCCAAACAGAAGAAGTAAAACGGGCATTTCAAGAAGCTGATTTTTTCCTTCATGGCTCGGGGCCCTCGGTAGCCGCCGCCGATTATCTACAGGCTTGGCACAAGCAAACCCAGAAACCCTTTGGTATTTTTGGAGTCACTACGCAAAATGTTTCTCCTGCTTTAAAGGACTTATTACAACACGCCTCGTTTGTTTTTACGCGTGAAACAGCTTCTATTCAAAAACTAAAAGAAGCAGGAGTACAAGGGCCACACATCGCTTTTGCGCCTGATGCTACTTTTGTGTTGGAGATTCATGACGACCAAAAAGCCAATCAATTTATTCAGGAAAATAAATTGGAACATCGCAAATTCATTTGTGTGATTCCGCGTCTTCGTGTAACGCCTTATTACAAAATCAGGCCCAGCGGCTGGAGTGAAGAGCGTATCAAGGAGGTCAACGAACTCAATGATAAATGGAAGGAAATCGACCATGCCAAAGTACGTGAAGCCATGGTGACTTGGGTACGAAAGACGGGGAATAAAATCGTAGTTTGCCCCGAAATGACCTATCAAGTGGATATTATTGATGAATTGTTGGTCAACCCACTCCCAGATGATGTGAAGCCTTTTGTGGTCAAACACGGTTATTGGCTGCCTGATGAGGCGGCGTCGTTGTATTCCCACGCCCATGCCGTACTGAGCTATGAATGCCATTCGCCCATTATCGCACTGGCCAATGGCACACCCGCGTTTTATCTACGTCAACCACAAGACACCATCAAGGGGCAGATGTACTATGACTTAGGCTTGAAAGATTGGACGTTTGAAATTGAGGAAACCACAGGAAAGCAGATTACCGACCGCCTCATGGAAATCAACGCCAACTACAGCACAGCCCTCAAAAGTGTAAAACAATCCATCAAAAAAGTAGATAAACAATACGACGATGCCTTTGATGTGATTCGTCAAAAAGTGTAGACATTTGTTCTAAATTTTGTTGAGTGCAACTACAGATGCTAGATTTTCGGAGAGATATTTATGCAAATAAGCCTTCTAAGAAAGGGTAGTTTTGGAGGGTGTTTTTCTTCATTGATAAAAGCACAATTATTGCGTCAATGATTCGAATCAATTCTACTATTACTACTGCCGATTTGTCTACAAAGCTTCAACGATTTTGGGGACTTTCGGCTCAAAAAATAAACGCCATTGAACAACACTACGATGTATCAAAAGGCTCTCCTGTTTTTACCATAAAAGGCCAATATTCGACACGTGGCTGGACCGAATGGACCCAAGGGTTTCAGTTTGGTTCAGCCATTTTGCAATATGATGTGACGGGAGAAAAAGAATTTTTAGAAATAGGACGCAAAAATACCCTTTCGGTAATGGCTCCTCATGTAAGTCATATTGGTGTCCACGACCACGGTTTCAACAACGTCAGCACTTATGGCAACTTGCTGCGGCTGATGCATGAAAGCAAGATTGAGTTTAATGAATGGGAGAAAAATTTCTATGAGCTTGCCCTCAAAATCTCCGGTGCTGTGCAAGCAAGCCGCTGGACGAGTATCAAAAACCGTGATGGTAGCTCCAATGGCGGTTTTATTCACTCTTTCAATGGCCCTCATTCGTTGTTTGTGGATACCATTCGGTCGTGTCGGGCGTTGGTGGTGAGTCATCAGTTAGGGCACGTTTTTCAAGGAGAAGGCGATGTCAAAATCAATCTATTAGAACGCGCCTTACAACACATCAAAGCTACGGCCGATTTTTCGGTGTATTATGGCGAAGGCCGCGACTCATACGATATTTGGGGACGTACCGCGCACGAAAGTGTATTTAATGTCAAAGACGGTAACTTCCGTTGTCCTAATTCCCAACAAGGCTATACCGGTTTTAGTACTTGGACACGTGGCTTAGCATGGGCCATGTGTGGTTTTCCTGAGCAGTTAGAGGCGTTGGCGCAAATTTCGGATGCCGATTTGACACCTCTTGGTGGTCGGGAAGCGATAGAAGCAATAATGCTCAAAGGTGCACGCGCTACCTGCGATTTTTTCATTGAACATACCCCTATCGATGGCGTACCTTACTGGGATACTGGCGCACCTTATCTTCACAAATTGGGCGACTATCTTAATGCGCCCGCCGACCCTTTCAATGATTACGAACCCGTTGATAGTTCGGCGGCGGCGATTGGGGCGCAGGGACTGTTGAGACTTGGCAAATATCTCATTGACAAAGGTGATGCTACAGCCGGACAACGCTACTGGCAAGCGGGTTTGACGGTAGTGGATACTTTATTGCAAGAACCCTACCTCAGCACCGACCCTACGCATCAAGGTTTGTTGTTACACTCAATTTATCACCGTCCCAATGGCTGGGATTATATACCAGAGGGCAGTAAAATCCCCTACGGCGAATCCAGTATGTGGGGTGACTATCATATCCGTGAGGTGGCGTTGTATCTTCAGCGTATTATCCAAGATGAGCCTTATTATGCTTTTTTAAATTGTGTAAAATAGATAAGCTGAAACTTTCCTAGTTTATCCCACACTTGGAAAGTTTAGTGATGCCTAAATTCTTGAAAAATATTTATCTCTTCCAAATGAGTACAAAATACAAACCCAAATATACTCGAATGGCGCAGCTCAAAACTGCGTCTGATTTGCAAAAATACTTAGAGACGGCTGGGGTAGATTTGTCGTTTGATGAGACTCTACTTGCGCCTGACCAAAGCCCTTTTGCCAAACCCATTTCTTTAAAGTCTGGTAAAACCATTGGTAACAGCTTGTGTATCTTGCCCATGGAAGGTTGGGACGGGACATTGGACGGAAAACCTACGGAATTTACCAAAAATCGTTGGGTAAAATTTGCCGTCAGTGGCGCTAAGTTGTTGTATGGATGTGAAGCAGTAGCGGTTTGTCATGAAGGCAAAGCTAATCCTAATCAGTTGGTGATAAATGAAGAAAACTTTGAAGAATTTGTACAGCTTCGGCAGCTGATTTTAGATAAACATACCGAAAGGTTTGGTAATACCGACGGCTTGGTTATTGGTTTGCAACTGACGCATTCGGGGCGTTTTTGTAAACCCAATAGCCACAAAAAATTTGAGTCCAAAATCCTGTATTCGCATCCTTTCTTAAACAAAAAATTTGGAATGGAGGCCGATTACCCCGTTTTGACGGACGAAGAAATCGACGATATCATCGACAAATACATCAAAGCAGCGGTATTGGCTCAAAAAGCGGGCTATGATTTTGTGGATGTCAAGCATTGTCATGGATATTTGGGACACGAGTTTTTGAGTGCTATTGATAGACCCGGCAAATACGGCGGAAGTTTTGAAAACCGCACCCGTTATCTGCGCAATATCGTAGCAGGTATTCAAAAAGAGGCTCCTGGCCTAGAGATGGGAATTCGGTTGAGTGCTTTTGATTTTTTACCATACAAAAAAGGCCCTAACGACCTTGGTCAACCCGAAGAAGCAGAGCAATATCCTTATGCTTTTGGGGGACAACAAAACGGACTTGGGATAGATTTGACTGAGACTAAGGCGTTTTTAGGATTAGCGCAGTCGCTTGGTATTCAGATTGTTTGTATCACAGCGGGTAGCCCTTATTACAATCCACACTTGACTCGTCCGGCGCTATTTCCGCCTTCGGATGGGTATCAGCCGCCCGAAGAGCCACTTGCGGGTGTTCAAAGGCACATTGCGGTGACGGATGAATTAAAAAAAGCGTTTCCCGAATTGGTAATCATCGGCTCGGGTTATTCCTATTTACAAGAATGGCTCCCCAATGTGGCGCAGTATGTATTGCGCAATGGCATGGCTGATAGTATCGGATTTGGGCGCATGGTACTCTCCTATCCCAATATGCCCGAAGATATAATCAATGGTCGCACCCTTACTCGCAATCTGATTTGTAGAACCTTCTCCGATTGTACGTCTGCACCTCGAAACGGACTGATTTCGGGTTGTTATCCGTTGGATACTTTCTACAAAAAACGCCCCGAAGCAGAAGCGTTGAAAGCCATAAAAGACAGTATGTAAATTTGCCAAAGAAAATGGATACATCGTTTTAGTTTCGTAGTTCGCTTTATTCGAACTTTTGATTTCTCTTTGTATGAGAATACATGCTTTAAAGACCTTAAAGCAGTTTTGGGTAGCTTATCCTGATGCTGAACCTAACTTAAGGCATTGGTATGGGAAAATTGAAGGGGGAAACTTTAAAACTCTTCAAGAAATCATCGCGAGTTTTAAGGGCGCTGATTATGTAGGCAACGAACGAATTGTATTTAATATCGCAAAGAATAAATACCGTTTGATAGCAGCATTCAACTACGAATTCCAACTGTGTTTTGTGAAATTTATTGGTACCCATGCCGCATATGATGGGATTGACGCTAAAACTGTAGATTTTAACTCATGGAAACCATAAGACCTATCAAGACAGAACAAGAGTACGAATTGGCTTTAGAAAAATTATCAAAAATTTTTCATGCCAAACCTTCGACTCCAGAAGGTGACTTGTTAGAAGTGTTGTCTTTGTTGATACATGAATATGAACAAAAACATCATAAGGTAGAAATGTTGTCGCCATTAGAAGCTTTAAAATATGAAATGGAAGAACAAGGGTTATCTCAAACAGGATTAGCTAAACGAGTCGGGATGAGCAAAAGCACGATTTCAGAAATTATGAGCGGCAAAAAACAAATGAGCCTCAATTTCTTAAAGTTCTTACACAATGAGCTGGGAATTCCTGCTCACATTTTACTTGCTTATTAAGTAAGAACATATGTCTCTAATGAAAAAAATTGCATTCGTAACGGGCGGTAGCCGAGGGATTGGACTTGGTATCGCCCAACATTTAGCTTCTAAAGGTTTTGACTTGGCCATCAATGGCGTGCGAGAAGAGTCGGCAGTAGAAGAAGTACTGACGGCTTTGCGGGCGCTAGGGGCAGAGGTGATTTATTGCCAAGGTGACATCGCTTCGGCATCGGCACGGACGGCTATGTTGGCAAAAATAAAAGAGCATTTTGGCCGTCTCCATGTACTAGTCAACAATGCCGGTATTGCACCCAAAGTTCGCAATGATATTTTGGAAGCCACCGAAGAGAGTTTTGATGAAGTACTCAATACCAATCTTAAAGGAACCTACTTCTTGACCCAAGCAGTGGCCAATTGGATGGTCGAACAAAAATACGAAACCCCTGATTTTGAAGGGTATATTATTACTATTTCGTCGGTGTCGGCTACGGTAGCTTCGGTCAATCGGGGCGAATACTGCGTGGCTAAGGCGGGTTTGGGAATGATGACCCAACTCTTTGCGGCGCGGTTGGGCGAATTCAACATTCCTGTGTATGAAGTAAGGCCGGGTATCATCAAAACGGATATGACCTCAGGCGTGACAGCCAAATACGACAAACTCATTGCCGAAGGACTTACGGTACAAGCTCGCTGGGGCTACCCCGACGACATCGGGAAGGCCGTAGCGGCGATTGCAGAAGGAGCATTTCCGTATTCGACAGGGCAGGTTTTTGTCATTGACGGGGGCTTGACGCTGGCACGATTATAGAAATTTAGCGTGTTTCTTCTTTTAACACCCACTCTTCGTCGGAGCGTTTTTCTAGTACATAATAATAGCGGTGGAGGGTTTCTACCTTCAAATTGATTTTGGGAGTAGAAATCCTTTTTTTCTTTTTATCAATGCCTTCGGCGAAGATTTCGACTGTGCCTGTTTTTATCTCAAATGCTTTGGTAGAAGTAGTGATAGCATTGACTGAAAGTGTAATAGCCGAAGGGTTGACACTTTTGTCGGTTTTTAGATAAAAAAAGCCAACAGGCACCGCTTCGTCGATAAGGATTTCATACTTTGTATCTTGGAAGTTTTGAGTATCATCAAAAAAAAGCGCTGCCGTATTAGAAGGATTGGCAACACCAACGGCAACTTTGTTTTTTGATAAAAATCTTGCGATGAAATTTTGGGTAGATATTTCGGAACGAGGCACAGCTTTGCCTGAGATATACCAATCTGCCGAAGGTTGTACCCACTTAAAATGTTTTCCTTCCAATACATCATACACATTGATAAAGACATTGTTAGGGCCAATGATAGCTTGTTTTTGTTCTTCATCAATGTATCCCAAATGAGTGATGCCTGCGCGGGCTAGGTATCTTTTTTTTCCTTCTGGTGTTTTGCCAAGTTCTACAGCTTCTGGGGGTATTTTTCCGTTGGCGTATTGGTGCCAAGGGCTATTGGGTATGATAGGCGTAAGGCATCCCCAATACTGAACTTCACCTTTTTGGGCTGGACAAAAATCACAAAAAGAAGGTACTCCGTCTTTGTCGTCGTCGGTGGATTGGGGATAATTTGTTTTCAAAAAGCTTAATTTCAAAGCTTCTAAGGCTTGAGCTTGCTGTTCTTTGAGAGCTTTTTCTTTGTTAATTTTTTCTTGTTCGAGCCTATTTTGCTCAGCAATTCGTTTCTTTTCGACTTCTTTTTCTTTAAGCAACTGCTCTTGTTCGGCTTGTTGTTGTTTGGTTCTACTTTTCTCTTTTTTCTTTCGGTCTTCGATGTCTTCAATTTTCCTTAATTGGCTCAAACAGTGCTTATCATTGCCCCTAATACGTAGTGCTCGTTCATAATTGCTACGGGCGCAATCGTAATCAGCTTTGGCAAAACAGTTATCAGCGCGTTCTTTATAATCTGCAAAACTGACGGTTTGGGCCCAAAGCGAGGCACTTATCCCCAACCATACACAGATTATGTGGAAAACTTTCATAATGTATCGACTACATGAGTGAATTTTAAGGTAAGTTAGTAATTTTTAAGGGGATTTGAAATGCATTGATGAAACTTTAAGTCTTGCTATAAATGGCTGTTGTAAATAGTTTTTCATCCTTTTCTAGCATTGAGGTGGTAAAGTAAAAATGGATAGATAGTTGATAAAGGGTATTATTTTTTCATTGAATAATTAATGAATAGAAGTGGGATTTATACGAGACCAATAAGAATCAAGCGATTCTACAGTCGTGAAGTTATAGGGAGAGGTATGTATCCATTCTCTAGAAAGAATTGTATAATTTTCTCCACGGGGATTTCCTAACTGACGGCTATACTGCCGATAAAACACCATATCAGCATCAGATATGCCAAATCCAAAAAGAAAAGCCTGTTTGCCAATATCCCAGTCATATTCATCATATATTTTACAACGCCATCTCTCTATTCTTATTCTAGAATTTTCGGGATGTGTTTGATTAAATTCTAATAATCTAACTTGAATTTTTGAGAGAATGGAAAGCCCTCCGAAAGCATATGCCAAATCCATATTTAACCCAAGTAGAAAACTATCAAACCCAATTGAGCTTTCTATATAAAACTCTTCACATCTGTTGTTCTTTAATTGATTTGGGAGTCTAGATAAAAATTCGTTTCCACCTAAAAAACTGACTGACGTACCCACACCTGACGGAAATATTTCATTAGAACTAGCTTGTAAACGTCTCAAGATACCTGTTTTTAAACGCCTTAAGTGGGTTGTTTCCAATTCGTTATTCACTACTGAAGACCTCTGAAAGGCATCTGTTGGATAATCACTACTTGTAGCTCCACTTCCCGTTAGCCAATAGATAAGATTATCACGTGCCAAATCATTGAGACGAGACGAAAAAGATAGTAGGGTACCAATTTCTCTTCTTATCCGATTAAAACGTTCATTTGATGATTCTTGTGACATGCATTTATAGTTTTTTTATCTTGGTATCTTAAGTAATTAAGAAGAATTAGCCGAGATATTTTCATATTTTTTAACCCCACGCCTTTAGGCTGGGGCTAAAAAATATGAAAATAGCACAACGGCTTTAGCCCTAACTTTTGATTATATAGTAGCTAAGCGCTGTTGGATTTCAAGTAAATATCTTTCCCAATTCCAGCTTCCTGTACCACAATGAGGTTTTTTCTTTGATAAATCACCATGAGCACATATGCCATTGTTAATATTCCGAGAAACAGGAATACTATATTTTTGGCATAAAGACGATACTAATTCGACAGATTTTCTAAATTGAATTTCCGTTAAGAGCAAATCATAACGAGATACATGTTCAATACCTATACTGTTACGATTATAATTTGTCGCATGATGAGCGGTATCTCTTTCTCGAACCATTTGAATAATGGTCCCGTCTCTATCAATAATATAGTGAGCACTAGTATTTCCATGTTCGCTTCTAAACATATTCATTGCTGATAGGCCAACAGGCGGTGCTTCGTGCGGCATTTGATCATGGCTTCCTGTGACGTGGAGTACAATTAAAGATATTGGTAGACTTCTACCTGGGGTAAAATGCCCACTTCCAGCCGCTAAAAAAATAGCACTAGAATAGTCTATACTTCTTTGGCCTTCTCGACGTAGCCAATCATCTCTTCTTTGAATTAGTCTTGACATTTGATTAAAAGGGTTTAAAGTTTATCTAAGAACATAATACTGCAATCGTTTGTCTGAATAGCCCCAGCTACGGAGCTGCTCATCGGTAAGCTCGGTACTCGCTACGGTAAGCGTAAAATCGCGGCAGGGGTCACCTTGGGGTTTGGCATTAATCCAACGATAAACAGGCACATAAGAAAGGCCATCATTGGGCGGGCGGCGATAGGCATAAAACTGAAACTCTTTGTCTTTATATCCCCAGCTTAGCAATTGATTATCACTAAGTTCATGCTCTCCAAACATGATAGAAGCACTACAATTGGGCATAGTCCAGCGATAAACGGCGATGGCATTGGGGTCGTTGGGACGATTGCGTAAGCCCGAAAATTGATACATTTTGCTTTTAAAACCCCAGCCCATTAACTGTTGGTCGGTGTGGCGTCCTTCGGGCATAGATTCAAAATCTCCAGTGACAGGCGAAATCCACCGAACTACCCGTATTTTGTCGGAAGCTTTGAGAGGTGCCGGCACTAGCACTTCAAACGAAGATACTACCACTTCTTTGCCATCAAAAGGAATAAAAGCATCGCGCCCTCGACTTTTGCCGATGTGGAGCCCTCCGCCCATGCTGGCTCGCGCAATGTAAAGAGGAGTGCCATTGGCTTCTTGACCTGCTACAATGGCATTGGGAGGGACGCTTTGCCCTGCTCTGACCAAGACCCAACTACCCGTTCCGGTATATACGCTAAATGAGTTTTGGATGATTTCGCGGCCGCCATAAGGTACAAATGCCTCTTGTGCATTGGCTCTGACTTTACCAATCACAAAACTATTGTTATAAAAAGAACGAGCAATGTATAGTGGAGTCCCATCGGCTTCGTAGCCTGCTTGTAAGGCATTAGGAGGTGTTTGTCCATTTTTGCTAACTGGCCACAGACTGCGGTTGTTCATGACTGAAAGATTGAGCGACGAATTTACCGCCGATGATGTTCCTACAGTAGAAGAGGCATTAGAAGAAACATTTGTAGCAGCCGGGTCAACGGGGTCATTGACTTGTAAGAAATTCCAACTTCTTTGTCGGTAATCACCCGTAAAACGCACCACTGGTTGAGCCCTTATATCGAGCAATACCGTACGCATAGGTTCTCTGTTGGGCATTATTACTTCTACCTTGATTTGGTCGATATTCCAGTTGTCATAATCCTGAAATGCTTGCGTAGGGCTACCATTGTGCTTAATAGTCAGAGATTTGAAGTCGCTTGGTAAGATTCCGTCAAAAGCATCTTGGTAGGTATGCGTCGAGAAGTTCCCCCATCCTTGTCCTTCATTTAAATCAATATTTTTCCAAGGTTGGCGATTTTTGAAATAAATATCAGCCGTTGCTGATTGTCCGCTACGTAGGTCGTCGCCACCTGTTTTGATAGTAATGACTATGTGAGGTTGTCCTAGGCGTTGGGCTTGGCTATCAAACCCCAACGCAAGCAGCAATATTTGAATAAAAAACAAAGTGACTTTAAAACGTACCATAGCCATTGTTGAAATTGGGTTTATTTTAGTTCAGCAAAAAGAGTCCTAGCCAGCGGGTAAAGCCCACTGTTACTAAAAATGTCTTATGAAATTTTGCGGCTTTTGGGATGTGAAAAATACTGTGGTGTTGAGCAAAGCCGTTTTTGATGTCCGAATTAACTATTACAAATTTTAGGGCTAGTTCTTATAAAATCAATACAATCCTATCCAACGGTAGCGCTTTTTGCAGAAAGTGAGAAAAGCCTGCGATTAAGACAAGCGTTGTAAATAAGCCTCCTGAAAAACAAACACACTATCAGGATGCATAAGGTTGATGTGAAGGCACAACTCCCACATATCCGTTGTTGAGTCTATATATCCCAATTCCACAATGAGCAAACTATAGTTGGGGTGGGATTTTTCTTCAGTGTGGGCTACCTGTCCTTGTCCCACAACTTCAAACCCCAGTTGAGTGGCAAAATTATGATGTTCTTGGACTCTCCTTACTTTAAAAATGACCCGATGGCAGCCTTCGTTTATTAAGTGAAAACTGAAGCGTACTTGGCCCGGCGGCAAATATTGGGCCAGATGTTTGGATAGCGGCTGCCAAGTAGCTTGATTAGATGCGGGGTCGTACTCGCTATTGTTGAAAAAAAAAAGACGTGTTTTACGGTTTTCTGAAATGGGTTTTTGGACACTCGCAAGGCTAATCAGTGCTGCTTTGTTTCCGCATTCTTTAAAAACAGGCGTGAATTTTTGTAAGGGTTTCATCATAACAATTTTGGAAAATAAATTACCTATGATAGGGTTAAAAGCTTGCCTAACAAAGGTCGGGAATTGCCCAAAATCAAAAAATCCCCAATTTTGGGGATATGAGGAAGAGAATGGAGGACTGCAACGATTATTTGCGTCGCCTAATATCTTTGAATCGACCTACATTTTCAAGGTCTATCGGGGTACTTACTTGTATGACATTTTTTTTAAGGATTTGTTCAGTAATATTAACAGGGCCCTCAATAACAAAAACTTTATCAATATGGACTACAAAAGGAGCTATATTTGCTGCTGTTAACTCCAATCTTCGATAATTATCGTTTTCGATATAAATCGATAATCCGAAATTCGGTAATTTTAAGAAGTCGTTTAGTCTGTTTTTTATCTCTGGTACGTTCAAGAAATCTAAAGAGAATATTGATTCTACCCCACTTTCATTTTGTCGATAAGTGATAGCAGTGATAAATTCAAACTCATTTGGTGTTACATTGGCATTTGTAATATGTATGAGTGGAAGAAAGTTTGATTTGTACAGATGACTTCTTACAATTTGAAAATTCCTAATAGTTCGGCTAAACTTACTTTCAGCTTCTCTTATACTAGTAGGTTGTAAATTGTTATCTCCTCCTAGCGTTTTAATAGAGCCTCGTGCGATTCCTTCTATGGGTACATTTGCTATACTAAGAAATTCGAATGAGACTTCGGATGAGTCTTCTATAAGTGTATTAGCGACTGATACTAGATTTTCAAAAAGAGAATTGGCCTTGACATTGGTATCATGCAGAGAGAAGCTTTGAGTATCAAGAGATGAGGTGAGGCGAGGAGGGTCTTTAAAATAAAAAACACCTGATATATGTTTTTCTGTGGTGTGTATGTTTTGGGTCATTGTTTGTAAAAAATAACTATAACTCAAAACATAGTGTTGCCCCTTTTTATCAGGCTTGGGGTCATAAATGTATAGCCATTTTCCAGTTTTGTTTTCCTCATAGCCGTATATATTAACAAAATGGCTCATTTCTGAGCCAAATATAGGAAAACAATGCACCAAAATTTTTCCACTATCTATAGTCACCCTAATACTTTGCCAAGATGAGTTGGGTAGTTGCGTAAGATATTTAGAAAAAAGACTAATATTAAGTAAATTTTCTAACTCCGTTTTCTGAATAGATGCATTATTTCCCGCTTTCCCTAATTGGGTTAAAAAATCTGCTTCTGTCTTTTTGTCTGTTTCGTTAGGGAATTGAGAAAAGACATTTGCAAAGGAAGCTGCCCAGCAGCTTTCAGCATAAGTCTGAGGTTGGAATGCACCTCTGTTTATATGTTGTTTTACCATGCCGTTTATTAGTTAGAAGGGCTTACTGCTACACCAGGGCCAGGTCCGCCGCCGCCGCCTTTCCACGAATCTATGATTTCATAAAAAAATTCATAGAAGCCTTCACTTATAATTTCAATTCCAAAAACACAATAAGAAAAAATATAGCTTTCTAACTTTGCCGAAATATCTTCAAGGTCTTTCTTTGAAATTAAAAAAGAAGTGTTACTTAGGTCTTCATTTTTTTTGAACCCTGCTTCTTTGAGTTGTTTGCTTGAAATAAAAACTTTCTTGCCGTTAATTTTTAAAAAAGCTTTCTTATCTTCGCCAAACAAAACATAAGCAATAGTGGTAATGTCAGGATATTTGCTTGCTTTGACCTTGCTCGTTACTACATAAAACCCAATGCTTTCGAAGCCATCGGTAGATAGTATGTCGTCAATGCCTGATTTGTTAAGTAGGAGAGGACGGAAATTGATTTGGTCAGTAAGTTCTTGAAATGTGTATAATGATGCCATAAAATATTAAAGGTATGAGTTTAGTAACTTTGAATGAATTTCTGAATATATTGATGATGGTTACATCATTTTTGTTAGCTCTGTTTTCTTATTCTAAAATTAAATACACCAAACAGGCGAAATTTATTTTTGTGTATTTGCTTTTAGGTGTGGTAGTTGATTCAATAACTTTTTATTTTTATAAAGTTAAAAATCAAAATAGCTACTGGCTTACACCACTTTATTTCTTGCAATTTTTTGTTTTACTATCTTTTGTTTTTTATAGCTTTTTAAATGAATATTATCAAAAAAAGATAATGATTTTTTTGGTAATTTTAGGTGTTTTTTTATTGATATGTAGGTATTTTTTCTTTGATTATATTAACAATTACGACAATATTGCTTGGTTTTCTATTCAGTTGTATTATGTTATTTTGTGTTTGGTGTTTTTTTATTTTCAAACCAAGCTTACTAAGAGTGCTTTGTCTAGGAATTCGTTTTTTGTTTTTACTCTTGCTGTTTTTATTAATTGCTTAATGCCTCTGTTGTCTAATTTACTTCAATATAGCCTTTATGAAACTTCGCCCGTTTATTTTACCTATGCACTATTAATTATTAATATTTCAGGTATTATAGCAAACTTACTAATTTTTAGAGCTATTCAATTCCTTAAACCAATTTCCACTCCAAAGCCTTAACTACGGCTTCGGGTGCTGAGTTGACGTGTAGTTTTTCATAGATTTTTTTGATGTGAGTATGCACCGTGTTGAAACTAATATCACAAGCATCCGCAATCATTTTATAACTCATTCCCTTTACCATACATTGCAAAACTTCCTTTTCGCGTGGGGTGAGCTGAATATAGGTTTGTTCTGATTTGGCAAACTGATGCTGAAACATCGTCAATACTTTCGTCGCAATGCTTGGACTAAGATGCGAGCCGCCATTGTAAACGTCGAAGATAGCTTGTACGTAGGTATCGGGGCGGGGGTTTTTGAGGATGTAGCCATTGGCACCCGCGCAGATAGCCGCAAATACCTTGTCATCATCTTCAAACACTGTTTGCATCATCACTTTGGTGTCTTTGCTCGCAGCTTTAATGGCTCGTAAGGCATCTATTCCCGAAAGGTGTGGCATCTGAATATCCATAAGTACGACATCAGGTTTGTATTTGCGTACCAATTTTACGGCCTCGGTAGCGTCGGCAAAGGCTCCCGATAGCCAAATACCTTCCGCACTAGCTAAATACAAAGAAAGGCTCTCACGGAAATTTTTGTTGTCTTCAAAAAGTAGTACGCTTATCATATACGATTCTCAATTTTATAAATTTAGCCCAAAAAAGCAATAAGATACCGTCGAAATTCTATCTAACGGTACTACTTTTTCATGCAGTAAAATTAGGATATTGCCTATACTCACAAAATCCCCAATATTGGTGAGTCATGGTGCTTAGCCCAATAAAATTTGGATGGTCACTTGAGTTCCGATTCCTTTTTGGCTCCGAACGCTTACATTTAGCAATTCTTCTTGGCTCCGTAGTTTAAAGTTTTTGAGGCCATTTCCTTCAAAGGTCTGTGATAGGTCAAATCCTACGCCATTGTCGATGATGTGGATTTCGACGGAGCCGTTTTTGGACGTAAGTGTGCAAGTAGTTTTGGTAGCAAGGGCGTGTTTGGCGATGTTGTTGATGGCTTCTTTGTAAACGAGGTAAAGATTGCGACGTTGCTCCATCGAAAAATACTCCTTTTTGAGATCAAGCTGATTGTCGAAAGTAAAAGCGATGTTTTTGGCTGATAAAATCTCAATACCAAAAAAGCGCATCTTTTCCACCAATTTTTCGGTGGAGTCGTTGGTAGGGTTGATGGCCCATACGGTGTCTCTCATCAGGGTCACGGTTTCTTCAGAGTTGCTCGTGATACGCTCCAAAATCGGAAGCAAAGCGGGATTGTCTTTGACTTTTTGCCGGAGAAGTTCTACAAAAATGGCGATTGAGTTAAGGTTGGCACCTACTTCATCATGAAGATCAGAAGCGATTTGATTTCTGATGGATTGGAGTTTGAGTTTTTGACGAAAATCGTATAGAAAAAACAAATAGATACCAATTCCCACTACCAATAAAATATAAACGGCAATCGAAGGCCAAAACCACCACTTTTGCCAAAAAGCTTCTTTGACTTCTAGCGACAGCGTGGCAACGGGCGTTTTATGATTTTTGCTTTGAGCATATATCTCAAAGGTGTATCGGCCACCGCTGAGGTTTTGATAGTGAGCCGAAGGGTATAGGCTTTGCGACCATGCTTGATTGATAGAAGGGATTCGATAAAAATAAAAGATGGAGTCGTGGGTAGTTGATGCTTCAAAATCTAGCACGAGGTCGTTGTTGGCAGTGGCTAACTGAATCGGCTGAGAGATGGAAGTGATTGAAGCAGGTTTTCCATTCACCAAAACACGCCGTAGCGGGAGTTGTGCTTTCGTGGCTCCCAACAAACAAAAACAACCAAGGATAAAGAGGAGAAATTTCAAAAGTGTCGAATTTTAATGCCGTCGAAACGATGCTTAAAATTCGACACTTTTAAACTTAATTCAAACAATGTTTTTCGCTTAATAACTATACTCGTAAATGGCCTCGTCGCCTAAACTACGTTTGATAACAACTTTTGTAACTCTATTTTGTGAATCAAAAGAGTAAGAAAAATCAAGCGTAACATTATTGAGAACAGCGTTTTGGAACGTGACTTTTTCCACTAAATGACTGCTGTATTTGCCCAGAAAGTAGCCTCTTAATGCAAAATGTGGCGCCGTCCAATAGTTGATTTCTTGCTGCAGAGTATTGGGGAAATTAGTATATGAATATGATGCTCTAATATATTCTCCTAAATGCGATAAACCTATCCACTCCTTCAAATCGCCGTTTGTGTTGTAGTTGAGTTTTGTAAAATAATTTTGGTCAGCACTACTGACCAAATATCCATTTTTATAAAAATATTCCACAGCAGCCTCTCTTCCATTACTAAATACTCCGTTTGAATTTTGAGCGAGTCCCTGTTCATTGAGCTGATAACGTACTCCTAGCATCTGATATATTTGTGGATTAGTGGAGTCAATTGAAATGTTAAACATAGTGCTGTTATTATTGGATATTTTCACTAAGCGTTTTTGAGAATCATACTGGAAAAAGTATGTCCCCACCACATAACTCCCTAGAGAGATTTTCACTGAAGTAGGGAAATGATTAGTTGACTCGGGTGTATTAATAGACGGATGAGCATCTGCATATTCTTTGGCCTGCTCTGCTAAGTTAGGTGGGGTAGGTGTGGGAGTAGTATCCGTCTCATTTCTTTTACAGCCGGCTAGCTCAAAGAGCATTACACTCATTAGAAGTAAGATTTTAGCTTTCATTTGCTTAAAAGTATAGTAGTTGGACGATAAGGAAGTGCTTTAGGATAAAGTATTAATAACGCCATTTTACGGGCTCTAGTACGTTGTTAAGATTGAAAAATAACACTATTCCTAAGAAAATACTTAAAACCTCTTGCCTCATGAAACAAAATTCTTTTTCGCGTCGGGAGTTTCTCAAAACTGCCACAGTAGGAACGGCTACTGTAGCCACCGCCGCTGTGGGAATCCCTACCATTATTCCTTCAAGAGCCTTCGGAGCTAATGACCGTCTGCGCGTGGCTGTGATTGGCATCAATGGACGCGGTAAAAATCATATATCGGGTTTTTCGAGTTTGGAAAATGTAGAAGTTGCTACGCTTTGTGATGTCGATAATGTGGTATTGCAAGCGCGAGCCGCCGAATTTGAGAAAACTTACAACCGAAAAGTAAAAACCGAACAAGACCTTCGGAAGGTATATGAAGATAAAAGCATCGATGCAGTGAGCATTGCTACGCCGAATCACTGGCATGCTTTGGCGGCTATTTGGGCGTGTCAGGCGGGCAAAGATGTATACGTCGAAAAACCTGCTTGCCATAATATATACGAAGGCCGTAAATTGGTAGAAGCTGCTACCAAATACAACCGTATCGTGCAGCACGGAGTGCAGTTGCGTAGCTCAGTAGCGATGCAAGAGGCTATCAAGCACCTACGTGAAGGGCTTATCGGCAATGTATACATGGCGCGCGCTTTGATTTACAAATGGCGTCCCGATATCGGAAATGAAGGCACTTCGCCCGTACCTGAGGGGCTCAACTGGGACTTGTGGCAGGGGCCAGCTCAAGTTCGTCCTTTTTCTAAAAACTATGTACATTACAATTGGCATTGGTTTTGGGAGTATGGCAATGGCGACATTGGCAACCAAGGTATTCACGAAACCGACCTTGCTATGTGGGGGTTGAATGTGGGGCTTCCTGAAGAAATCACCTCGGCAGGTGGTAAGTTTTTGTGGAATGACTGTAAAGAAACCCCCGAAACACTTACGTCAACTTATATTTATCCCAAACAAAAAAAGGTAATTGAAGTAGAAGTGAGACCTTGGATGACCAACAAAGAAGACGGCATAGAAGTGGGTAACTTATTCTATGGCGACAAAGGCTACATGGTAATCAACGGATACAATGATTACAAAACCTTTCTAGGAAAAAATCGTGAGCCAGGGCCTGCCCGCAAAGAAGGGGGAGATCACTACAAAAACTTTGTGGATGCGGTACGTGCCAAAAACAAGGCATTGCTCAATGGCCCGGTCGAGACGGCGCATTTGTCGGCTTCGTTGGCGCACTTAGGAAATATCGCCTATCGTTTGGATCGTAAACTCAAATTTGATCCTATTACTGAGAAGTTTGTCGGTGATAAGGAAGCAAATGCGATGCTTACCCGCAAATACCGTGCGCCTTACGTAGTTCCTGATAAAGTCTAAACTTTTTACCAAACTCAAGTGGTCGGTGGAGGAGCTTTGCGACCTTCATCTGTTTGTGATTAAATTAAAAAAATTATATGTCTCAAAAATCTAATTTACAACACCTGCTTCAAGTCCCTGTTTTGGTAGCTGCTTTGGGCTATTTAGTGGATATGTACGATTTGTTTTTGTTTAGTGTAGTGCGTGTCACGAGTCTCAAAGACTTGGGTGTAGCTCCTGACCAACTGCTCCCTGAAGGGGTGTTTTTGCTCAATACACAGTTGGCGGGGTTGTTGATAGGCGGGGTTTTCTGGGGAATTTTGGGAGATAAAAAAGGACGGTTGTCCATTTTATTTGGCTCGATTATTATGTATTCTTTGGCCAATATCGCCAATGGTTTCGTGACTTCTGTGAACCAATACGCTTTTTTGCGGTTCATCGCAGGGATTGGTTTGGCAGGAGAACTAGGGGCGGGCATTACACTAGTGTCGGAGGTATTGCCCAAAGAAATCAGAGGATATGGTACCACCGTGGTGGCTACTATGGGGCTTTTTGGGGCAATTGCCGCCAATTTTGTGGCAGATTGGTTCGATTGGCGTATTTCTTATTTTGTAGGTGGCGGTATGGGGTTGATGCTTCTTGTGCTGCGACTGAACGTATTTGAATCGGGGCTTTTTGAAAAAATGAAGTCTCAAAAAGTGCAAAAAGGCAATGTATTCATGCTATTCAACAATTGGCAACGTTTTTCCAAATACCTATTGTCGATTTTGGTCGGCATTCCGTTGTGGTTTGTGACGGGGATTTTGATGACTTTTTCACCCGAATTTGGGAAAGAAATAGGTATTGAAGAGCCAATTCTGGCGGGAAAATGTGTCATGTTGGCTTTTACAGGGCAAGTTTTTGGGGATATTTTGAGTGGGATAGGTAGTCAATACCTGCGGAGTCGCAAAAAAATCATTGGTATTTTTATTGTGCTTTCGTTTGCTTTTATGCTAGTGTACCTTTTATTTCCTTCCAAAAACGCAACGGTTTTTTATGTGATATGCACTTTGCTTGGTTTCTGCAATGGTTATTGGACCATTTTTATTACGATTGCTGCCGAGCTTTTTGGTACCAATCTTCGCGCTACGGTCGCTACGTCAGTACCCAATTTTGTGCGCGGAACGGCTATCATTCTTACGTCGGTATTTGTGTTTTTAAGACCTTCTTTGGGAATCATCAATAGTGCTCTGGTGATTGGTACTACTACGGTCGCTATTGCGCTGGTGTCTCTTTATTTTCTAGAAGAAACTTTCACCAAAGACTTAAATTATGAAGAATAAAGAGGGGATTAATTAGCTTAAAAATGCACCAAGACTTTCTAAGTTTTTAATGTATTGAATATGAGATTCTTATGGCTTTAAACTTAGAAAGTCTATTTTGTCTCCTTGATTTGAAAATGCACCAAGACTTTCTAAGTTTTTAATATATTGAATATGAGACTCTTGTGGTTTTAAACTTAGAAAGTCTATTTTGTCTCCTTAATTTGAAAATGCACAAATTTTTTGTCACATTCTTAAGTGATTGCCTCAGTCTATAAGTTTAATCTATATTTTCGCTCAAATGAAAAAATTCTTGTTTTCAGTGGCAGTGTTGGCCATAAGTGTTTTGTCCGCTGCTCATGCCCAAAAATTCGGTAAACTCTTAAAAGATACGCCGGGGGCGGTTTCTTATACTTTTCGAACCGATTTTGCCAAAGATGTGCCTGGTACACTCGACAAAGTAAAGGCAATGGGGATTACCAATATCGAATTCTCTAATCTTTTTGGAAAAACTGCCGCCGAACTGCGTGCTTTATTGGACGAACGCGGGATGCGATGTACAAGTCTTGGGGTGAGTTTTGATGACCTTAACAACAAGACAGAGACCGTGGTTCAAAATGCCAAGACCCTAGGGGCTGAATTTGTACGAATAGGCTCAGTACCTCACAAAGGTCCGATGGATTTGGATTTAGCCAAAAAAACGGTGGAAGACTTCAATCGTTTTGGCCAAAAGCTTCAAGACAATGGGCTTACTTTTTGCTACCACAATCACGGCTTTGAGTTTGCACCTTATCAGGATGCGACTTACTTTGACTATATTGTTCAAAATACTAACCCCAAAACGGTATTTTATGAAATGGACGTAGTATGGATGCATTTGCCGGGTCAAGACCCTGCGGCTATTCTAAAAAAATATCCCAAAAGGTTTAAGTTGATTCACCTCAAAGACCTCAAAAAGGGAGTACCAAGTAGCATGGCAGGCAGTACACCCAACGAAAATTGTGTAGTACTCGGAACCGGGCAAATCAACTACCCTGAAATCTTAAAAGCGGCGAAGAAAAGTGCCATTAAGTACTATTATATTGAAGACGAGAACCTCGGCTCGATGCAGCAAGTACCTCAGAGCTTAGTGTATTTGAAAAGTCTCTAATCCGATACCTCTCTTTTCGGCAGAAATTATTACCTTACTTGAAAATTGTATAAAATTTTCGGTAAGGTTTTGTCGTTTTTAGATAGCGCCTAATTTCTGACCTGCTTTTGAGAGAAAATTTCTATAAATGCAGCACTATGATGAAAAACTGCGTAAACAACTGTACCAGAAAGTAGGTTGAGAATAGGCACGAGATTTGTGATAGAGGAGTCAAATGAAACCCATGAGAAAAACGCTGCAAATATTTCTTTGGATACTCGGAAGTAGCATACTTTTGATGCTTACATCGGGAGAAGCAAATGCACAAACTCCCACCTTTAGTATACAAGGTAAAAAATGTATTCCCGATGTAGAATGTAAAAGTGATTCACTGACTTTCACCGATTCACTTACTACTTCTACTGCATGGACTTGGGATTTTGGAGATGGTAGCGGAGTTATTACTTCTACCAATCCAAGTATAAAACACGTATTTCAAGTGCCAGGCCCTAAGCTTGTTACCCTTACAAGAGTGGTGAATGGAGTTCAGCAAATAGTTACTGAAACCATCAACATTGGTGTCCCTCCGCCTCAGTTTCAGAATTGGCGGCGCGATACCATGATTTGCAAGGAAGACTTAGGAAAACTGATTTTGAATCCCTATCCTTCGGGCGGGCCAGCGGGAGCCAAATATATGTGGTTTCCAAAGGGGGATACCACCCAGACCCTGCGGGTAGACAGCTCGGGTTGCTACTCGGTAGAAGTTACCAACGAAGAAGGCTGCTCTTATGAAGACCGCATCAATGTGAAAGTTTGTTTGGAACAAACCAGCCAAGAAGGCGCAAAATGGTTTTTTGGAAACAATGCCGGCCTAGATTTTTCGGGCGGCAATCCCGCTCCAATCGACAATGGTCAGCTTAACACTCCCGAAGGCTCATCATCAATTGCCAACTCCAAAGGGCAGCTTTTGTTTTATACCGATGGCGTAAGGGTATATGATAAAAACGGCGCTCTCATGCCTTCCAAGGATACGACTTTGCTGGGAGGAAGCCCTAACTCTACCCAATCGGCTTTGATAGTGCCTCAGCCCACATGCCGTGGATGCGAATATCTCTATTATATCTTTACTACTTCCGAAATCAACGGGCAGAAGCAATTTAGCTATAGTGTTGTGGATATGCGTCGCAACGGCGGAAAAGGAGAAGTGGTAGAGAAAAACATACCTTTGGGTAATAACACTACCGAGCGGGTGGCATCGGTTCGTAATGACCGCGATTCTACTTATTGGATTGTAACGCATGATTATAAAAGCAATACTTTTAGAATCTATCATGCTACTAAAGCGGGAATTGAAGCACAGCCCCCTGTAAATCTAGGCGCGGTACAAGATACCACTCACAAAGCCGAAGGCTACATGAAGTTTTCGCCGGCTGATAGCACGGGTATGCGTCGTTTGGCCGTAGTAGTGCCGGGACCCCCGCGCAATTTGGTGGAGATATATGATTTCAATGATTCGACAGGGACGCTTTCTGGCCCCAAAACCTTTGACTTAGGACCTGCTCCTCCCAAAGCCTACGGGGTGGAGTTTTCTCCTGATGGCACCAAGATGTATGTATCTTTACAAAAGAGCGAAAGCGATACTACCCTTTCCAAACTCTGGCAGTTTGATTTAAGTTTGGAAGATTCTACGCTTATTGCCGATTCTAAAATACTGATAGATAGCTCGGCCACGGAAGTGTACGGGGCTTTACAAATAGGCTCTGATGGCCGTATATATTTAGCCAAAAAAGGCAGTCAATATTTGGGCGTTATCAATGTACCCGATGAAGATTCGCAACAAGAAGTTCGTTTTGTAAGTAATGGTATTTTTTTAGGTGGAAAAACAAGTCAGTTGGGTTTACCAAACTTTGTACAAAATTTTACCGAGCCTTCTTCGGGACCTGGGTTTGAATATTCGGACACATGCTCCAATCAGGCTACCAACTTTCAAGCTTCCCCTCTCTGTGACCCCATCAAAGATACCTACACATGGAATTTTGGAGATGGCTCGGCGCCTACGACAGGTCAGCAGCAGCAAGTACAGCATACCTATCAGCAACCTGGAACCTATACGGTCAGCCTGACTCTCCGAAATCGTTGCAAAGACACTACTATCACCCAGCGTGTTACTATTATCCGTACGCCCGACCCCATCAATCTTCGTTCGCCCATAGATACCTGCGTCAATAGGCTCGTGGTAGATGTGGGAGTAGAAGCAGAACAATATTTATGGCTAAGAAATGGAGCACCTTTTGCCCGAACCCGAACGGTAACCTTAGAACCAAACGGAGGCTCAGGGCGCTATGATGCTTATGCTATTAATGGCGCTGAAGGGCAATGCTACTCTCAAGGCCGGATGCAAGTCACCATGAGAAGACCTCCAGCCTATTCGTTAGGTCCTGATACGAGCCTTTGTGTAGGAGGTGGAAATGTAGTACTCAATGCCAAACCTACGCCTACCAACTGGAATAAGTTTCAATGGAGCACAGGGGAGACTACTCAGCTAATTACAGTAACTCAACCTGGCACTTATTCAGTGCAGGTAACTATCAATACCGGAACGCCCCAAGCCTGTGTCAATGAAGATACCATACAAGTGAGAGCGCTGCCCAAGGCTCGTTTGCAAGCTACGTTGACTCCACCCACGGGTTGTACTACTCAAGACGGGGCTATTTTGATCGGAACAGTTACGCCTTCGGGCAATTATACTTACGAATGGTTTGGTGCTAATGACGCTCCTATCATGGGTAGTGGGAGCACACTTGCCAATTTGAGGGAAGGCCCCTACAAAGTCCGATTGCGAGGAAATCCCGCCGTGTGTGCTACTGATTCTTCTTTCAACTTGCGGGCAGTGCGCAACTTGCGGCTAGCGCCCACGATTGTGGATGCACGATGTACCTTGCCCAACGCGGGAGCTATCAATCTCAATACAATTGCAGGTACGCCTACAACTTATGTGTGGACAAACGCGCTCGGCGCGACTGTTGGAAGTAATGCCCAATTATTGAATAATTTATTGCCTGGCAAATACAACGTAAAAGTTACCGACGTGGGTGGGTGCGATACTACGATTAGAGACATTACGGTCGGAATTATCCCCGAAAAATTCCTGAGTTTAGGCCCCGACCGCATCAAATGTATCGGAGATACGGCCTTACTGATTCCGAGCTTGCCATTGATTCCGGGCAACCGCTACCAATGGAGCACCGGCGACACTACTTCACGAATTAGCGTCAATCGAGCAGGCACTTATCGTCTTACGGTTACAAATGCCATAACTGGCTGTACGGATAGCGACGAGTTTGGGTTTTCGTTGGCTCCGCGTCCTACCTATGAACTCAATCGAGAAGCCGCTCTGTGCGATATTGATGGTACGAGTGCTACGATTATCATTCGGCCTACTTCGCCCAATCTTACGTTTCGCTGGTTTCCACCCATTGATGGTACCTCTACCCGTGTTACGGTCGATACAGTGGGGCTTTATCGAGTGCGTATCATTAGCCCGCAGGGATGTGAGTTGATAGATACCGTAAGAGTTGTAGTGAGATGCGAGCCAAGGGTGTATGTGCCCGATGCTTTTTCTCCCAATGGTGACGGTAAAAACGACCTTTTGGATGTATATGGGGATCATCTTACAGACTTTGATTTGAAGATATTTAATCGCTGGGGCGAAGTCATTTATCATACTACCGACATCAATCAAAAATGGGACGGTACTTATCGAGGAACTACTTACCCCCCAATGAGTTATCCGTATGTAGTATCATTCAAGTCGAAATATTTCCCTGATAGGCCCCGCACATCGCAGCGGGGAGCCGTGCTGCTGATTCGATGATTTTTAGTATCTTTGGCTATTGAATGTGGAGTTCAAATAAGGAAAATCATAGGTTGTAGAAAATAATACTTCCTCATTCATTAGCCAATTTCTCCAATGCGCCAAGACTATTTAACTGGAAACAAAGACCCGCTTACGCCCGTCGAAAAAGAGATAGAAAAGGCCCTTCGGCCTCTTTCTTTTGACGATTTTGCAGGGCAAGACAAAATCCTTGAAAATATAAAAGTATTTGTACTTGCCGCCAAACAACGCGGCGAGGCACTAGACCACGTGCTTTTGCACGGGCCTCCGGGTCTTGGAAAAACCACGCTTTCCAACATCATCGCCAATGAGTTGGGGGCTTCTCTTAAGACGAGTTCGGGACCTATTTTGGATAAACCGAGTGACTTGGCGGGATTGTTGACCAATCTTCAACCCAACGACGTCTTGTTTATCGATGAAATTCACCGTCTCAATCCCGTGGTGGAAGAATACCTTTATTCGGCCATGGAAGATTATAAAATTGATATTATGCTCGACTCGGGGCCAAATGCCCGCAGTATTCAAATTAGCCTCAATCCTTTTACCTTGGTAGGCGCTACTACTCGTGCGGGGTTGTTGACTTCGCCTTTAAGAGCTCGTTTTGGAATTAATTGTCGCTTAGAATACTACAATGCCGAATTGTTGGCTTCCATTGTAAAACGTTCTGCCCAAATCTTAGGCGCTCCTATCGATGATGAAGGTGCTTTCGAAATCGCACGGCGTAGTCGTGGTACCCCTCGTATTGCCAACAATCTCCTGCGCCGAACCCGCGACTTTGCCCAAGTGAAAGGCAGAGGACGCATCACGGTCGAAATCGCCGAAATTGCTCTTAAAGCGCTTGATGTAGACCAAAACGGCCTCGACGACATGGACAACCGAATCTTATCAACCATCATTGAGAAATTCAAAGGTGGCCCTGTTGGGCTTTCGACCATTGCGACGGCTTGTGGCGAAGAAGCCGAAACCATTGAAGAAGTATATGAACCATTTTTGATTCAAGAAGGATTTTTGAAACGTACTTCTCGGGGTCGCGAAGCTACCGAAAAAGCCTATCGTCATTTGGGTATTCTTCCAAGACATCGCACGGGCGATTTGTTCTCTGGAGGATAGAAAATGTACGCTTCAGCTATCAAAATTTGCACTTCGGTTTGAATGGGTATACTTAGTGACGAAAATATATCCCATTTTTGTGCAGTAATTATTAATTAACGTTTTAATACAGCCATGAACAATATCAAATCTTTACTCCCCGTAGCGGGAGAGCGCTCGCATTTGGAGCTAATCCACCCCACGCGTTCCGTTTTTATCCACACTAGCGAAGTAGTTTTCATTCAAGCCGATGTCAACTATGTTCGGATTTTTACAAAAAGCGGCAAACAATATGTGCAGGCCAAAACCTTGAAAAGTTATGAAGCTCTTCTTAAAAAGACACCTTTCATAAGAACTCATAAATCATACTTGGTCAACTTCGAGTACTTTGCTGATTATACAATTACAGAAGAAGGTACTTTTGTACATTTGGTAAATGGGAAAAAATTGCCGGTATCCAAGCGTCGTCGTCAATTTGTCAAAAAGTCGCTTGAATATCGGCAAATTGCCTAAACAACAATTATTTTAGAGTCAATGTTGTACGGAGCTTTTAGCGAAAGAAATGGAGATTTACTCCTCCTAAAGCTCCGTTTTACTTTTAAATAAGTGAGGTTTTTTTGATAAAGATTTGGCAAATTTTAGAAAAATTACGACCTTTGCGCCTCATTCTGAAAAAATCAATCGTCATGGCAAGAGTTTGTGAAATTACAGGCAAAAGAACTCGAGTAGGTAATAACGTATCGCACGCTAACAATAAAACTAAGCGTAAGTTCTATCCAAACTTGCAGACAAAGAAGTTTTTTGTACCTTCTTTGAACGAGTGGGTTGAAATCAAATTGGCTACTTCTGCGCTTCGCACTATCAATAAAAAAGGTATTGAAGCAGTATTGAAAGAAGCCGGTGCGTTGTAAGCCGACGATATAAAATCTTTTGCAAAAGACATTGACCCCGCTGCAGCGGGGTTTTTTGTTGTTGTATATACCTAAACGAGAGAGTGTTTAATAGAATAAAAGCTGACAAAGCCGAAGCCGATGGCAAGCATCGCGTACATCACAATCAGCTGAGGTGCAGCCCAGTATAATCCTAATACTACACCCCCTATAAAATACAAACAAAGAAGCAACTCAAGGATTGTAAGGAGATTAAAGCTTGTTAGTAAGTATTTTTTCTGGGTCCAGTTATCTTGTTTTTCCACAATACCCCATTTGGGAGTCCGAATGAAGGGCGTTTTTCTACCTAAATAACCTTCTACCACAGCAATCGCATTGTGTAATGACAAACCCATGACTACTGCCAAAAATAGAGGTAATTGCCACAGCAATTGCCAGAAAGTCTTGTGGGAGTAATGAGCGGTAGCATAAAAACCTACCAATACGATAATACTCAATTGAAAAAGCCTTAGAATTCCCAATAAAGTGTGATATTCATGACTGTGTGTAGTAATAAATAAAAGGGGCAAACTCAACACAGACATCAGTAATACCGCTACAAAAACGCCGCTATTGAGCAAATGAAACGTAGCGAATATCTTGGTAGAGACACTGAGTGTTTTATTTTGCCATACTGCGGAGAGGTTTTTGCGGGCGCATTCGGCAGCTCCTTTCATCCAGCGGTATTGCTGTGATTTGAAGGCAGGCATGGTGGCGGGTAATTCGGCAGGAGTAATGATATTTTCTAAATACACAAATTCCCATCCGCGCAGTTGGGCTCGATAACTCAAGTCTAAGTCTTCGGTAAGGGTATCTGCCGACCACCCTCCGGCATCTATGATGCAGTCTTTGCGCCAAATACCCGCCGTACCATTGAAATTAATGAAATGCCCTCCTGCATTGCGCCCGCCTTGCTCTACAGTAAAGTGGCCATCAAGTCCAAAGGCTTGCAGCAGGGTGAGGAGAGAATAAGATTGGTTGAGGTGGCCCCAGCGGGTTTGAACAACACCTACATTGGGTGTTTGAAAATAAAGCAACGTCTGCGTCAAAAAATCCGGCCTTGGGACAAAATCAGCATCAAAAATAGCTATCAAATTTCCTTTGGCTTCTTGGAGGCCATAGGCCAAAGCCCCTGCTTTGAAACCGGTACGTAGGCTACGGCGAATATACTTTATATCAAAACTTTCGGACTGATATTGTGCTACTAGTTTCTCTAAAAGAAAGTGTGTTTCGTCGGTAGAGTCGTCTAAAACTTGAATTTCTAGACAGTTTTTAGGGTAATTGAGTGTTGTTATGGCCTTAAGAAGTCGCTCTACTACATAGCGTTCGTTATAAATAGGTAATTGAATAGTGACCAAAGGCAGAGTAGACAATGAGGCAGTAGAGGTAGCCCGAGGCTTAGGTTTGTACCAGTAATTCCATAGTAAACTCAATTGCGCACAACTGTACGAAAATAATACAAAACTTGCGATTACATATAATAGGATAACAACGACCTCCATAAATCTACACGTCCTGTGGGGTACTAAAGAGTTTTAAAAGGGCAACTTTACACCTGTCTGAATCATGTTGGTGCTACATTTGGCGATTATTTTTCCTTCAGTATTGGTAATGCGAGCTTCACAATGAATTACGTTTTTGCCGGCTCTAATGACATACGCATGAGCGATGAGTACTTCTCCTAAGCGAGCGGCATTTAAAAAATCACAATTGAGGTTGACGGTGGTATAGGCATATTCACGTCCTAAGCCAAAGACCATCATTCCTACGAGGTCGTCCATAATCGCGGCGGCTGCTCCCCCGTGAAGCGTACCTAAAGGGTTGGTCATATCTTTTCGGATCGTGATTTCGACGGTCATAGAGCCATGCTGTACTTCTATGAGTTTCCCGTTCAGCCATTGGCCTAGAGGTGAGGGACTTTGTGTAATGTTATTACCGATTTGTGAACGAAAAAAATCTAAACGTGGATTAGTGTCTGAATTCATAGGCTTATTGATTTTCAGTAAATTGGGGCGCAAATATAGCTATTAGACCTGAGATAAATAGCTCAAATATTTTTTGGCTAATACTTCTCTATCAAAATTTTCTTTGGCATATCGGTAGCCATTTTTTCCGTGTGTTATTACTGTTTCTGGATGTGATAAGTAAAATCTTATTTTCTCCGCAAAATCAACAGGATTTTCAGGCTCTACATAAATGCCTGCTTGAGCTTCTTCTACCAACTGCCGAGATACCCCATCAATAGCCATCAAAATAGGTTTTTGACACGACATATAATCGAAAGTTTTGTTGGAATAAACGGTCTTAAAAGTATCTACTTTCTTGAGGACCGATGCCCCCACATCCGACGCTAATATATATTTGAAGACGTCGCGTTTGGGTACCGAATCAATAAATCTTACGTTGGTAATATTCCGTTTTTGAGCTTCGACTTTAAGCTCCTTTTTTTGCATACCATCACCAATCAGCAAAAACAACACAGGCGTATCGCGCAGAAGCTCGGCAGTTTCTAAGACTTGAATGAGGTGATTGGCGATGCCGTGAGCGCCCACATACGTAACTACAAAATGATTTTCTAAGTGGTGTAACTTTCGGAAAGATGTTATATCAAAAGTTTGTAGTAATTCTTCAGAAAGTGAAAAATCAGCTGCATTGGGGATAAAAAAGATTTTGTCGGCAGGTACCCCTTTATTTTGTATCAATTTCTCACGAAAAGCAGGCGTAAGTACATTGATAAATCGGGCTTTGTGGTAGATGAATTTTTCGAACCAATACGCAAATTTTATCAGAAAACCACTGGTTAAAACTCCTGTATCAATGGCTGATTCAGGCCATAAATCCCGAATTTCGAAAACAAAAGGAGTCCGTTTTAAAGCAGAAAGTACATAAGCCGTGATACCCACAAAAAGAGGGGGAGAAGTCACAACAATGACATCGTACTTGCCTTTGGTGTAATATAATCCCCCCCAAATACTCGAAAAAGTAAATGAAAAATAAGCCCATAGTCGTCCTAAAAAGCTTTTATTATATGATTCTGAAACGTGGCATCGAATTACTTTGACGCCGTTTCTGTTGGTTTCCTGATGAAAATACTTGTTTTGGTATTTGGCAGGGCGGTTTCCCATGTAGTGTACCATACCCGCTACAACCGTAATATCATGCCCTTCTTGCTGCCAAAACCGACTTATCTCATTCCAGCGTGACCCGCCGCCATCATTGTCTTCTAAAAAATACTGGTGAATTAGTAAAACTCTCATCGATGTCGTCAAAATACGTATGATTGTTTGTATGTTTGAGTAATCTTCAAAGTAAATGTAATTCTATAAGTCTAACAACTCCATTTATTGTTATGCCCTCACAACCTACTTTTGCACCACACTCATCTTCTACTTTGCGCTTGCCTCGACGAGGCCCTTTATTAGATACTAAATCGCATATTGTGGTAGTAGGAGCAGGTGCTTTTGGGGGCTGGACTGCCTTATGGTTGCTAAGAGCAGGTTTTAAAGTCACGCTAGTCGATGCTTGGGGGCCGGGCAATTCGCGGGCAAGCTCAGGGGATGAAACGCGCGTCATTCGTTCTACTTATGGTGACAACGAGACTTATTTTGACCTCAATGTAAGAGCATTGGAATTGTGGCGTGAGCACCAGCATCGTTGGAACAAATCCTTGTTTTTTAACACGGGCGTATTATGGTTTTGTTATGAAGAGTCTCCCAGTATGATTGAGGCCACTGAGCCATTTATGGCTAAACACCAGTTGTCGTATCAATATATTTCGGTCAAAGAGGCGGCCAAGCTTTATCCTCATATTCATACCAAAGACTTGCATCATTTGGTTTTAGATCCTGAAGGAGGCTATCTCAAAGCCCGTGAAAGCTGTCAGGCTGTTCAAGAAGCACTGGTACGCGGAGGTGGTCAGTACAAAATGGCTTTGGTAAAGCCTGAGGCCATTGAAAAAGGACGACTGGGGGCAGTTATATTGTCGGATGGCTCCACCCTTGAAGCCGATGCTTTTGTGTTTGCATGTGGATCGTGGCTGGGACGACTTTTTCCGGAAGTATTAGGTGACATCATCACTTGTACTAAGCAAGAGGCCTATTATTTGGGGGTGCCAGCATCCCATACTTCTTTGTTTGATACCATGCCTGTATGGATAGATTTAGACGGGCAGGATTTTTATTATGGTATTCCGGGCAATGCCTATCGGGGGTTTAAAGTAGGAGTCGATAAAAGAGGAGAGCTATTTGACCCTACGCACGGCGAACGAATCTCCAATCCCGAAGTATTGGCTAAAGCGCGGGCTTTTATGGCGCATCGGTTTCCGGCCTTACAAAATGCCCCTTTGGTAGAGAGCAGGGTGTGCCCTTACGAAAATTCTCCTGATGGAAATTTTATCTTGGATACGCATCCTGAGGCCGACAATTGCTGGTTTTTGGGCGGAGGTTCAGGACATGGATATAAGCATGGCCCAGCACTCGGAGAGCTAGCCGCTGAAATTATCACGGGAAAACGAGACTTAGAGAATCTATTTAGAATACGATAAAAATAGCATGAACCAACACCACGAATTTATGCGCCAAGCTATTGAGGTAGCGCGGCAAGGAATGAAAAATGACATAGGAGGACCCTTTGGGGCAATAGTAGTAAGAGAAGGTGTGGTAGTGGCAAAAGGCTGCAATCAAGTTACTTCTACCAACGACCCCACCGCCCATGCCGAAGTAGTAGCAATCAGGGAAGCTTGCAAAAAACTCGGAAATTTCAAACTCGACAAGTGTGTCATTTATACCTCTTGCGAGCCTTGCCCCATGTGCTTAGGAGCTATTTATTGGGCAGGGATTCAAAAAATCTACTATGCTTGTACTAAAGACGATGCCGCTGCGGCCAATTTTGATGATGCTTTTATTTATCAAGAACTTGATACGCCCAAGTCTAATCGAAAGCTTCCGCAAGAGTGTTGTTTGAGAGAGGAAGCACTCACAGTATTTGAGCAATGGCGTCAGAAGATAGACAGAATAGAATACTAGGCCCTCAAAAATTAAGAGGGTCAAGATTTTTGAAATGGCCATTCATTTGTATTCTAGCTTTGGTACGATCCATTTCTGACATAATCGGAATGACTTTATTGAGATGATGTAGCAAGAAGCGTTGACGTTCAGTTTCGGAGTTCATCGTCAGCAATTGGTATTCTTCTTCTTGAGAGAGGCCGACCTTGTGAGCCACTTGGTATGAAAAAGGATACTGAGTACTATCAAAATCAACTTTGGTTTGAAGGAGTTGGTAAAGGCGGTCGAGTTGGAGTAACAATTCCGAAATCACTCCCTCTGGACTATCTTGATCTTCAATAAATTGGATTTTTCCTCCTGAGTAGAGTTTGTGAGGAACGGGGTTTTGGACGGTTACGATTTTGAATATCCGTAAACCTTTGGTTTTGATGTCCATCCGCCCGTCGTCGTATCGTTTGGCTAGACTCATTATTTTCATCTCCGTTCCATAGCCAGGGAGTTTGTTGTTGATAAAAGAAGGAATCCCAAAGGTCAGATTTTGGTCGATACATTCATTGATTAACTGACGATAGCGAGGTTCAAAAATATGTAAATTGAGGTTTTCGGTAGGGTAAGCTACCAAATTTAAGGGAAAAAAAGGTAAGAAACTTTCCATATCAATGATACAAATCTTGGCGACTCATTCGGCGTTTGCTACTACTTTCTCTACACTAATGCCCATACTCAAAATCTCAGGTAAAGGATCTTGACGCATGTATTGTCTTATCTTAAAGGTATATTTTCCTTTGTGTGGAAAATGAAAGTTTTTAAGAGCGATGATTTTGTGGTCAAACAAATCTCCTAATCCGTCTCCAAGGGGTTTTCCACTTTTTTCATCCATCAAAATCAATTCATTGAGTGCTTCGTTGACTATCTTCTTTTTTTCATTGATCAAAAACCGCTTGACGTATAAGTTATAATAAGGGTATCCAATGCTATTTCTGACTAAATAGTAAACATTATAGGCTTGAGTTGTATCGGTGATTTCGAAGGTAAATGTAGGTTCGTATTTGATAAACCATTGACCGTCTTTAATATCGTCGTGGCTTTTATAGACGGCGTTTGTGTCGCAACCTTGCAGAGCCAACAAGCCCAAAATGGCAACTGCAAAACAAAAGCACTTCGCAAGTTTTACGAAATTCATAGGATTGAAAAGGTATATTACCCTAATATTTTGATTTTTTGACGAATTCTCAAAGGTATTGAATCCCGTTCAACAAGCAAAATTCCAATACCATACAACAAACATAACGTTAAATGATAAGGAACTGACACCCATAAGTTCGAAATTTTGAACAAAGAAGAAACATAAATCAGTAGCCCTGCGCTCACAATATATCCCAAACAAGAGGCTACATGGTAGGGAACAGGGTAGTATTTTTCGCCTAAGAAATAACAAACTGCACACATAACAAAGGTAGAGGCCAAAAACGACCAAGCACAGGCGATATACCCCATCTGAGGAATCAGTAAGATGTTGAGGGTGATAGTAACAAGCGCCCCAATTCCCGAAATCAAAATGCCAAAATTGGTTTTATCGGTTAGTTTAAACCAAAAAGCTAGGTTGTAGTAAACACCCATAAACAAATTGGCCAGCGAAAGTATAGGTACGACGATCAGTCCTTCGCGGTAAATTTGGTTACGCAAAAAGAGAAAACCAATGAAATCGTTGTTGAGGCTTACCATTACCCAAAGCCCCACGCATACAATTACAAACCATTTCATCACTAGGGCTAAGAGTTGAGGGGCGTTTTTGTCTTGGGCATTTGAGAAAAAGAAGGGGTCGGCGGCAAATTTGAAAGATTGTACGGCAAGCTGCATTAGCATCGAAAGCTTATAGCACTGCCCATATATACTCAAGGCATCTTCTGAACTGCGATTTGGATAAAATCCCTTTGGCAAAAGATGCTTCAAAAACATCCGGTCGGTCATAGTATTGATCATTCCAATCAAGCCCAAAATCATTACAGGAAAAGAATAATTCCACAGCTCAATGAAAAGCTGCTTATCAAACTGAAATTTAAAATCAATAAACAAATCTCTCAATAACCAAATAAAAAGAGCATTGGAAATAAGATTAGACAAAAAGATATACTCAACCGACCATTCGGGATTGTAAATCAGAGCTACTTCGTTGCTCAATTCCAATAAAAATAATCCTTCATAAATTCCTTTACAGATTACTAAAAAGAAAACATTGAGCAGAATGTTTACCAAAATATTGACAATCTTAACATAAACAAATCGCTTTGCTTTGCCCTCTAATCTCAGACGAGCAAAGGGGATGTTGACAATCGAATCAATAAACATAATCACTGACAACCAAATGATGATATGGGCTTTGTCAGGATAATCTAAGGCTTGGGCGATGGCAGGAGCGCCTAAAGCCACCGAAAATGACAATACCCCCGACAGCACGATGACTGAAGTGAGGGTTTGGTCATAATATTTGCGAAGTTCCCCTGTTTTGGACGCATAGCGAAAAAAGCCTGTTTCCAGACCAAAAGTATAGATGATATTCATGACCGCTACAAAGGCAAACAAATCGACCGTGGGACTCAGCTCACTTGGTTTGCCAAAAATCCAAGTGTGTAATGGAACCAATAAATAGTTGATAAATCGCCCAACAATGCTGCTTAATCCATACAGGGCTGTTTCGCTAGCCAGTTTTTTAAGTACGCTCATTTTTAGCCAATGGCAATTAAGTAAATTTCTTTGCAAACAAACTTCCAAAGATAGAGGGCTTTTGCGGGTCGTAAAAATTGATTTTTAAATTTTGCTCACAAAAAGGAACCTACAAACAAATGATTGTGGTTAGTTTTGAAACCCAAATTGATTAATCAACCCCTCCAAAGATGTCTACGCTTTTAGATTTTGTGGGAAATACCCCTCTTGTTGAGCTCAAAAAACTCAACCCCAACCCCAATGTAAAATTATTTGCCAAACTCGAAGGTCACAATCCTGGCGGTAGTGTGAAAGACCGTGCGGCTTATAGCATGATAAAGGGTGCAGTGGAACGGGGCGAAATCAAGCCGGGTACGAAATTAATCGAAGCTACAAGTGGCAATACTGGCATTGCATTGGCCATGATAGCCCGCTTGTATGGAATTGAAATTGAACTTACCATGCCCAAAAACTCAACCCGTGAGCGAGTACTGACGATGGAGGCATTTGGGGCAAAGGTAATCCTGACAGAGACCATAGAATCAGCGCGCGACTATGCAGATGCTAAGGTAGCGGAAGGTGGGTATTTGATGCTCAATCAATTTGCCAATCCCGACAATTATATGGCGCATTACCGTTCGACTGGCCCTGAGATATGGCGCGATACAGACGGTAAAGTGACGCATTTTGTATCGTCAATGGGAACTACTGGGACGATTATGGGGACATCTATGTTTTTGAAAGAACAAAATCCTAATGTACAGATTGTGGGATGTCAGCCTACGGATGGGTCGAGTATCCCGGGGATTCGTAAATGGCCGCAAGAGTATTTGCCCAAAATTTTTGATGCTTCACGCGTAGATACTGTCATGGAGGTTTCACAAGCCGATGCCACTCATATGGCGAGAGAATTGGCCAAGGTAGAAGGAGTGTTTGCGGGTATGAGTAGTGGAGGCGCCGCACACGCGGCGATTCAACTAGCAGGCCAGTTGGATGAAGGCGTGATTGTCTTTATCGTTTGCGACCGTGGCGACCGCTATCTTTCTAGTGATTTGTTTGGGTAAGGGTTTTAGTTAAAAAAGTATTATCCCTAGCGTTTGAGGACTTTAATAGACTTTATTCTCTTTTCCTTGTCATAGACTCCTAAAACATACGTGCCGGAGGGAAGGCTTAGAGAGTCTATGTTGATATAAGCGACATCGTCGACAATGGTGATAACACTAGGGCTTAACCTAATCACCTGACCAGATGTACTTACTAGTTGATATTGAAGATGTTGGGTGTCTATTCCCGTAGGAAGCTTGATATTACATACACTTTCAAAAGGATTTGGGTAGACTTCCCACTCGGAGAGCGCTTGGTTGGCAGTGACAGTAAACCAAATTTGGGCGGAACTAACCTTGACAGAGTCATTATAGGCGATAGCCTCCAGTAAATAACGCCCCGCAATGGGCATAAAGCCCGTTTCTTCGTCAAATAAAGCAAATGGGAAACGAGTGGCGGTAAAGTTTTTTTGATACGGTCCGCGTAGTAAGAAGTCTACTTTGGAAGCGGATGTTTCGCTATTTGCATAAATAGTGATACGCGGAGGGAGGGCGTTTTCGGCCAATATATCATTGTTATTTAAATTCCCTATTTTCACCCGTGTTCCGACCTTACCTGCTTGTATGAGTTCAAAACTCAGTTTGGCTTGTTTTACTTCTATCTGAAACGTCGTATTGGTAGATGTTTCGTCATCATCTACGGCTCGTATCGTGACCGTAAAAAGCCCTGGAGTCGTAGCAATTCCAGAGAGCTCGTTGTTTTTGAAAGTAAGCCATGAGGGTAGATTAGGTGCTTCTATTCGGTCTACATACCCATTGGTATCATAAAAAAGAGAATCGGCTATTTTGTAATTAAATCGTTGGGTGATAAACAATTGAGCATTCGGAATCGAGTATCTCAAAATAGGAGGTGCATTGAGGGTTCCCGTCTCTGTGACCTTGATAATAAAGGTGGTTTGTACCGAATCTCCCACATTATCATAAGCTCTAATACCTACCCGATACTCTCCTAGCTGCGTAGGAGTACCTCTTAAGGTAGTGGTCGGAGCGTCAAAAGTAAGCCAGGAAGGGAGATTTACTGCCTTGATTTGGGTGATTTGCCCGTCAGGGTCAGCAAACATAGAGATAGGGATTTTGAAGCGAAAAGCTCTATTAATAGCAATGTCCTTTACTGGAAGTGGTTGTTTTACAATGGGTAGTTGATTAAGAACTTTGACCTTAAATGAAGTTTCGACAAAGGCGCTATCGTCATCATATCCCCTCAATGTAACCGTAAAAGTACCTTGTTCGCGCGGATAAGCCGAAAAATCTTTGGGGGTAAAAGTCATCCATGGGCGAAGTCCAAAAGTTTGGATTCGGGCGATGGTTCCGTCGGGGTCATCAAAAATATCTCCATGAAATTGATAATAAATCAGTTGTTCGAGCTGCGACTCGAAATCGGGAATTGTGTTTTTTAGAATGGGTTTTTGGTTAACGTTTACAATCGAAAGCTTAAAAGTAGTTTCTACACTTGCACCTTCATCGTCGGTAGCCTTAAGTTTGATTTGGTATTCACCTAATTGCTCAGGAGAAGTACCCGAAAATACGCCATTAGAAAAGGCAAGCCACTGTGGTTTTTCGACTACCTCGATTCTGACAATTTCGCCGTCTGGATCCGAAAATACTTCTTTAGGTAAGGTATAGTTGAAATTTCTCTTGGGTTTAGTAGCGCGATTGCCGATAGGTTGTGATACGATAGGAGGGATATTGACAGCTAATGGACGCCAATATTCCTCACTTAAGATATCTTCGGTCAAAGGAATATGGATAGGAGAGGCATTTTGTGCATATTGTTCCTGCCATTTTTTCTGGTTGTTGGTCAACGAAAAATCCAAGGCTTCGGTAAGTGTGTAAGGAATGTTGCGAGAAGCCTGAATAGAATTGAGAGGAGCATTGAGCCATTTCTGAGATATGTTTCTCAATAGCTGCATTGACGCAGGCTCTACGTTTCCTACTACAAAAGTCACTACTTTACAGCCGTGTTCAAAGCATTCGTCAAATTGACGGATTAAGCGATCTGTAGGAGTTTGAGAATAGTAAAACACTTCGTTTAGAATCCACTTATTGGTAGAATTTGAGCGCATTACGTCCGTAATCCAGCGGTGATTATAGTAGGGGTCATTATGGACTTTGTTGCCGTCGGCGAGTTGGCCTAAATCTTTGAAGCCATAGGATACGAGCATGGCCGAAAAATCGTCGGTGACTGTCCCAAACTCATTGACGATTTTGTAACTATTATTGACCTCTTTGACTTTTCCAATAGTTGTATTGATAAAAGTTTTAAGTTGAGAATGTAAAAAAATATACCAATCTTTTCCAGATTTTTGGCGAAAAGCAGGCAGAGGATTATAAGCTGTATTGGGAGGTAATAGCGTCTGAAACGACGTAAATTTGGTTTTACAATGATAGTTCAGCTTATTTATGGTTTTGTAACGAGCTTGCGCCCATTGGCGATATGCTGAGATAGAAGAAGTAGAATAATCATAACATGCCAGATAGGCTTTATCGTTGCCAAATTGATTTTCGTGCGAAAAACCTAATTCTTGGGTTGGCAAATTCCCAAACGAAATATATAAAATTTTGCCTTGCTGCTGGTAAGTATTATAGCGTTGACATACTTCTTGGATAAAACGTTGGGCTTTTTCTACTGTAGGTTGATGTGCAAAACTAAAGCAAGTACGGCTATAAGCTCCATTGAGAGGTCTACCTAAGTCATCTTTCATGGTTTCGTCGGCAGTCCAAAAACCGTCTAATCGGTAACTAAGCCGATTTACCATGATTCGCAAGGCGATTTTAGCGTTAGTTTTAGCGATATATTCTATTTGACGGTCGTATTGTCGCCAATCTCCCGCAGAAGTTGCGGTTTTATAAACTTCATCCCATTGAATAGTAAGAGCCACCAAGTTACATCCGTTTTGAATAGAAGCCTCAATAATGTCAAGGCCTGCTTCAGGGCTAGGGTCCAAGTTGAGCAGTTGGAGACCAACGTAGCGTTGTTGGTCACTGTTTTGGGCAACGGCATTAGAAGTAAATATACTGGCTCCCCACAAAAGGATTAGGATACAGAAATTGATAGGGTATATAAAGCTTTTGCGAGTCATATTTATTGTTTTATCACTTTGAAGGTTCGCCAAGTGGCATCTTCATTTTGCAATTTTAAAAGATACATACCTGGTGCGAGCTTTAGTTGACGTAAATTAATAGAAATCAAGCCTTCGGTTCTAAAAATAGCTCTTTCAGGTAATACTATCTCTGCTCCTAGTAAACTGACAAGCCTAATGGGTGTGGAGGCTTTGCCTAGTGGTAATTTAATATTGATAAAGTCTAGCGCAGGATTAGGATATAAAGCCCAGTCATCAATTTCGGTTGGAAGTCGAGTGGTAGGGTCAGTTGGTAATATTTCAAATTCGTAGATAGTAGATGCAATGAGGTCTTTCTTAAAATAAGCGGTACCCTTCAAAATATATTTGCCCGCAATCGCGGGCATGCCTAAGTCTCCTTCATAAAGTGAAAAAGGGGAGCGGTCTGTGGACACTGTGCGTGATTGACTTCCTGTAAGTTCTAATACGAAGGTGTCAAAGATAGCGTCGCATGAAGAATAAACATTGATATAAGGCGGTAGTTCATGTTCTAAAAGACGATCGTTTGGCCTTAATCTTTTTAGTAAAATGCGCTCGCCTGGGCGGCCTGCTTTGATTAAATCAAAGAAAACAGTGGGGTAGTTAATACTAATTTTGAGAGTTGTAGAAACCATGGCTTCTTCGTCATCATAGGCACGGAGCATCACTAAGTATACGCCCACGGTATCTGCTAATCCTCGGATTTCGCCGTTTCGGTATTGGGCCCATGTGGGTAGTCCTTCTACTTCAATCCTACTTATAAATCCATCACTATCGGTAAAAATACTATCCTTTATGGTGAAAATCAGCGGTTGCTTGTAGAGTCCAATTGCTTCAGGGTATGGCTTTTTAACAGTAGGAGGGCGATTGAGAACTCCTACTTCGTTGACTATGATAGTAAAAGGGGTTTCGATGCTAGCACCGTCGTCGTCGGTAGCTTTTAGTGTAAAACTGTAGGTCCCAAGCTGGTTAGGAATTCCCCTAAACACTCCCCCCTGAAAAGAAAGCCAATTGGGTAAATTAATGGCTTCGACGCTACTAATCAATCCATCCAAATCTCCAAATACTTCTGAGCTAAGTTTGTAAGAAAAAGAGCTATTTACTCTTATGGTTTTGGTTGGAAGGGCATTTTTGACAAAAGGGTGCCTATTGATAGAGCCTCTGAGAGAATCAGCGAGTAGGTCTTCTACCATCCGGATTTCGACGGGTTGACGATTAGACGCCGGACCTGCTTTGTTGCTCCATTCGCTGTACACTCCTCCACTAAAATAGCCAAACTCTAGCACCTGAGAAAGGTTATAAGTCATGAAGGACTTAGCTTGGGGTGGTGTAAAGGGAACCTGTAACCATTTAGGAACGGCTTTCTGAATGATAGGGCGCATTTGCTCTAAAATATTCCGAGTCCCAATCACAATACTAATCCAGCGTGCACCGTGGGCAAAATTCTCGTCAATCTGTTTGACAACTGGCTCTTGGCCTTGTCTAAAATCTGGAAAAACTTCGTTCAGAACCCATTGCCCTGGTAAGACATTGCTTCTCAATACATCAATTGAGAAACGGTGGTCATAGTGTACGTCATCGTTGATTTTGACGCCGTCGGTGGTAAGATTTAAATCCCGAAATGCCAAACTTCCACACACAGTGCTCAGTTGGTCAAAAACAGAACCAAAATCTGTAATAACCCGATACTGAGGATGTACCGATTTGATGGTTTGGGTAGTTTGTTCAATAAATTGCTTGAAAATAGCATGCCTAAAAACATACCAATCTTTGCCGGCGTCTCCCCAAAATATTTGGTCTCGATTTTTGAGAGAAGTAGGAGGAACAACCTCTTCAAAACTATTGTATTGAGTTTGCCAAGCTACATTCAAACGGGCGATTTTTTGATACTTCCTACTTGCCCAGATTTTAAACTCCTCTTTCATGGAAGGAGAATAATCAAACACCGTAGCGTAGGGACTACCGTCGGGATTGTTTTCATGATAATAGCCTGTCTCTTGGGTAGGAGTAGAGCATACGGAGACCCAAGATATTCTGCCTTGCTTTTGATGTTCGACATAGCGTTGGCATACTTCTTTGATAAATTCTCGGGCTTTTTCTACAGAAGGGCGATGGGCATAGGAGAAAAAAGTGCTTGCATAACCCGCCACTAAGGGTTTGCCTTGTTGGTCATGCTGTCTTTGGTCGGGAGTCCAAAAACCCTGAATCCGTCCCTCATTACGTCCTAAATAAATTCTTAAAGCAATCTTGACACCCAATTTTTGGGCTAGTGCAATCTGTGTATCGTACTTTTGCCAGTCGGGCTGCGACGAAATACTGGGATATACTTGATCCCAATGAATAGTAAGATGGACGGCGTTGCAGCCCGCTTTGACGGCATCTTCGAGTATGTCCAAATCGACATCATTTCTACGATCAAGATTAAGCAGCAAAACGGCTAAATACCGTTCATTGTCGTCAGCTCTAACAACTTTCGGCATTAACATTGCGCCGATACTTATCCACCAAAAGCACCACCAATATTTCATAAAACATTAAAATTAAAAAGGTTGAAACCTTGATTTAATTCTGCTGAATCAAACTCATCTTTTAAGATAAAGTTTGTAAGCATTAAAATGTTTAGGGGTGATATGGTATAAGTAAAAATAATTTATCATAAGGGTTTATAGTTTAGAATGGTGTTTTTGGAGGAAGTATTTAAAATGTTTTAAAGTGGGAAGTAGTTGAAAATGAAGCCATTGAATTTTTAAGATGTATAGATGCATTCAATTGGTTACAAAATTAAGTAGCTCTTATTGAAATGTTACAACTTTTGGTAATAAAAGAATAACGTTAGGAGATAGCTCTCCATTGTCTTATCTTATGGTTGTTTTGTATTCTACATAAAAAAATCCCCAACGACGCTGTCAAAGCCTCTGTTGGGGATTTTTGGATAAGAAAGCATGTGTATTTTTAATCGTCGCTAGCGTCAGAATGACTACTGTTAGGAGCCTTGATGATACCCCTTTCTGAATTACGAATAAAATTAACGATTTCGTCCCGTTCGATAGAAGAGGGTAACTCAATTTCAATCTGCTCTAAGGCTTCTGTATTGTTGAGGCCTCTTAAATAGATATAGCGGTAAACCTCCTGAATTTCATTGATTTGTTGATTGCTATATCCTCTTCTTCTTAGACCTATGGAGTTGACACCAGCGTATGAAAGGGGCTCACGGGCTGCCTTGGTGAAAGGTGGTACATCTTTTCTTACCAAAGAAGCCCCAGATACCATAGCATGAGCACCGATTTTGCTGAATTGGTGAATCAAACTTGCCGCACTTACGATAGCCCAATCACCAATATGAACATGCCCTGCGAGCTGAACTGTATTTCCGATAATGCAATTGTTGCCAATACGGCAGTCGTGAGCCACGTGGGCATATGCCATGATGAGGCAGTTGGCGCCTATTTCGGTTTTCCAATACTCTTCAGTTCCTCGGCTGATGGTCACATATTCTCGGATAGTTGTATTATCACCAATATAGGTGAGGGTATATTCTCCTTTAAATTTGAGATCTTGAGGAATCGAAGAAATGACGGCACCTGAAAAAATCTTACAATTTTTCCCGATTCGGGAGCCTTCATTGATAACGGCATGCGAGCCTATCCAGCTACCTTCACCGATTTCGACGTCTTTGTGGATAATCGCAAAGGGTTCAATGACTACATTATGAGCGATTTTTGCTTCAGGATGTATGTATGCAAGTGGTTGAATCATTCTTTGGATCAGTAATTCATAAGATTGAGTTTATAGCATTAGTTTTACTATAAACTTGAGAGGTTGTTAATCCTTATATTATTTTTTTCTCACTAAGCTCGCGGTCATATCAGCTTCGCAAACAAGTTGGCCAGCTACGTAGCCTGCCCCGTGCATTTTGACGATACCACGTTTGATAGGTGCTGTAAATTCACATTTGAATATAACAGTATCACCAGGTACGACATTGCGGCGGAAGCGGCAATTTTCGATAGCTGCCAAAAAGGGCCAATAGTTTTCGGGGTCGGGTTGAGAGCTAAGAGCCAAGATAGCGCCCGTTTGTGCCATTGCTTCCATCTGTAAAACTCCTGGCATGACAGGATTGTTTGGAAAATGACCCGTAAAGAAGGGTTCGTTCATGGTGACATTTTTCAAACCAGCTACGCTGTTTTCGTCCATATAAACGATTTTATCAATCATTAAAAACGGATATCGGTGGGGTAGAAGCTCACAAATACGCTTCAAGTCCATCACTGGAGCCACTTTAGGGTCATAGTGTGGTACATGACTTTTGGAAGATTGAACCAGCTTCTTGATTTTCTTAGCCAAAGCTACATTGGCAGCGTGGCCAGGGCGAGCAGCTAAAATTTGACCTTTGATGGGGCGGCCTACCAATGCCAAATCTCCCACTACATCAAGGAGTTTATGGCGAGCCATTTCGTTAGGATAATGCAATTCTAGATTGTTAAGAATGCCCACATTTTTGTTAACACCAATTTTGGGTTTATTCAACAATTGAGACAAATAATCTAGCTCCCCTTCTTCTACATCTCGGTCTACGATGACGATGGCATTGGTCAAATCTCCTCCTTTGATGAGGTTGGCTTTATAGAGTGCTTCTAGCTCATGCAAAAAACAGAAGGTACGGCAGGAGGCTATTTCACGTGAGAACGTTGTGATATCGTTGAGAGAGGCGTGTTGGCTACTGATTACTTTTGAGTTGTAGTCAACCATCACAGTGAGTCGATAGTCATTCAGAGGAAGTGCTACCATCTCAATATCTTTTTCAGCATTGATATACCGAACAGGTTCTGGTATTTCGAAATAATTTCGAGAGGCGTTTTGCTCCACAATGCCAGCATCTCTTAAAGCTTCGACAAACTTGATAGAGCTACCATCCATAATAGGCGGTTCTGGCCCATCGAGTTGGATAAGGGCATTGTCGATTTGAAGACCCACTAGAGCCGCCAGAGTATGCTCTACGGTATATACCCGTGCTCCGTTTTGCTCAAGTGTGGTACCACGGGATACATCTACCACATTGTCAACATCGGCGTCGATGATAGGCTGACCTTCTAAATCGATGCGTTGAAATTTGTATCCGTGATTGATAGGTGCGGGAAGAAAGGTCATCGTGGCGGAAACACCTGTGTGTAAACCTACACCCGATACCGACACGGATTTTTCGATGGTTTGTTGTTTAATGTTCAACATTCCTTATGATTTATCTTCTTGATTTTTTTTCTCTAGTTCGTATACTCTTTTTTCAAGCAAAGGTAGCTTACGAAAAACGGCCAGTGCTCGCAAACTGTCTTGGAGTTCAATGGCTGGCGTACCATTCAGTGACAATCCTTCTTTTTCCCAAGTACGGTTTACGCCAGATTGACCTCCTACTTTGGTTTTATTCGCAACATAAATATGCCCCCCAAAGCCTGCCTGCCCACCGATAGTACAGCATTCACCAATTTTGGTAGATCCTGCAATACCCACTTGAGCCGCAATCACTGTATGTTTACCAATTTCGACATTGTGGCCTACTTGCACCAAATTATCAATTTTTACACCTTGTCGTATGATAGTCGAGCCCATAGTGGCACAATCGACCGTTGCCCCAGCTCCTATACTTACGTTGTCCTCAATCACGACGTTGCCAAGTTGAGGAATTGTTTTGTAAGAGCCGTCGGGCTGGGGAGCAAACCCAAAACCATCGCTTCCGATGACAGCGTTGGCAAAAAAAATACAATTTTTTCCAATAATGGAATTGTTGTAGATTTTAACTCCCGAATGAATGACACAATTGTCACCAATCTGGACATTGTCGCCTATATAAGCTTGAGGATAAATCTTTACGTTTTGCCCGATAGTACAATTTTTGCCTACATAGGCAAAAGCTCCTAAATATAACCCTTCTCCTACTTTCGAATTCTCTCCTAAATACGAAGGTTGTTCAATTCCTTGCTTGTTTCCTTTAAGGATTTGTTCATATACTTGAAGAAGCTGAGTAAAAGCAGTATAGGAGTTGTCAACTCTGATAAGTGTAGTCTTAATAGCGTGTCTAGGCTCAAAACGCTTATCAATAATAACCGCTGATGCTTCGGTAGTGTACAAATAAGGCTCATATTTGAGATTTGATAAGAAAGAAATAGCCCCAGCTTTTCCTTCTTCAATTTTTGCTAACTGATTGACTTTCAGATTTTCGTCTCCTTCTATTTCTCCTCCGAGCAGTCCAGCTATCTGCTTGACGGTAAATTCCATACGGTCTGATTTAAGAGTGCAAAGTTAGAGGTTTCATCCAACAAACATAATACTTTCGGACAATATTACTAAGGGCTTTGATAGTTGGCAAATCAGACGCCTCTGCAATATCCCTTACTTTGCCATCTTTCATCTTAATCAGAATATGTTCTTTACTTGATACATAGGCCGCATTGGTGGATTGACCCTGCACCATAAAATAAGGATATAGGTCTGCTTCGATGCCTTGTTCGTGGAGTTGCGCTGAGATACTTAAGAGATAATTTTCATCAAAAGGGTGATTGCTAAACTGGATTTTGTACAATTTTCGGTCTAATATTCTCTGGCAAATAGTCGATAGTACTAAGTCAGGATGCTGCGCCCAAATTTTAATACATGACCAAACATCATAATCATCAATTTGTAGAAAAGCGTTTAGATATTCGGCATTTTCTTGAAAGCGTTGGAATGTGATATTTTGAGTAAGAAAAACAGCAAAATGAGGCGGGGCAAAAATGGATTCACCTTTCATTGCCAATTCTCGAGCTCGTGTGATAGCCTGAATTAGCATTACTTCTGCACAGATAGAGGTCTTGTGAAGGTACACTTGCCAATACATCAACCGACGGGCATTGAGGAAATTTTCGATACTTAGTATCCCTTTTGATTCTATCACCAATTGGTCGTCTACAATATCAAACATCTTGATGATTCGCTCCGTACCAATAGCTCCCTCGGCTACTCCCGTAAAGAAACAATCTCTGTTTAGGTAATCCATACGATCCATATCAAGCTGACTTGATACAAGTTGGTGAAAAAATTGCCTAGGGTAACTTCCTTCAAACATCTGAATTGCTAAATCTAGTCGTCCGTCCGTTTGTCGGTTGAGTTCTTTCATAATTTCCAATGAGAGGTACTCATGTGCTACACCGTTGAGGAGGGTTTTCTCTAGGACGTGAGAAAAAGGGCCGTGGCCAATATCGTGCAATAAAATCGCAATATGAGCTGCTTCCCATTCGGCGTCCCAAATCAAATGCCCCTTGCCTCTTAATGTGCTCAGTGCCTGAGTCATCAGGTGCATAGCTCCTAAAGCATGATGAAAACGTGTATGCAAGGCTCCTGGATATACAAGCTCAGCCATGCCTAGCTGACGGATGCGGCGCAGTCTTTGAAAAAAAGGATGCTCGATGAGGTCAAATAAAAAATCAGACGGGATGCTGATGAAACCGTAAACGGGGTCGTTAAAAATTTTGCGTTTGTTCACGGAAGTGTGGGGAATTTGGGAAACAATTTTTTTGATTGCAATTTCGTGAAAAAATAATGCCAAAGCGCAATGAGACCCTTTTACTTATTCTTTCTACTGGTCATTTGTATTAATTCTTTTGCCCAGAAAAAATCTAAAAAAGATTATTTAATCACTTTCAAGACGCCTTATGGAGAAATGAAAGCAGTTTTACATGATCAAACCCCGCTTCACAAACAAAATTTTATAAAACTTGTAGAAGAAAAGTTTTATGATAATCTCTTGTTTCACAGAGTAATTGAGGGATTTATGATTCAGGGAGGTGACCCTAATTCACGAAATGCCGCTCCCGGCGAACGCCTAGGAAGCGGCGGCGGAAATCTAGAGCGAATTCCGGCCGAGTTTCGTCCTGAGTTGTTTCACCAAAAAGGGGCTTTGGCTGCTGCCCGCGACAACAACCCCGAAAAAAAATCCTCGGCTTGTCAGTTTTATATCGTACAAGGGAAGATAATGGACGAAATTGCCCTAGATGCTCAATTGAGGCGGGGAGGGCGCATACCCACACCACAGCAAAAAGAAGCCTATAAAACCGTAGGTGGTACTCCTCATTTAGATGGAGGCTATACAGTATTTGGGCAAATTATAAGTGGTGTAGCAGTGATAGATAGTATCGCAAGCCGCCCTCGCGACCGCGCAGACCGTCCTTTGGAAGATGTTAAAATGGTAGTTTCGGTGGAAAAAATGAAAAAGAAGAAAATAACAAAACGATATGGTTACCGATTTGAGTAATAAAATGGGGAAAATATCTCATGAATAGAGAAAATAATTTGTAAAAGCGGAATTCTTTCGCGTAATTTTCGCGGTTGGTTTGCTAAATTTGCTCCAATTAAGTGTTTATTTCAGTTGAAAGTTAATAGTTATCTTACAAAACGACTCATCATATTTATATTTTTGAGTGGACCTATTAACTCTTGAGTGATTAATGATTAACGATTAATTCACCAAAATATAGATGGCAAAAATCTTAATAGTGGATGATGAAAAAAGCATCCGTGCGGCATTGCGTGATATTTTAGAGTATGAAGATTATGAGGTGGAAGAGGCTAAGGATGGAGAAGAAGGGCTCAGTATGATTTTAAAGAATCATTATGATGTGGCTCTTTGTGACATCAAAATGCCTAAGCTTGAGGGACTAGAAGTGCTCCTAAAAGCAGGAGAAGCTGGCCGCCCCACGCAGTTTATTATGATATCTGCTTATGGTAACATCGAGAATGCTGTAGAAGCTACCAAGCGTGGAGCCTATGATTTTATTACCAAACCCCCAGATTTGAACCGTTTGCTGGTTTCGGTACGAAATGCCATCGAAAAATCGAAATTGGTAGCAGAAACCGTTGATTTGAAAAAGCGAATTTTCAAAATCAATGAAATTGTGGGAGAATCTGCCCCAATTCGAAAAGTGAAAGAAACTATCGAGCGGGTAGCTCCTACAGAAGCAAGGGTACTCATCACGGGCGCCAATGGTTCTGGAAAAGAGATGGTTGCTAAACAAATCCACGAACGGAGCAATCGGGGCAATAAGCCTTTAATCGAGGTGAACTGTGCCGCTATTCCAAGCGAATTGATTGAAAGTGAGCTTTTTGGGTATGAAAAAGGAGCTTTTACGGGTGCTGTAAAGCAGCGTATTGGCAAATTTGAGCAAGCCGATGGAGGTACACTTTTCTTGGATGAAATTGGAGATATGAGCTTATCCGCTCAAGCAAAAGTGTTAAGGGCTTTACAAGAAAGTAAAATCACTCGAGTAGGAGGAGACAAAGAAATAAAAATAAATGTGCGGGTGATTGCTGCTACCAACAAAGACCTCAAAAGAGAAATCTCGGAAGGAGGTTTTAGGGAAGATTTGTATCACCGCCTCAATGTCATTCCTATTCATGTACCACCTTTGGCCGAAAGAAGAGAAGATATCTCTTTGCTGTCCGAAAAATTCTTGTACGATGTTTCGCAGGAATATGGTGGCGTACCCAAAACAATCCTGCCGGATGCAATGCAGTATCTAAAATCTTTGCCGTGGACAGGAAATGTTCGCGAACTTCGCAACGTTATTGAGCGTTTGGTAATCATGTGTGGCGACGAAATCATGCTAGATGATGTACGCTTATATGCAAGTTTCGGCAATTAATCCTTACTAAATTATTCCCAAATAGACCCCAACGCTGGCAGTTGAATTTCTCTCGAAGAGTTCGGTTGTCAGCGTTGAGCGTCAAATATCAATTCAATGCAAATCGACTTTACAAAATCTCCCGATGGATTGGTACCTGCCGTGATTCAAGACTATGAAACTGGCAAAGTACTTATGCTCGGATATATGAACCAAGAGGCACTTACCAAAACGCAGCAGGAAGCAGTAGTGACTTTTTTTAGTAGAAGCAAACAACGCCTTTGGACTAAAGGGGAAACGTCAGGTAATTTTTTGGAAGTGAAAGAAGTTTTGGTAGACTGCGATCAAGATACCATTCTTATCAAAGCGCATCCTATCGGGCCTACTTGTCATACGGGAGCAGATACTTGCTTTTTTGAAAAAAATGAAGGTAAAGCCCCATTTTTGAATTATCTACAAAAACAAATCATTCGTGACCGTAAAAACAACCCTTCAGAGGCATCTTATACCAGTAAGTTGTTTAAAAGAGGGGTAAATAAAATCGCCCAAAAAGTGGGAGAAGAAGCCGTAGAATTGGTGATTGAAGCCAAAGATACCAACGACGAGCTTTTCAAAAATGAGGCAGCCGATTTACTTTTCCACTATCTTATTTTGCTGGAGCAAAGAGGAATGGATTTGGATGATATTGTGGATGTCTTGAAAGAAAGACACAAATAATAAAAAATGGGGTGTTTTTACACCCCATTTTTTATCGTTATTCATCAATAAGTCTCTTGGTAATAGGCTGATAGCTATCGATGCGGCGGTCGCGCAAGTAGGGCCAAGTGGTACGATAATATTCGGTTTTGTCCAAATCTAGTTCTACGACTTTCACTTCTTCTTGGTCGTGAGAAGCAAGATATAAGAGGCTACCAAATGGATTTGACACAAAAGACCCTCCCCAAAATTGTTGATCGGCTTCGCGCCCTACCCGATTGACAGACACTACATAGACACCATTGGCCACCGAATGACTCCGCTGAATGGTTTGCCAAGCGTTATATTGTTCTACATTGATACTAGGGTCTTGCTCGTTGGTATCCCAACCGATAGCAGTGGGATAAAATAAAATTTCAGCCCCCATCAAACTTGTGATGCGAGCGGCTTCAGGATACCATTGATCCCAGCAAATCAGAACTCCTAGTTTCCCAAATTTTGTATTGAAAACCTTATAGCCCAAATCACCGGGTGTAAAATAAAATTTCTCATAATAGCCAGGGTCGTCGGGGATGTGCATTTTGCGGTACTTGCCAAGGTAAGTACCGTCGGCATCTAATACGGCGGTGGTATTGTGGTATAATCCAGGCGCACGTTTTTCAAATAATGATGCAATGATGACGATGCCTAATTCCTTCGCCAAATCACTAAGCGTATCAGTGGTAGGGCCGGGGATAGATTCACCTAAATTGAAGTTGGCGTGGTCTTCGACATCACAAAAATAAAGGGACTTAAACAGCTCTTGCAAACACACAATTTGCGCCCCTTGGGCGGCAGCTTCGCGGGTTTTGGCAATAGCTTTTGCTAAATTATGGTCAACATCGGCCGTGCAACTCATCTGCACTAAACCAACTTTTACGTTTCGCATATCAATTGATTTTCTGGGTGAACTATGTACTTATGTGATTACAAAGGTAACGCGAAAACGATTGATTATTGTCAAAACTAGAAAAGTGCTTACTTTAGAGGATAAATCAACAAACCCCAAAAACAATGTTTTTTAAAAGCTACATAAAAACCATTTACTTCTCAATACTCCTTATTTCTCTCTCTCTAGGAAGTTTTGCCCAAAACAAAGAGAAAATAGTGACCTCAGATTTGACCAAAATCAAACAAGTGGGAGGAGTGGTGCTATCACCCGATGGAAAGCGTGCCGTCTATACTGTCACTACTACCGAATCTGCTACTGAGCCGTTTGAATACGAATATCGTACGCATCTTTGGTTGGTAGATTTAGAGACCAAAACTCCGCCTCGCGCCCTTACGCGGGGCACCGAAAGCGCAAGTCAGGCCGTATGGAGTCCAGATGGAAAAAGCATCGCTTTTGTGCGGGCTGTCAAAGGTAAATCTCAAGTTTTTGTAATGCCCCTCGACGGTGGAGAAGCATGGCAGCTCACGGATTATAAACACGGTGCTTCAGCACCTCAATTTTCGCCCGATGGTAGTAAAATTTTATTTTCTACAAGTCTCAATTTTGCGGCTTTGATGGGTGATTCTACTCTTAATCCATCTCAAAACGCTCCTGTTTGGAGTTTGGAAAAAGCAGGTTTTGGAAAAAATGAATTTTTAAAGAAAAATACCGCCAAGCCTAATCCTGACGGAACCATAGAAGAAATTAGGGCTTATCTGGACAAAGATGTAGAAGATAAAAAAGCAAAGGTTATCAATCGCCTCAATTTTCAGGGCGAAGCCGCTGCGGGCCAAGACCTGAGTTTTTCGCATTTGATAGTAGTAGAAGTAAAAGAAGGAGCTAAGCCCACTGCGCTCACCAAGGGTTTTTATTCTTATGGAGGAGCTACGTGGTCTGGCGATGGCAAATCTATTTGGTTTTCAACCCGTGCTGATAGTTTGGTGCATCCCGATAGAGATCTTGAAAGCCGTATTTGTGTCATGAATGCGGACGGTAGCAATGTTCGTACAATATTGGTAGAAAAAGGACGAAACTTTGGACAGCCTACACCTTCTCCTGATGGACAATGGCTGGCGTTTATTACTTCACAAGCGCCTGTCAAACCTGCTACTCTCGACCAAGGTCATTTGGGATTTTTGAATCTTAAAACCTCGAATTCAAAATATACTATCAATTCATTTGACCGCTCGGCGGGGAATCTCAAATGGGTGACCTTAACTTTTCCTAAAAGCAAAAAAGAAGTAGGGAAAGTAGCTTATGTTTATTTTACGGCTTCTTCCAATGGCGGTGTCCCTGTGTTTAGAGCTGTACCTACCCTTGATAAAGTAGAACAACTTTCAGATTTTGAAAGTGGTATTACAGACTTTGACTTGGCGCCCAATAAAGTTGTATTTGCCAAAACAGAAGTATTGAATCCTTCAGAGCTGTATGTATCAGATATATTGATTAAAAATGCGACGAAGCTATCTTCTCACAACGATTGGGTAGCTAAAAAAGCTTTAAGTATGCCCGAAAAACATACTTTTAAAAACGAAAAAGGGCAGACGATTGAGTATTGGATTATGAAACCGACGTTTGCGGAAGCGGGAAAAAAATACCCTTTGTTACTCAATATGCACGGTGGCCCTACTGCAATGTGGGGACCTGGAGAGGCGTCAATGTGGCATGAGTTTCAGTTTTTTTGTGCGCAAGGGTATGGGGTAGTCTATGCCAATCCTCGGGGTTCAGGAGGCTACGGGGTAGAGTTTATGAGGGCCAACTATCGAGATTGGGGGACTGGCCCTGCCGACGACGTGCTTCGGGCTTGTACTGAAGCTGCCAAAGAGGCTTGGGCCGATACGTCGCGACAGGTGATTACGGGAGGTTCGTATGCGGGCTATCTTACGGCGTGGATTGTAGCGCACGATAGCCGTTTTAAGGCTGCTTTTGCGCAGCGTGGAGTGTACGATTTGACCACCTTCATGGGAGAGGGCAACGCGTGGCGTTTGGTACCGGGATACTTTGGAGGGTATCCTTGGGAAAAAGAAGCAAAAGCTTCTATGGAGGCCAATTCGCCTTATACGTTTGTGGACAAAATAAAAACACCATTGCTTATCAAACATGGCGAAAATGACCTTCGTACGGGGGTAATTCAGAGTGAAATGATGTATAAATCCCTAAAAATACTAGGTCGCGAAGTAGAATATGTAAGAATGCCCAGTGGCACACACGAACTCAGCCGTAGCGGAAATCCTCGTCAACGGATTGATAGAATGCTCCGTATTTATGAATTTTTTGAGCGGTATGTAGGCAAAAAATAGATTTTGGGTTGAGAGATTTCTTTTGTTAATTGCATTAAAAAGTAGCATGTATGACCGAGAAAGAACGTTTATCTCAGCTAGAAGAAATCGTGTCTGAGATATTAAAAAAACAAGACAGAATCGCGGAAGAAGTAGCTCACCTAAGTCTTAAAGTGGCTTCAAATTCAATTGACATTGCGAGCTTGAAAGTAGCAGTCGCATCTCTAGAAACCAAAGTGGATAGGTTGGAAATCAAAGTGGATAAGTTAGAAACCAAAGTAGATAGACTAGAAACTAAGGTAGATAACCAAGGGCTAATGTTTGCTGAGTTTAGACATGATGTTACGGCTGGGCAAGCAGAGTTACAAAAAGGGATGAATTTGCTACTCCAACTTATTCGTGGTCAACAATCATAATTTAAAAACAATAACCTTAACAAATGAGTAATCGCCGCACTTTCATTAAAGACTTAGGAGCATTGGCGGGCATGGCTGCCTTCTCTCCCGAAATTTTTGCCGTCGAACCCCAAAAACTTTGGTTTGAAATTTCATTGGCAGAGTGGTCTTTGCACAAGACTATTTTCAACGAAAAAAAACTGACTAATTTAGATTTTCCCGTGGTAGCTCGTAAAGAATTTGGAATCGGGATTGTCGAATATGTCAATCAAATGTTCAAAGATAAAGCCAAGGACACGGCTTATCTTAATGAATTGCTAATGCGTTGTAAAGACAACAATGTGAAGAATCACCTCATTATGATTGACGGAGAAGGCGGCCTTGCCGAAACCGATGCCACCGTGCGTAACAAAGCCGTCGAAAATCATAAAAAATGGGTAGAATGTGCCAAATACTTAGGCTGTAAAACCATCCGGGTCAATTCGTTTGGGAAAGGCTCTGCCGAAGAAGTGGCCAAAGCTGCGGTGGACGGATTAGGGAAATTAGGCGAATTTGCCAAACCTGTTGGTATCAACGTGATTGTCGAAAACCACGGAGGCTATTCTTCCGATGGGCAATGGCTTTCAGGGGTAATGAAGCAAATCAACATGAAAAATGTAGGAACGCTACCTGACTTCGGTAACTTCTGTGTAAAACGTAGCGACAATAGCGAGTGGGGCGGCAAATGTGTTGAAGAGTATGATCGCTACAAAGGCGTAAAAGAACTAATGTCTTACGCAAAGGGCGTAAGTGCCAAAACCAACGATTTTGATGAAAAAGGCAATGAAGCTAAAATGGATTATGCTCGTTTGCTTAAGATTGTAAAAGACGCTGGATTTAGAGGAATCATTGGTATTGAGTATGAAGGAAATGTAACTTCCGAATATGACGGTATCAAGGCTACCAAAAAGCTTTTGGAGCGAGTAGGGGCTATGGTATAAACTAATTTTTATTTATACAGAAAGGGAGGCCGACAAGCCTCCCTTTTTATGTAAGACACAGTCTTTAAAATTCAATTACTAAGCCTAATGCGGGTGTAAAATTGGAGTCTTCATTGGCCAAAATAAGCGGAATTCCATTGCTACCATCCAGTTTCAGCGCCTGTCCGTCGGTGGTTTTGAAGCCTGAGTTGTCGGCCAATCGCTCAAAAGTATATTGTGGAAAAGCGGGGTTGGCGGTTAACAAAGCATTTTGGAAGTCAAAAAATAAATCAATTGAAAGTTTTTTGTAATTCCATTTTTTATCAACCCTGAAATCTACCCGACTAAAAGCTTTGAGGCGTTGGCTATTGAGGCGAGTATAATCTTCCGTACCGACGCCCGTCGTGAGATAGTTGCGCTGAGAAGCTACCAAATCAAAAGGTGTATAAGGAGAGCCACCCTGATAAAGCCATTTTAGCCCTAGTTCCCAGCCTTTCTTGAATTTATAGCCAAGTTGGGTTGATAACAGATGTCGATTGTCCCATGCAGAGGCAATGTATTTGCCGTCTTTGCCCGTAAACTCTGACTTAAAGTAAGTGTAACTCAGTACGCCAAAAAAGTTTTTGGTGAGCTTTTGTTGCACAAAAAACTCCACTCCTCGGCTTCTCCCTTGGCCGGTGCTCATGACTGCTTCATTGCCGATAGCTCCAAAATTGCCACCTTGATTTGCCAACGAAATACCATCACGTGTGGATACGGGATAATTGTCGTAAGTTTTAGAAAAGCCTTCAAGCGTAATACGTGTTGTAGGAGTTGGAATAAACTCAAGCCCCGCTACCAAATGGTCTGAACGAATGTATTTGTTGGATTTGTTTACAAAATTACCGTCTTGACGATAGCCCAAAACGGTGTAGATAGGAGTTTTGAAATAGCGTCCTACCGAAGCATTGATTCGCCATTTATCGCTGAGCTGATAGCTTGCTGAGAGACGTGGGCTGAGGGTTTGGAGGGGATTATTGCCTTCATCAGTAAAAGAATTCATGTCGGTGCGTAGTCCAGCCGACAGATTGAGTCGGTCATTGAACAATTTACGATTGACTTGCGCAAAAGCACCATATTTGAAAAAATCAATGGCAGTATTAAAACTAATATTGACAGCGGGTTGAATGATTTGACCTTGGACATCTTTGATTTCTCGACGAAGTACATTGAAAAAATCATTGTTGTATTTGACATATTGCAACACTGCTCCGTAGCTATATTCCCATTTACCCACAAATTTGTTGACATCAATACGAAGTTTATTTTCAATTTCCTGAGAATTACTTTTCAGTACTCGGTATCTTTCATCTCCTTGACGGTTGTCTTCAAATCTATCAAGACGATTGTCAAACATATTGCGACTCAATGAAACATTCAGAAAACCATTGTCAAGCAATCTTTTGAGCGAAAACCCTGTAGTATAGTTCCATTGATTGATGTTGGGATTAGAGCGTAAGATGTACTCTTTTTCGGGGCTGCTTTCTTTGGGCACAGCAAACGTAAACTCATCAATAGCACCCACTCCGATAGCGGTAAGAGTGGTTTTTTTGTTGATTTTGTGAGTAACCTTGTACTGAAAATCCCAATAATTGGGGCGAATCGGTAAATCGATAGCCTTAAATAAAAACTGCAAATACGAACGCCTCACCGAAGCTAAAAAAGTGGTTTTAGGCGAAAGCGGCCCCTCAAATGTTCCCGCTACTTCTGTAGAACTTACCCGTATATTGCCTTGAACACGCTCGGGATTGCCGTCGCGTTGGCGGAATTGCAGCACTGAAGAGAGGGCATTGTCATAACGCGCATTGAAACTACTCGAACTCAGCGTAGCATCTTCAATAAAAGATACGTTCAGGATACCCGTAGGCCCGCCCGAGCTTCCTTGTGTAGCGAAGTGATTGATAACAGGAATTTCGATACCATCAAGATAAAAGACGTTTTCATTTGGCCCTCCTCCTCTGATGATGAGATCATTGCGAAAACCTCCCACTGAGCCAGCCGTACCGCCTACTCCTGGTAGCACTTGAATCACCCGCGAAATATCAAAGTTACCCCCAGGATTGTTTTTGATTTCTTCGGTAGTAAGTTTCTGAATGGAGTTGGGCGTTTCGACTGAAGCCACTGAGATAGAGCGGTTAAATATCACCTTGGCTTCTTCCAGCTGTAAAGCTTCCTCTTCCAGCTCAAAATTGATTTGTTGGGCATTGCCTGAAGTAAGTACCACATTAAACTTACTAGCCGCTTTATAGCCTACGAAACTAGCTTTTAGGTTGTAGCTTCCCACAGGGAGTGTAAGCTTAAATTTACCGTCTGTATCTGTAGTGGTACCTAAGGTTGTATTTTCGGCTTGAACGGTTACACCCACTAGGGCTTCTTGGGTGCGTTTGTCTTTCACAATGCCCAAAATGGTACCATTGTTTTGGGACCAAGCTGTTTGCAAGAAAAATGTAAAGAAAATCACTACGCTACCTAGCAAACCCCGCGAAGTGGATAGTGCTGTTGGTGTGTTTTGGTGCTCATATAAATACTGCATAACCTTTTGAATTGTATAAAGTTGACTATGTTTGTGTGCTGGAATAGGGATAGAAAAGTGAGAGATAATACGCTGGATGAAAAGAGCTTGCCTTATTATATCAAAACCTAAGTCTCTGCTCAAATGAGCCTGAGCGTGAATCATCTCTATCGGTACGCTAAAGTCGCTGACGAGTATATCAATGATTTGGGTTCGGATAGATTTCAGACGGGCTATATTATCTAATGTCAAGAAAGGATTCATGGCTGTTATGGGATAGAGGTTTCTTTGAACATTATTCTTTTTTCTTTGTTTAAAGTATAGAATACAGTACAATAACATACAATCTCAGAAATTGTTTGTACGAAAACATAATATTTTCTGAATTTTAGAATGTTTTCATATAATATATGAATTATGACCTTTTGCAACAATTGATAGTCCATTTGGCTGCTTATGAGGCACAGCGCCCTCCTAATCACCGAAACGACATGGAAAGTTTTGTGGCTTTCCTAAATCAGCAGGTATTCAGTAAGTCAACGGCTGAGGCAGTACAGTTTGAAAATGGAGAAACCGTAGAGGCGCTATTGTCTCAGTTAATAGCGTTTTTGTATCGTTATGCAAAAGGATACATTAAAAAAGCCTTGGATCAAACCAATCTGATTACAGTGGATGATTTTGGCTATTTAGCGGGTATTTGGCAGCGTGGTGGCTGTACCAAAACCGAAATCATTGAAATGAATATCCATGAAAAAACCACAGGTATGGAAGTAATCAAAAGATTGCTTAATCATGAGCTCATTGAGCAGATTGATGATACTCACGACCGCCGTAGTAAGCGGTTGCTTATTACAGACAAAGGAAGAGGAGTATTGTTTGGGACTTTTGGCGAGATGCGAAAGGCGAGTTTGATTATTGCAGGCAATCTAAATGAGGTCGAGAAGCTACAATTGTTGTATTTGCTTCAAAAATTACATCATTTTCACAAACCTCTTTTTTTGAACGATAAAGACAAGGGGCTTGACGAATTGTTGGGAAAAGGGTAAAATTTAAAAGGCTAGGACAGAATCCTAGCCTTTTAAATATAAACTGTAAATTCTTAAATTATAGATATTTTTCGCGGACTTGAAATAAAATCCAGCCTCCGATTACAAAAGTTAAAATTAGACTAAAAATCCCCCCAGAGAAACTACCAAAAATACTTACTACTCCATTGATAAGCGAAAGGAGAAAAACATAATAAAGGTAATCCCAGCCTTTTTTCTGTCGCTTCATAAGCGGCGATATAGCCATCGCTTCCAAGGCAACCATCGCGGCCAAAAACAACATTGATATCCAGTAAATCCCCATCCCACCGTAGGCCGCTGCGCCAATAGCGGATACTCCTACGCCTAGGCCAAAGGCCGCTAGTAGGCCTAGGCCACCAAATACTACTCCTATGATACAGAGATAGGGGGAAATTTTGACTAGAATTTCCTTAATGTTGTCAGGGAAAGCGGGAAATTTGGCAAAAATGTCTGAGATTTCTTTTTCTAAAGGGAGGAGTTGTGCCATTGTGTTGAGTGATAAGGTTTAGTAATAAAAAAGGTTCGGTAAAACTTTACCGAACCTAAACTTTTTTTATCAAACAAAAAAGCTTTTAAGTTAATTTTTAAGGAGTTACTACTTGATCAGAAGCGTGCATCTTTTCGTCGTCGAGCTCGCCTTCCCACCGTCCAATCACCGCAGTAGCTAGGCAGTTGCCGATTACATTTACCGAGGTACGGGCCATGTCCATCAATTCGTCGATGCCCATAATAAGTAATACCGGCCACTCGGGCAATCCGAAGTTGGCCACCGCACCTAAAAGAATCACGAGCGTGGCACGTGGAATACCCGCTACGCCTTTGCTGGTGAGCATTAGCAACAATACCATGGTAATTTGCTGGCCTATCGGAAACTCCGTACCCGATGCTTGAGCTACGAAAATCGTCGCCAAGGCCAAATAAAGCGTGGAGCCGTCGAGGTTGAAACTATACCCTGTAGGCATTACAAAAGATACAATTTGACGAGGTACGCCAAATTTTTCCATTTGTTCCATAGCTTTGGGCAATGCCGACTCCGAACTGGTAGTGGCAAATGCAATAGAAACAGGTTCGGAAATTTGCTTGGCAAATTTGAAAACAGGAATACGTGCAACAAGGGCTACTGGAGTGAGCACTAACAATAAAAATGCTAACAGTGCGCAGTATAAAGTGGCTAGGAGCATCGCTAGATTTTTGAGAACATCAATACCCATATGCCCTACAGTCTCGGCAATAGCGGCACCTACCCCAATAGGGGCAAAAAGCATCACGATTTTTGTAAATTTAAACATTACTTCGGCCAATAGTTCCACTCCATGTACCATTTTGGTCTTCTTGGCGGCTGGTAGCAATGCCAAACTTACCCCAAAGATGATGCTGAATACCACAATTTGTAATACCTGACCTTCATAGATAGATTTGGCAATGTTTTCAGGAAAAGCATGCAAAATAATATCTTGCCAATTTTGTTGGTGAACTTTAGGTAACTCATCATGAAAATCTTTAGGAGGAGCGATGCCAGCACCTGGCTGGAACCAATTGGCAAAAAACAATCCTATAAAAAGGGCAATCGTGGTAACTACCTCAAAATAAAGCAGTGATTTCCAACCCATGCGCCCCACTTGCTTCAAATCAGAGTGCCCTGCAATCCCTGCTACTAATGTCGCAAAAAGCAAAGGCGCAATGATAGTTTTAATCATTTGCAAGAAAATCTTCCGTAAAAACTTGAGGTTTTGGGCTAGCTCAGGAAAATCGTAGCCAATTTCGGTACCTACTAGCATCGCTACTAAGATAGAAGTAGTAAGATTTTGCTTGATAAAAGCGTGAATGACTAATCCTGTTAATGCCAGCCAACGAAGGGTAATAAGAATACTATCACTAAAGTGTATGATTTCATACTTATCAAGCACTGTAGCAAGCGCTGCCAATGTAACCAGTACCCAGTTGACGATAAAAAGACGATGTTTGAGGTTGTTCATAAAAAGTCAGTTGTGAAGAAATTAAGGTCAGGTTGAGAGAATCTAATTATTAAAGGGGCTCTTCTCATCTTATTTCTTGAATAATTTGGTATTTGAGAAGGAATGATTAAGATAAATTCGGGTTTAGAAATGGAAAAATTTGATTTTGCCACAAATTAGAAAAAAAACAAAGATAAGAGAAGTATAGCCTAAAAAAGTAGAAGGCTAGGAGGTCAGGCAGCTTAGCAAAGCAAAGAGGCTGTCTCAACAGAGACAGCCTCTCAATACAATATTTATTTCAATAGTGTAGGCCTTCAAATTGTTACTGCTATAGCGGTCATTTCGCGAGCTGTTCTGGCAATACCTTCAGGATCAAAACCACATTCGCGATGAAGCTCAAGTTGCTCTCCGTGCTCCACTACTCGATCAGGAATGCCTAGGCGTTTGAGTTTGGCATGATAACCATGGTCAGCCATAAACTCTAGTACGGCACTTCCCATACCTCCTTGTAAGCATCCATCTTCGACGGTGATCACTTTATCGAATTTAGTAAACACCTCATGCAAGAGGGTTTCGTCAAGTGGTTTGACAAATCTTAAATCATAATGAGCCGCTTGAATACCTTCTAGTTCTAGCATTTTACAGCTTTCGACGGCATAATTGCCAATGTGACCAATGGTTAAAATCGCAATATCTTCGCCATCTCTTACTTTGCGACCTTTTCCGATTTCTATTTTTTCAAAAGGAGTACGCCATTGTGACATTACGCCTTCTCCTCTTGGATAGCGTATCGTAAAAGCTTTTTTCTGATTTTGTACCTCGTCAAGTTGTGCAGTATACATCAAATTGCGCAGCTCTTGCTCATTCATGGGAGAAGCTACTACCATGTTGGGGATACAGCGCATGTAAGCGATGTCGTAAGCACCGTGGTGAGTAGGACCGTCTGCACCCGCAAATCCAGCTCTATCTAAACAAAAAATAACTGGCAACTCCTGAATACAAGCATCGTGAATGACTTGGTCATAAGCGCGCTGCATAAAAGTGCTGTATATATTACAATACACCACTGAGCCTTGCGTAGCCATCCCTGCTGAGAAAGTTACTGCATGCTGCTCAGCGATGCCCACGTCAAAGGCCCGATGTGGCATGGCTTTCATCATGATATTGAGTGAAGAGCCAGAAGGCATTGCTGGGGTTACACCTACTATTTTTTGATTTTGTTGGGCAAGCTCAACCAAGGTATTTCCAAACACATCTTGATATTTGGGTGGTTGAGGTTTATCAGGAATTTTTTTGAAAATTTCACCTGTTATCTTATCAAATTTTCCTGGTGAATGCCATTTAGTTTGGTCTTTTTCGGCAGGCCCAAATCCTTTTCCTTTCACTGTTACACAGTGAAGAAGTTTGGGGCCAGGGATATTTTTTAGATCGTTGAGCACATGTACAAGATGATCTACATCATGCCCATCAATGGGTCCAAAATAACGCAGATTAAGGGATTCAAAAAGGTTGCTTTGGCGCAAGAGTGTTGCTTTTAGGCCATCTTCTACTCTGGATACAATCTCACGGGCATTTTTGCCAAATTGGCTCATCTTACCAAGCAAGTTCCAGACTTCGTCTTTGACGCGGTTGTAGGTATGAGAAGTCGTAATATCCGTAAGATACTCTTTGAGGGCCCCCACGTTGGGGTCTATACTCATGCAATTATCATTGAGAATGATAAGCAAATTGGAGTTTTTGAGTGACCCTGCATGATTCATTGCTTCAAAAGCCATGCCGCCTGTCATGGCGCCATCTCCAATTACTGCAATAGAATGTTGATGTTTTTTGCCCTCCAATTGAGCTCCTACCGCCATCCCAAGTGCTGCCGAAATGGAAGTAGAAGAATGCCCTACTCCAAAAGAATCATAATCACTTTCTTTTCTTTTAGGAAAACCCGAAATACCACCATATAGACGATTGGTATGAAAAACGTCTCTGCGCCCAGTAAGTATTTTGTGACCATAAGCTTGGTGTCCTACATCCCATACGAGCTGGTCTTCGGGGGTATTGAAGACATAATGCAAGGCTACTGTCAGCTCGACTACGCCTAGACTAGAACCAAAATGGCCACCATAGACCGACACCAAGTCAATAATATATTGGCGAAGCTCTTGAGAGACCTGTGGCAGTAACACTGAATCTAACTTTCGCAGGTCTTCAGGCGTACTGATTTGCGATAGTAATTTACCGGGAGTGATGAGCATCTTTGAATGGCTTGAAACAAAACGTAGTACTATAACTAGCTTGCTAACAAAAGTGTTTGGCAAAAGTACAAAAAAAGACGCTCAGTCTACATACAATTTAAGATAGGCATAAATTACTGTTGGCTGGCTTTGTATAATTTTTGTTTTTCTTCGCGCGTCAAGCTTTCATAGCCTGATTTCGAAATTTTATCTAAAATGGCATCAATTTCGTCTTGGTTAGGAATCACAATTGAGGCATTCTCGCTTGAAGTTGTAAATCGGCGATTAGAAGATGTAGTGGTAGCGCGAGCGCGTTGAGGAACTTGCAAGTTAGCTTTACGACTAAAGATTTTTTGAAAAAAGTCCCCAACCGCATAAATAGGAGTACCCCAATCCCAACCATTTTTGAGCGATTTTATAAATCCGAATCCCACTAGCGCGCCGGCTAAATGAGCTAAGTTACCTCCCGCATTGGGCCCTACAAGCTGCGCCATAGAGATGATTATACACAACGCGGCGATATATTTTAGTCTAACGGCACCGATTAAAAATACAAAAAAAGTATGATCGGGCAGAAGAGTAGCTGCTCCTACAATGATGGCAAAAACTGCCCCTGAGGCTCCTACGAGCGTGGTACTAGACAAAACGGGCTGAAAATAGGGCAGAGAATTGTACAACGCTAAAAAAAGCACACCTCCGCCAAGACCTCCTAAAATAAACATACCCACCAAGCGACGGCTACCTAGATATTCTTCAATTATTTGCCCAAACCAATACAAGGAGAGCATATTGAAGAAAATATGAAAAGGTCCTTGATGTATAAAAAAATTGGTAAATAATGTCCAAGGCCGGTAAATAAAAGTGTTGAAATTGGCAGGCAGACTTAGCTGCTCCATGATCAGTCCAAAATAGTATTGGTGCTGACTAAACATAAAAACCACGTAAAGTATCATCACCACTACAAACACAAGAACGTTGAGCAATATGAGCTTAATGACCGCATTATTGGTCTTCGAAAACTCTCCTCTTACATCGTCAAAAATGCTACCCATACCTATTTTGCCGTTAGAGATTCTTAGTCAATATTTATTCAAACAACACCTATCTTTATCGAAAATTCTTGAACGAAAGTTAAAAAATAATCTATAAATCCACAAATCAGTACATGCGTCGGACGTTCCACATTTTCAATAAAATATAAGCAAAAATCATGCCTCCAAGGTGTGCAAAATGCGCTACTCCCGAATCTCTGATGTGTACGCCTGCATATAGCTCATACAATGCATAAACTGAAACAAAATATTTGGCTTTGATAGGAACAGGAAAAAAAAGCAACATCATTTCCATATTGGGGAAAATTAACCCAAAAGCCGCAATAATGCCAAACACTGCCCCCGATGCACCAAGCATTGGTACACTGAGGCGTTGGGTATACATCTGTTTTACGAAAGCCAAGCTTTCATTGATATACGCTATATTTTGAGGTTTATCTTCAAAGTCATTCAAAAAATTATAGGCATTCCTTTTAAACTCTGGTGCAAAGCGGGTTACAAAGTCCAAAAAAGCTTCGGGCGAAGGATATTGGGTATAGAGATCTACCGCATGCCTAAGTTGAATGAGCTCATAGTAGTTGATACCTGCGTACAACAAACCAGCACCAATACCTGTCACAAAATAAAAAGTTACGAATCGTCTAGTGCCTAAAACATGTTGTTCGAGCAAAGGAGCAAAAAAAATCAACCCAAGCATGTTGCTAAACAAGTGCCCAAATCCCCCGTGCAAAAACATGTATGTCACAAATTGGTAGGGTTGAAAGTCCGGGCCTGTTATAGGGTATAAAGCAAACCAGTTGATTATTTGAGGGCTTAAGCTTTGTAGGATAAATATGACAACGTTCAGAATTAATAAATTTCTTACGACGGGGGTGATGTTTAACATGCTAAAGTCAAGTTTGAGGTTGAGGTAGTGATTGAAACGATTACTATCCTCCTTTTATTAAATTAGATATCTTGTCTAACGCCAAAACTGTAAAAATCGGTTCGCCACTAGGTGTATTATTTGGGTTGGAAGATACAAATAATTGGTTAATTAATTTTTCAAGTTCTTCTGATGAAAGCATTACCAAATATCTATGAGCAAAACGTTTAGCCAGAGTTCGAGCAGTAGTTTCGGCGCGATTGAGTTGCAAGTCTGAGTAGTTGGAACGAAGCTGCTCAGTTAAATCCTCAAAAATCTGCTGGATATCTTCGCTCGGAAGATCCGTTGGAATACTTCTCACAACTAGCGTACCGGGTCCTAATGCATCGAAATCAAAGCCAAGAGCTGCGATTTCGTCGCGTATTTCGAGCAAAAGCGGGATGTCTGCTAAAGGTAATTGTACCGTGGCTGGAAAAAGTAATTGTTGCGAAACTGTATTTTGGGTAGTGAGTTGTTTGATATAGCGGTCATACAGCACCCGTTCGTAGGCTGCGCGTTGGTCAATGACCATCATACCTGATTTTACAGCTGATATTACATAGCGATTTTGAATTTGCACCGCTAAGCGGCGATTTTTTAAATTTTCTTCATCAGCATTGACTTCATTGGCTCTGCTTCCAAGGGTAGACGACGAGATTTCTTCTGTCGTTGTCTCTCCTAGATCTAATTCGGGTTGAGAAGCGCTTGGCATGGGCTTCTGAAATCCTTCAAACAATTTTTCCCAATTGGATAGGTTATCACTTTCTCGTTTGGTAGGTGCCGAAGCTGTAGAAGGTGAAGGCGAATAACTTGACGTATTTGTTTGAATAGGAGTGTTGGTCCGGGCCTGTGAAATGGGGCTCAGAAAATTGACATTGAGATCAAAATCAATCGACGGAGCAAGGTGATTGACACTGATTGCCTTTCGGATAGCGGCCATCAAGAGAGCATACACTGAGCGCTCATCGTCAAATTTTATTTCGGTTTTGGTGGGGTGAATATTAATATCAATATGAGACGGGTCAATGTCAAGCATTAAAACATAAAAGGGATGATTGCCATCCGAAATCGTTCCTTCATAAGCCGACAGTACGGCATGGTGAAGGTAGCTATGTTTGACAAAGCGATCATTGACGAAGAAAAACTGTTCGCCGCGTGTTTTACGAGCAAAATCAGGTTTTCCTATGTATCCTTTGACCGTTACATAAGGTGTTTCTTCTTGACAATAAACGAGTTGTTCGCGGTAATTTTTGCCAAACATGTCTACGATGCGTCGGCTCATTTTGCCTGCGTATAGGTTGTATACTTCGGTATCGTTGTGGTACAAAGAAAAACTTACTTCCGAATGTGCCAATGCTACCCTTTGAAATTCGTCGAGAATGTGACGCATTTCGACCGAATTAGTTTTTAGGAAATTGCGTCTTGCGGGGACATTAAAAAAGAGATTTTTTACCAAAATATTAGTACCAGGCAAACACGCCACTGATTCTTGGGATTTTACTTCAGAGCCTTCAATACGGAGAAGAACGCCGATTTCGTCGGTAGGTCGCCGCGTTCGCATTTCTATTTGGGCTACCGCTGCGATAGACGCCAACGCTTCGCCACGGAAGCCCATGGTACGAATCCGAAATAAATCATCGGCATGGCGTATTTTGGAGGTAGCATGGCGTTCAAAACTCATACGAGCGTCGGTCTCAGACATGCCACAGCCGTCATCAATGATTTGAATCAGCGTACGACCCGCGTCTTTGATAATTACTTGTATATTCTTAGCTTGAGCATCGATGGCGTTTTCCAACAGCTCCTTTACAACAGAAGCAGGGCGTTGTACTACTTCCCCAGCTGCGATTTGGTTGGCGATAGCATCAGGTAGTAGGCGTATGACGTCTTGCATATTTGGTCAGGTGGTTTGGTAAGACAACAACAGAAAGGCAGTAAAACGTTTGCCAAGTATAAATTTTAAATGGTCTTTTCTAAACATATAAAAATAATTCTTGGTTATATGATTAAATAAGTAAATATTTTGACTTTATTGGGAATATTGGCAAATGCTGATTATGTTTGTTAATAAAAATAATTTACCTCATAAAATACTTTGGCACATTGTTTGAAGAAAGCTATATTAACAGTGTAAATATCTTTCTTTTAAATAGTTGTGGACATTTAATATGAATTAAGAATGAAGAAGCCTAACATGCATCTGGCTTTTCAGTGGCTCATTTTCCTACCCATAATCTTGCCACTGTGTATTGTATTTGGAGCCCTTCAGGGGGTGGTTAATACAGTAGAGCAAATGGCCCACCAAATGTGGACCGACGTATCAACAGTTGAAAAAAATGTAGAGCCGTCAGAATTATGAGTGTTTGCGAGAGAATAAGTTCATCAGGCGCCTGAACATTTTCTGCTCGAAAGCCCAAAAAAAAGCGAATTGTCCGAAGAGCCACCCGTATACCAACAAGATAACTTGGTAAAGGGGTAGTATTACAAGGATATTAAATAACCAAATTGCCCATGTGCTTTCGATACGAAGCCATTGGGAAACCCATCTCTTGGTATACATAACTGTGAAGCCTGTACAGGCAAATACCAGTAGTATTACCAGTACCTGCCATCCATTTTTGACTCCCCACCTATTTTTTAGTTTCTCTATCCAAGACATTGACTAATAATCTGGTTGTTAGACAGCTATATGTTTAAAAAAGAGCCAATCTAAGTTTCTTTTTACTCATGTAAAAAAGCCAAATGCTCTGGGCCAATTTCTTCGGGGTCAAGCTCCAAAAACTCCTCCCAAAAAGGTTCAGGAGGCAAAGCGGCGCGACATAAAATAGATTCTTTTTTTACAGGGTGTACAAAAAACAATCGCCTAGCGTGGAGATTGATATTGCCATCTGAATTGGGCTTTGAAAAACCATACTTTACATCTCCTCTGATAGGACAACCCATTTGAGACAGCTGCACTCTGATTTGATGAGGACGGCCAGTGAGGGGGGTCACTTCCAACAAAAAATGGCGATTGATTTCTCCCACCACTCGATAGGTAAGTTCTGCTTTTTGGGCATTGGGTGCGGGGTAGTCATAAGCAGTCACAACATTTCGGGACTCATCTTTTACAAGCCAACTTACCAGTTTATCTTGCTTTTTGGGAGGGTGTTTGCGTACTACTGCCCAATAGGTCTTCTGAACATCTCTTTTACGAAAAATCTCGTTCATGCGTTCGAGGGCTTTGGAGGTACGAGCAAACACTACCAATCCGCTTACTGGGCGGTCGATGCGATGAACTGTTCCTAAAAAAACCTCACCTGGTTTTTCGTATTTTTGTTTGATATAATCTTTTACTAAGTCGAGCAAACATACATCGCCAGTGGAATCTCCTTGCACAAGAAGACCCGGTGCTTTATTGACAATGATAAGGTGGTTGTCTTCGTAAACAACGTGAAATGGCTTGGCCATTGTTATTAAAATTTAGTTCTAATGAATAAACTTGAAAAGTTTGTAAAAGAAATCAACTTGGCTTTGATAAATGAGCCTAGTTGGCAAACCTTCGTTGATATAGAATACAAAGATTCTATGTTTTTCTTCAACGGCCAAGAATTAGTGATAGTTCAATAGGATTCTTTTTCGTTGGGGAAATCATTGCTTTTCACATCTTTAACGTAATTAGAGACGGCGTCGGTCATGACAGTATGCAAATCTGCATAACGCCTGAGAAAGCGTGGTTTGAATTCTTTTGTAATCCCAAGCATATCATGTAGGACGAGTATTTGGCCATCAGCATAGGGGCCTGCTCCTATACCAATAGTAGGAATACTCACACTTGTCGAAACTTTTTGGGTAAGGTGAGAAGGAATTTTTTCTAGTACCATCCCAAAGCATCCGATTTCGTCGAGCATTTTGGCGTCTTCGAGTAGTTTATCTGCTTCCGACGATTCTTTGGCTCTTACGGAATACGTCCCAAACTTATAAATCGATTGAGGAGTAAGCCCTAGGTGCCCCATTACGGGTACGCCTGCGCTAAGAATTCTCGTAATCGAATCTTTGATTTCCAATCCACCCTCCAATTTGACAGCATGAGCTCCTGATTCCTTCATGATTCGGATAGCCGAATCAAGGGCTGCGCGTGAGTTGCCTTGATAAGAACCAAACGGCAAATCTACCACCACAAAAGCACGTTTGACTGCTTTTACCACTGCTTGCGCATGGTATATCATTTGGTCTAAAGTAATAGGAAGGGTGGTTTCATGGCCTGCAATGACGTTGGAAGCTGAGTCTCCTACCAAAATGATATCGATACCCGCTGCATCTACGATGCGAGCCATGGAGTAATCGTAAGCAGTAAGAGCCGAGATTTTTTCGCCCCTATTTTTCATTTCTTGAATAATATGGGTCGTAACACGTTTTGCTTCAACGGAAGAGAGTTGAGTTGACATCAAATGAATCGTTAAGTGCTCGCGCACAATTAATAGATTGACTGTTAATCGGGTTGATTATCAGGTTTGTGAGGATAAATAAAAAAACAAAATACTAGCGTGGGCGAAGCCATACTTCAGGGTTAAGCTTGCTGGTATTTTTCCAAATTTGAAAATTTACTTCCGATACCCCGTCTGCGTCGGTGGCTACTATTCCAATAGTTTCACGCGCTTTTAGTTTTTGTCCTGGACGAACATTCACATTTTTCAGTTTTGCGTATACTGTGTAAAAGTCTCCGTGTTGGACAAATACCACATTGCGCATTACCCCAAAGTTAGTTACTTCCATCACCACACCATCATACACAGTTTTGACTGATGTATTGGCATTGGTCTGAATATCAATCCCTTGGTTTTCTTGATATACATTTTTCAAAACTTCTTTGGTTCCAAAACCGTCAGAAATAAAACCTGGTACTGGCCAAGGCAAACGGCCACGGTTGGCCGCAAATGACGAAGCCAGGGTTACTTCTTCTTCGTTCATTCCTTCTTCATTGATTTCGACTTTCTTGGGCTCTGATTTGGGAGGTTCTACTTTGGCGACTTCTTCCGAAGCTTCGCCTTTGTTTTTAGCTTTTTCGGCTTCACGAGCACGGGCAGCGGCAGCTTCGCGTTCTGCTTTTTCGCGGGCGGCTTTTTCACGCGCTGCTGCACGGGCCCGTTCGCGGCGTTCTTCTATTTCTTTTTGAATAATTCTGGTCAAATTATTCTCAATTTGTTTGTTGGCTTTGCGTACTTCAGCTACTTCGGCCTTAATCTCGCTCTCACGTCCACTAAGCTCTTTTACTACTTTGTCTTGGTCGCCACGTAGTTTTTCGAGGTTTTTGTTCTCGGCTATTTTGCTTTGAAGGGCACTTTGTTGTTCTTTCTTTTTATTGGATATACTGGTCGATTTGGCAATCATCATCGATTGCACTTTTTTCATTTGTTGCACTTGCTTTTTACGCTCGTCAGTATATTGTTTTAGGTATTTATATCTAATCAAAAATTGGTTAAAATTGGGAGCAGAGAAAAGAAAGCTAAGTTCGTTGAGGCTATTGTTTCGCTTTGAAGCGTTATAAATCATCTTAGCGTACTCTTCGCGTAGTTTGCTTAAGTCATTGTCCAATTCTACTTTGGCTTTCTGTAATTCCTTAAGTTCCGAATCCATCAATTCTATATCATCATTGATGAGTTCAATTTTGCGGTTTTGTGCCGAAATTTGTTGTTTGATGGCTTTGAGCTGTCCCAAAGTAGCGCGTTTTTGTTCGCTAGTTTGTTTGAGGATATTCTGTAGTTGCTGTAGTTTCTCGATATTTTCTTTTTTTTCTTTCTCAAGCTGTTGGCGACTTTTTTGGGCAAAAACCGATAAAGAAGGAATGAAAAAAAAGCATCCAATCCAAAGAGCTAACTTCCAAGTCAATTTATTATTGACACCAAATGGGCTACTTTGCTGCAAATAGGAGTCTTTTGACCGACACAAAATCAAATGTTTACTCATAAGTAGTTTCTTCAAACTGCAAGAATACACCTTTTTGGCTATTTTTTTTGGTATTTAGAAGGAATACTAAATGGAAACGAAAGGGGCTTTTCGCTCAGTTCTACTTTTTGGTGTTTGATTCTAAATACCGTTTGGTAAAGTTCATTGTCTTTATTTGATTTATAATCCAGCTCAATCAGGCTAGTATAAGGAAAGAGGTAGTTGTTGAGTTGGGTAAAATCATCGTAGTCAAGTTTTAGCGAATTTTTGGTAGGCTGCTCTGTCACCAAGAGTTTTTTGAGGCGGCGATTTTGCTCTCCTATATAATTTTCCAGTGAGATTTTCCCCTCTTCTTGGCGTAGCATAAAATAATCATTTTCTTTCTTAAATCTCTCCCCTGGTTTTTTGGGAATGGGCATATTGCCGACCAAGATAGATTGGATAAGGTCAAAACTTAACTGAAAATTAAATTTTTGACTAAGAGTAGCAAAATCGTATTGATAGTATTCTTTGTGATAGCGATCCACAAGTTGAATCGAATCGCGAGTGATAAGTCCTCTTACTACTTCAATAGGACCCGCTACGATAGACAGCCATAAGACGCTATCTTTTCGCATACGGATATTGACATTGGCATTGTCGATATCTTGGTCTTTACTTTTAAAAGATATTTTTGATTTGGCAGACAAGTATTTAAAGTCGACATTTTCTACCTTGACTTTAATATCTTCTGATTCAGTCTTGGGAAGAGCAGCTATTGAGTCTATCGGAATAGCTATCACTACCGAATCTTTGGGTGCAAGTGCAAGGCTATCTGTGCGGGTAGGAGTCTCACTTTTTTGGCGTGGACGGTGACAGGCCGACAAACAACCCAATACTACGAGAGAAATATACTTTAGTTTTAAGGTAGTCATATTATTCTTATCATGCCGAAAAAGTTTTGAAACATATACAAATGACCCTAAGGAACTATTTGTTGTATAAAGGCAGCTTAACTTTTTGGCATTTTAGGATATTGGACTAAGGCAGTCTTACAAAGGTTATTCTACCAACTGTCCGGTCGCTATTTTTTTGTCAATTTGTGGGGTGTTTTCCCCCATACTTTTTGCTTTTTTCCACTGCTCTACTGCTTTTTCTCTCTCTCCCAATTGGTAGAGTACATCTCCGTAATGTTCTATGATAGTGCCACTTACACTTTTACCAGAAGCAATGGCTTTTTCTAAGTTGAGGCGTGCATTTTTATAGTCTTTCATCACATAAAGTACCCAAGCATAAGTATCAAGATAAGTGGCATTGTCGGGGTGTCGGGCTACTACACTTGCGGCCATTTCTTTGGCTCTTTCGAGTTTATCTTTTCTCAATGACAGAAAATAGCTGTAGTTGTTGAGAACATGGTCGTTGTTAGGTTCTATTTTGAGGGCCGCTTCGTACGAATCATCTGATTTTTCGTGTTCACCTATCCCGTGGTAAGCGTCTCCCAGTTGGGCAAAAATCGCATTTTGAAGCTCTTTGTTGTCCGAAGTTAGTTTTTGCGCTTCTTCAAGGGCATCTACGGCTTTTTGGTAGTTTCGTTTGACTAAATTTGCTGAGCCATTTGAATACCAAAACAATCCTTGATTGGGGAAGTTTTCGATAGCCAAATCAGAGTGAGCCAATATGCTGTCGATTTGGTTGAGTTCGCCGTCGAGTTGGAGCACAGCGCCCCAGACTTCATACATAGAGCTATTGATCCGTACGGCGTTCATATAGGCATCGCGAGCTTCGGCTTTTCGGTTGGCTTTTACCAGCAAGTCGGCATAGACTACGTAGGCTCGCATGTCTTTGGGATGGGCCTTTACGATTTCTGATGCGCGCGCCAGCACTTCTTGGCGAGTGGCTTCATCTTTGGCTTCGCGTAGCAAGTTGACCAATGCTTGCATTTTGGTATCGATATCAGCATTGGGATTGTTAAACATCTGCCCCATCTGCTGTTCGGCCGATTTGGTGTCACCACTTTGGCGATAAATCTCCGCTAGCATCATGCGGGCATCTGCCTGGTCAGGATTGATTGTGAGGGCTTTTTCGAGCTGTTCTTTGGCTTCTTGAGGGCGTTTGGCAATCATCAGAAGCTGCGCCAATTCTACTACATACTGAGCTTCGCTGGGTTCAGCATTGATAAGTTTTTTTGCTTCTTCGATGGCTTTGTTGGGCTTATCAAGTTTGATGTAGATGCGTTGCTTTTGATGTGTCAAGTCTTCGTCTATCCCTAGAGATTTTTCGACTTCATCGTAGGCTTTGAGTGCTTCTTCGTATTTTTCATCTAAAATATAAACCGCTGCTAGTTCTAGACCGTACTCGGCGTTGTCGGAGCTTTGGCGGATGATTTCACGATAAAGATCAGCGGCCTTGTTGTATCTGCGCTGTTGGGTATAAATTTCGGCTAATTGGATGCCATAAAACTTATTTTCGGGAGTAAGCTGAAAAGCCTTTTGCGAAAATATAGCGGCCTCGTCGAGTTTTTCTCTTTTGAGCAAAGTACGCGCCAGTTCATAATTAATGGCGGCCACATTGGGGTTGATTTTTAAAGCCAAACGAAATACACTATCAGCCCTTTGGTATTCTTCCATGGCCGAATACTTCAGACCTTCGGTCAATAAAAATTCAAGTTCAAATCGTTGGGCTTTTTGAGCTTCAGTTTCACCAATAGGCTTATTTTTTTGAGCAAAAACCAATTGACTCAAAAAAAGTATGACCCAGATATAGGGTTTGTGTTTCATCGCTTTTAAGAAAATCTCGTTGATGGGTGTGATAAATAACGAAATTAGGTTCAATCTATCATAAAAAACGAGATTATTGAAGCAAAATTGGAAGAATTTAGTGGTTTTACCAAAATAAACCTAAAGAGTATGAGTCAATATCAAAAATTTAGTTAAATATCAACTTCTAACCATACTGGACAGTGGTCTGAATGTACTGCGTCGGTAAGCTGACGACAGGCCACCAAATGAGGGCGTAGATTGTCAGTAACGGATAAGTAATCAATACGCCATCCTTTGTTGTTGGGGCGGGCATTGGCTCGGTAGCTCCACCAACTATACTCTACGAGTTCGGGATTGAGATAACGAAAAGCATCAGTAAATCCTCCCCCAAACCACTGGGTCATCCAAGTACGTTCTTCGGGCAAAAAACCAGTCGTATTTTTGTTTCGAATGGGGTCATGAATGTCTATTTCTTGATGAGCAATGTTATAATCACCCACTACTATTACGTGTTTTTGGGTCTGTTTTAGCTGTAAAATCCATTCCTGAAAATCGCTTAAAAACTGCATTTTGATTCCTTGGCGTTCGTCGCCGCTTGTACCAGAAGGAAAATAAGCGTTGACAATCGTAAGCTCACCAATATCAGCCCTAATCACTCGCCCTTCGTAGTCATACTGCTCAATGCCACAGCCAATGACGCAGCGGCTAGTCGGAATTTTAGAAAAAATCGCAACGCCGCTATAGCCCTTTTTTTGGGCGGCATTCCAGCCGACAAGCTGATAACCCAAAGCTTCAAATTCGAGGAGGTTGACTTGGTCGGGGGTGGCTTTTACTTCTTGAAAGCAGAGTACATCAAAAGATTTGTCGGCTAGCCATTCAATCAGACCGTTGCGCATCGCTGCGCGAATACCGTTGATGTTGTAGGATAAAATTTGCATGAAGGCAGGAAAAATAACGTCGGCAAGGAAGTTTCCTAGCCGACGCTTGGTTTTTTAAAGATTAAATAAAACTGTGAAAGTCTTAGTTTGATACAAAAATCAATGACTAACCTCCACATTGTCGCTGGACTTATCATTAAAAAAAATCAAGAACAATACTAAAACTACGGCGGCAATGCCTGCAGGCACAGTCCAGACACTCAGCCAATTGGTAACATTGGCTGCGTCGGTATTGGCGGCTAATACTTTTCCGCCAAGCCATGACCCAATCCCCATCCCGAGGCCATAGGTAGCAAGCGTGATAAGCCCTTGCGCCTGCGACTTGATGCGTTCTCCTGCTTTGGTATCGGTATAAATCTGACCTGTCACGAAAAAGAAATCAAAACACACACCGTGTAACAAAATAGCGACGTAGAGTATCCACTCACTCGTTGCGGCATCTCCGTAGCCAAAGCACAAAAAGCGGATAATCCACGCGATAAGCCCCACGCCCAACATCCATTTTACGCCCAATCTACTAAACGCGAAAGGAATCAAAAGCATAAAACCCACTTCTGAGACTTGCCCTAGCGACATTTTGTTTTCTACAAATTCCATTCCTGATGCTCGCAACGAAGGATTGGCGAAGGCATAGTAAAACGACAATGGAATACAAATTGCTACCGACGAAATAAAGAAAATGGCAAAGGAGCGATTTTTGAACAAACTAAAAGCATCGGCTCCGATGATTTGACCTATATTCATAGGGCCAGTAGCACGAGGAGGGGTATTGGGCAAAGTAAACGCCAACAATCCTAACAAGATAGAAGTAAAGATAGAGATTTGAAAAATCGTAACTTTATCTCCTACGTTCAAGAAACCGATAAGGTTAGTGACAGCAATCCAAGCGATAGTACCCATGACACGAATGGTAGGAAAGTCTTTTTCGGGCGAAGCAATATGACGCATCGAAATCGAAGTTGTAAGCGCAATACAAGGGGCAAAACAAAGACAATAGCCTAAAATCACCCAGAAGAAAGTCCCGGCGTCGTTGATTTGAGAAATCAAAAACAATAAACCCGCTCCTACTAAATTGAGTACGCCAAGCACCTTTTGAGCTGCAAAATAGCGGTCGGCTACTGCCCCAATAAAAGGAGAAATAATCATGGCAATCGAAAAAGCTAAGTAAGCATTCCCGATTTGGTCGCCTGTGGCGTTGAGTTGTTTACCAAGATAAACGCTCATTTGACCGTACCATGACCCCCACGTAAAAAATTGGAGGAACATCATGAGCATTAATTGTATCCGGACGGAAGACTTCATAAGTGTTTTAGGGTTTATGGTTTTGAAACGGCGAAAATGAAGGTTTTTGCTCAAAAATTCAAATGCTTCGTAAATTTGGCGTCATGAATCCTTCACTTGGTAAATATCTCATGGGAATTGGCCTCCTGCTATTGGTAGTGGGAGCTATGATTTACTTTTTTTCGGACAAACTTCATTGGCTGGGGCGTCTTCCGGGCGATATACGTATTAAGCGTGATGGCTTTGGGTTTTACTTTCCATTGGTCACTTGTATTGTGTTGAGTTTGATTCTTAATTTGATTATTTGGTTGGTAAGACGATTTTTTTAAACCATTCGCCAAAAGGCATTTGTTAACTTTGCGGCCTTTGATGCACAATACCCCATGAAGCAACTTATCCAAAATCTTAAAAACGGGCAAACGATATTAGAAGAAGTGCCAGCTCCACAAGTAAAACGCGGCACCATCCTCATCAAAACCACGCGAAGCTTAGTATCTCTTGGAACGGAGCGAATGCTCGTTGAATTTGGGAAAGCAAACCTGTTGGAAAAAGCTCGCCAACAGCCCGATAGGGTGAAAATGGTGCTTGATAAAATCAAATCGGATGGTTTGATGCCAACGCTCGAAGCGGTTTTTAACAAGCTTGGGCAGCCGTTGCCGTTGGGGTATTGTAATGTAGGGGAGGTCATCGCGATAGGGGAAGGAATCACCGACCTCAAAGTGGGAGACAGAGTTGCTTCTAATGGGTCACATGCAGAAGTGGTGTGTGTACCTCGAAATTTGGCCGTAAAAATCCCCGATAATGTGACCGATGAGGAGGCTGCTTTTACGGTTATAGGGGCGATTGGTCTGCAAGGGATCAGATTGCTCAATCCTTCGCTGGGCGAGACAGTAGTAGTGATTGGACTAGGGCTGATAGGGCTGCTTACTGCTGAGCTATTGCGCCTGAATGGTTGTAGAGTAATAGGGTTTGATTTTGATGAAAACAAGCTCAATATAGCGCGTCAGAAGGGTATTGTGGTGGCCAATCCATCGGCGGGTACCGACCCCGTTAAGTGGGTACAGTCGTTGACCAAAGGTGTAGGTGCTGATGGCGTAATCATCACTGCCTCTGCTAAAAGCGATGAGATAATCTCTCAAGCGGCACAAATGTCGCGGAAGCGCGGTAAAATTATCTTGGTAGGGGTGATAGGGCTCAACTTAAGTCGTGCAGAGTTTTACGAAAAAGAATTGTCTTTTCAGGTATCATGTTCGTATGGTCCAGGACGCTACGATGATGACTACGAGCAAAAAGGGGTAGATTATCCTTTACCTTTTGTGAGGTGGACCGAAAATCGCAATTTTCAGACCATTTTACAGCTCATTGAAAGCGGGTTGCTAGATGTAAAACCTTTAATAACAGAAGTAGTACCCCTTGAAGAGTATCAAAAAATATACGGGGATATGGGTAAAGGCGGGGCAATTGCCTCCTTGCTTTCTTATCCCAAAGAGTTTATACAGGCGTCTACGGTACGTTATCACTCTCAGTCTTTTGCAGGCAAGAAAGGAATTGTTGGGATTATTGGGGCAGGGAATTTTACCAAAATGACTCTATTGCCTGCTCTAAAAAACAGTGCTTCTATCAAATTTATTGCAAGTGCAAATGGACTTTCGGGAACCGCTCTTGCCCAAAAACATGGTATCACTTTTAGTACGACTGATTATAAAGAAATTCTGAAAGATGACGAAGTAGACTTAGTAATGATTACAACAAGGCACCATCAACACGCTCGCCTTGTGATTGAAGCATTGAAAGCTGGGAAACATGTTTTTGTAGAAAAACCGTTGGCCATTTTTGAAGATGAATTTGAAGAATTGATTCAGACATATGCGGAAATTTCTTCCGCTGCTCCAAGTATAACGGTTGGGTTTAATCGTCGTTTTTCGCCACATGTTCAAAAAATGAAAAGTCTGCTTGGTGAAGCGCCCATGAATGTAATCGCCACAATGAACGCCGGTTTTATTCCTTCTACTTCATGGGTACACGATAGAGCCGTGGGGGGAGGAAGGATTTTGGGGGAGGCGTGTCATTTTATTGACTTGATTACTTACCTGACAGGGAGTCGCATCACAGCCGTATGCATGAATGCCATGGGGCTACAACCTACTGAAACATCAGACAATGCTAGTATTTTGTTGCGATACGAGAATGGTTCAACGGGCGTGATTAATTATTTCTCAAACGGTCATAAATCCTACTCCAAAGAAAGAGTAGAAGTATATTCTCAAGAGCGGACATTTATCCTTGATAATTTCAGGACTTTAGAAGGGTATGGTTTTAAAGGGTTTTCCAAACTTAAGACTACCCAAGATAAGGGACATCGTGCACAGTTTGAGGAGCTTATCAATCGGATTCGGATAGGAGGAGAGCCGCTTATTCCTTTTGATGAGATTGTGAATACGACCCAAGCTACTTTTGCTGCTCTTAGGAGTTTGAAAGAAGGAGCTTGGGTGGTTGTATAAAAAAATCTTGTGACCCGTTTTCTACTATTAATCGTAGCATTTAATCTTGAATAACGATAGGTACTTATTCTGTTTTTTCAATCAAACTAATTTCTTTTTTGTCCAACATTAGACCTACCATCATTACTAAAGCTGACAAGATAACTACTTGTATGATAAGAGATTTGTTGACTAGTGGGATGATTTGAGGAGTAGGTATGCTCAAAAAAAGTAAGATAGTAATAAGACCGCGAGGAGCAATAAACACAAGCGGTGAAAGTTCAGTTTTGTAGAGTTTCAATATCAACAACCTAATCAGATAGATACCTGCCACAATCCCCACAGCCCACACAAAAGTCTGAGGGTTGAGGATTTCGGAAGTTTCCATCAAGTAGCCAAAGAGTAGAAAAAAGAGTACTCTTATAATAAACGTAGCTTCAATGGTTATTTCTTTAAACTTCTTTACTTCCCGATTGAGCAATTCAGGTTTTAGCCATTCGATGACAGGCAGTTGCTTCATTTCGTCTAAATTTCCTAAAAACAACCCAAAAATAAGAATGAAAATAAGAGCAGGGAGATGGTATATTTTGGAGATATTATAAATCAAAATCACTAATACGATGATGGGGGCAAACTTGATGTGAGTATTGATTTTATTGAGCAAATAAGAAAGCCCGCCTGTGGCAATAAAAGAGATAATAATAATACCCAATAGTTCTCCCAAAAAATCCCAAATAGTTTTGATACCGAAGGTGTTGTTAAGAGCTACAAAATTAAAAAAAACCACCCCAATGATATCCGACAAACTACTTTCGTAAATGATAAATTCTTTTTGAGAGCCTGATAAATTTTTGACGCTTGGAATGGCAATAGCACTACTTATGACACAGAGCGGAATAATATTGGTAAGTCCTGTTTTGAAATCAATGCCATATCCAAAGTAAAATATACTTGCAAATATTATGGCCAACAAAACGATTGGAAGCAAAGCCACCATGAAAGATTTTTTTACCAACGAAAACTTAGAAGGGTTTAGCTCAAGTTCAAGAGAGCCTTCTAATACGATGAGAATCAGTCCAATCGTTCCTAAAATAGGTAAAATAGGGTTAAGGTTAGGTATTCGGATACCGACCGTAGTCGAAATTTGTTTGACTAGCCATCCAAGTAATAGCAATAAAATTACTGAAGGAACTTTGGTTTTTGAAGAAGTAATGTCAAAAACGTAAGCGATAAGAATCAATATACAAATCGTAATAATGATAGCTGTTGTCATTCACTATGAGGTTGAATATTTATACAATAGTACTAAAGCATTTTGTAAAACAAAAGGGTGAGCCTTGACGACCCACCCTTTGGTGTAAGATAAAAATTTAAGATTTAAAGATTGAATCCAAACGAATACACATCTTCTGGATAATCTAGATACAAGCCTTCCATTTGGACGCGTGTCCCTTTTTTAGACGAAAGTGCAGCCTTAATCTCTTTTACAGAGCGTACCGCTTTACTATTTACTTTCGTAATCACAAAACCTTCTTCTACCCCTACTCGCGCTAGTTTTCCAGCTTGCATGGCAGTTACTTTCACTCCTCCTTCAATATTGGCACGTTGGAGGCGTTGAAGTTCGCGTTGATTGAGGTCGCTAAACTGTGCACCTAAAGAATTAAGGGCTACATCTGCTTCATCTGTTTTGATGATTTCGCGGCCACCTTCACGATTACGAAGTGTCACAGTATAATCTTTCACAGAACCTGCGCGGTTTACGGTCAATACTACACTTTCGCCAGGGCGTTTGCGAGCTACTAACTCACGGAATTTAGGGTCAGAATCAACATCAATACCGTCTACTTTTGTAATCACATCACCTACTTTAAGGCCAGCGTCTTTGGCGGCGCTATTGCCTTCGCCAAATCCTTGAACATAAATACCGGTTGATACTTTTACATCGTATTGGTCTGCTTTTTTGCTATCCAATTCTTCAGGAATAATACCGATGTAGCCACGTTGTACGCCACCAAATTTGATAATGTCAGTTGAAACTTTTTTGACTAAGCTAGAAGGTACTGCAAAAGCATATCCAGCATAGCTACCTGTAGGGCTTGCAATAGCGGTATTGATACCTACAAGTTCTCCTTTGAGATTAACCAAAGCGCCACCAGAGTTACCAGGATTCACTACGGCGTCGGTTTGAATAAAAGATTCAAGAGGAGTATCACCTTTGAGTTGATTGCCATTGCTGCGGAATTTTTCGGCTAAGATCCCAATACCACGGCCTTTGGCACTTACAATACCCGCCGTAACAGTCGATTCAAGGTTGAAGGGATTTCCTACTGCTACTACCCACTCACCTACTTTGATTGCGTCAGAGTTTCCGAATGCCAGAGCAGGAAGGTCTTTGGCTGGAATCTGAATAACCGCAATGTCAGTAGAAGGGTCTGTACCAATTACTTTGGCTTTGTAAGTACGTTTGTTTGACATTACTACTTCAAGCTCTTCGGCACCTTCTACTACGTGGTTGTTGGTGACGATATAGCCATCAGGGCTTACAATTACACCTGAGCCGGAAGATTCTTGTTTTTGAGGGCCGCCACGACGCATTCCAAACTCTTCTCCGAAGAAGTCAAAAATATCCATGCCTCTTTGTTGGGCTTGGCGCATTGCGGAGGCTTTGATGTGTACTACTGCAGGCGTAGAAACTTCGGCAGCATAGGTAAAATCAGCAGCTGCGCCGCTAGGTGCGCTGCCATTCGTAAAGCGGGTAAGGGAAGGCGTGCTAGCCTCTGTGAAGATGACATCTTTGGTGTCGTTAAGACCGCCAAGCAACTTAACGCTTCCGACGGTTACTGCACTCGAAATGAGTCCAACCAATGCCAACGATTTCCAATTTTGGTTCATGACTTTATATGATTTGGTTTTGGTTTTTTAAAACAAAGATTTGTGAAAGGGTTTTCTAACAAACCATTGGCCGAAAGGCATCGACATAACGCCATTCACTAAAAAAAGAGTGCCCAAATTTCTTATTTTTAACAATATTTAACAAGCAAATGTTTGGGCAATTTTTAGGCGTCTATTATATCCCTAAAATAATAATGCTAGGCGATGTAAACTGTCAAAATGTCATAGAATAAAGGTTTTTTTGTAAGTGCCTTCTCCTGAATCCTGCCGATTTTTCTGCTATATTTGCAGCAAAGTTGGTTTTTCTCTCTGAAATCAAAGTTTGAGAGGCTGGCAAGGGCTTACATCTGTTTTAGGATATCAAAACCGTTGATTGCCAGTTTGTTGACTTTTTTCCACATAATGAGGAAATGTTTTTTAAAAAAAAGTACAAGTGGGTAGAATTTTGGCCATAGATTACGGAGCTAAGCGAACTGGATTGGCGGTTACGGATCCGTTGCAGATTATAGCAACGGCGCTAGACACAGTGCGCTCGCATGACTTAATGGAGTTTTTGAAGCGTTATGCTAGTCAAGAATCTTTGGAGGCATTTGTGATAGGAATGCCCCGTAATCTTGATAGCACTGATACCAATAACACCCCGCTCGTCAAAGGTTTTATCAAACAGCTTAAGAAAGTATTTCCGGATACGCCTATCTATGAGCATGATGAGCGTTTTACGAGCCGAATGGCATTAGATGCTATGATTGCGGCGGGTTCCAAAAAAAGTGACCGACGTGATAAGTCAAATATTGACAAAATAAGTGCAACGATTATACTACAGTCTTTTTTAGAAAGTCGTCGTTGAGAAAAACTCAGAAAAATTTTATCAGATTAATATTGCATAGACAACAATGATTTTTCCTATAGTAGCATATGGCGATCCCGTGTTGAGAAAAGTGGCACGCCCTATTGAGAAAGATGAATTCAATTTGCCCGAATTAGTCGAAAATATGTACCAGACTATGTATGATTCATCGGGTATCGGGCTGGCAGCTCCCCAAATCGGACAGAGTATTCGATTGTTTATTGTGGATGGTACCCCTCTCAACGAAGATGAAGAAGAGGAAGACAAAGACCCTAGTTTGGAGGGATTTAAAAAGGTATTTATCAATCCCCAAATCTTACAAGAAGAGGGGGAAGAATGGGCTTTTGAAGAGGGGTGTTTGAGTATTCCGGGCATCAGAGCGGATGTGTATCGTCCCGAAAAAGTAAAGATTAAATACCGCGACTTGGACTGGAATGAGCACATTGAAGAATACGATAATATGGCTGCGCGCATTATTCAGCACGAATATGACCATTTAGAAGGCAAACTTTTTACCGATTATTTGCCTATGTTGAAGCGTCAGATGCTTAAAAAACGCTTGGCCGATATTTCTAAAGGCAATGTAAAAGTGGATTATAAAATGAGGTTTCCCAAATAATTATCACAACAGAGACGGAGCTTGTTAGGCTTCGTCTTTTTAATAGCTTATCACCATGCAAGACCTTCGCCAAAAAGCTAAAAATATTTTGTTTATCGATATCGAAACCGTATCGGGTAAAGCGTCGTTGGATTTGTTTGATGAACGAATGCAAGAGCAATGGGAACGCAAAGCGATCAATATCCGCAACGATGATCACGTGTCAGCTTTTGATTTGTTTTATCGTAGAGCGGCGATTTACTCTGAGTTCGGCAAAATCATTTGCATTGGTGTAGGAGCCTTGTATTGGACTAGTAGTGACGACAATCCTCGCTTTAAGGTAAAATCTATTGCGGGAGACGACGAAAGAGCTATCCTGTTGGAATTTAAGGAATTGGTAGAAAAATATCCGCAAAATCAACTAGCCCTGTGTGCACACAATGGCAAAGAATTTGATTTCCCGTATTTGTGTCGTCGGATGCTCATCAATAAAATCAAACTCCCTGAATCATTGCAGATTTCAGGCAAAAAACCTTGGGAAATTCTCCACCAAGATACGCTAGATATGTGGCGTTTTGGCGATTATAAAAGTTTTGCTCAGTTGGATTTATTGGCGGCGCTATTTGGTATTCCAAGCAGTAAGTCGGACATCAGTGGTGAGGATGTAACACGGGTCTACTATGCCGAAAAAGACCTCGCTCGCATTCGTAGATATTGTAAAGAAGACGTAGTCGTCTTGGCGCAGCTTTGGCTTTGTCTTAACCAGTATGACACCATAAAACCCGAGCTCATTGTAAGAGCTGAATAAGACAGAACTGTGATTAAGATTGAATTTTAGTCAACCAATTTTAAGATTTCACTGAGTGTATCAGGAAAGCTTGGTCGGGGCGCATTGGGTAAAACTACATTGCCTTTTTTGTCGATAATCATGTATCTTGGGATACTGTCGATGGCGTATTTGCGAAGGAGTTGGGCATTGAGATTTATATTCACATGTCCATGCTCGCCGGGTAGTTCAAGCGCCTGAAGAGCTTGCTTCCAAGCGCCTGAATTTTGGTCGATTGAAATATACAGAAAGACCACCTTTTTTTGTTGTTTTTCGGTAAGCTTTTCGTGGAGTGCTTTTGAGTACGGAAACTCTTTGCGACACGGCCCACACCAGCTTGCCCAAAAATCTACATATACCACTTTCCCTTTAAAATCAGATAAGTAAAAAGGTTTTCCGTCTATAGTTTGGAATACAATATCTTCACCTTTTTTAGGTGTAAGAGTGCTTTCTTTGGTAGGAGTGGGGGTAGCAGCTGCTATTTCTTCTTTTCGATTAAGAGTTTCTTGACATTTTTCGGTAGCAAGCTGTACATAGCGTTCACTTTGTGGGAGGCGTTTTAATTCATCAATGGTATTGATAACCGCATCTTTGGGAGTATTGGTACAATTTTCTCGCACCAATCGACAGAGGTAATAAGGCAATAGCGGGCCTGATAAGTACTTTTTTGCAAATGCCGCCTTGTCATTCATTGCTACTCCTAGGTTGGTATATTTCTCAAAACCGCGTTGACGAGAATTGAAATAAGTGACAAAAACCATTAGAAAATCACGGTAAGAAGTACTTAAAAAAGCTTCTTCGTTTGCTATTTTTTTGGGATCTAACGCTTCTATCATGACGTTAGGCAACGAGGCCATCTTTAAGTTACGAGCATCAGCATTGCTTCGAGAAACGGCATAATTGAGAAGCTGATACCAATAGTTCCACCGAATTGTATTTTCGACGTAGTGTTTGAATGAGTCCGAAAGTTGTGAAGATAGAGGATGGTTTTTCAAGAAGGTGGTTTGGGCATTTCTTGTTTTGAATAATTCTATTTCACGGGTGTCGATGTTTTGAGTGAAAGTTAATTGGTATTGTTTTTGCGGATCAAAATCTGACGCAAACTTTTGTTGAAACTCCTGCCAAAATTCTTTATGGGATGAGTTTTGCCATAGCATTTCGTATTGTTGAACCAAACTATTGGCGGCACCTTCCTTGAATATATCGATGCTATCTTTGGGTGAATTTTGGGCAAAAAGACCTCCTATTACAAAAAAACACCATGAAAACAACCACAAAAGCTTCATTTGAAAAATCAGGTTTGAAGATTAGAAATTACCAATCCAATGATAGTACATTAATCATACCATAAGTCTCTGCAAGATTTTTTTCATAAAAAAGACTTTCTAAGTTATCATAACTTAAAAAGTCTTAAAGTGGATGTGGAAAGGCTTATTAAAAACCAATCGAATTACCCCCGTCTACAGGAAGTGAAACGCCCGTCACGTACTTAGCCGCCTCCGATGATAAATACACTGCCGCCCAACCAATATCTTCGGGCTTACCAAAATATCCTATTGGTGTACGGTCGAGGGCCTTGTTCATACGATCGGGGTCACTACTCATGGCGGTCTTCATCATAGCTGTTTCGATAAACCCAGGCGCAATGGCGTTTACTCGAACGTTGAACTTCGAAAATTCGGAGGTGAGTACTTGTACCATCCCTTCTACGCCCGACTTAGATGCCCCATAAGCCACCACCCGGTCAATGCCATAATAGGCGGCCATGGACGAAATCATTAATATAGAACCGATTTGGCGCGCCACCATGCGCTTGGCACAGGCCCGCGTTAGCGAAAATACGGCACTTAAATTGGTATGGATAATTCGGTGAAAGTCTTCATCTGATACCTCCAAAGCAGGTTTTTTCATGTTGATACCCGCGTTGTTTACCAACACATCAATCGGCCCTATGTTTGACTCTATCTGCTCTACCAACGCTTCTAATTGCGACAAATCGGTAACGTCATTCACGACGTAATGCGCTTTTTCGCCCAATTCAGCGACCGCTTCTTGAAGTGGGGTTTCGCGGCGACCTGTGATCACGACCGTTGCTCCCGACGCAATCATACATTTTGCGATGGCATTGCCAATACCACTACCACCACCAGTAATGAGGGCTATTTTGCCCTCTAACGAAAAAATTGGGTTCATTTATTTGGTAATTTTTTGGATTGCTTTTATTAGAAAACTCGCCCCGACATTTTGTTGAGGTAAACGCGGTTCAACTCTCGTATCGACATCTTGTCGGGACGGGCATGGTTTAACGTCTCTGACGTTATCGTAAATGATAAATCTCGGTCAACTTCTTCACCTCATCTAAGGTTCGAGTAGGAGGCACAAGCGGCTTAGGAATTAGGAGTTTACTAAATTCACCAAAATACAGCACGCAAGCATCACGCCACCACAACGCCTCTCGTTCTTGGATTTTCAGGCGGCCTTTCACGTTTTCAAACGTCTCGGTATCAATATCTGACTTTACACTTTCCCAAGCTGTTTGCAATTTGCCTACTTGCCCCACTCCGTCGTAATAACGGTGACAAAGTTCGTCCCAAAGACTGCGTCCGGTGCTTAGCTTGTGGCTCCAAGGTACGTGATGAAACCACAGTAAATAATCCAACGGACACTTGTCATGACTCCCCCAAAGTTGTTGTACCTCAGGGCTATACAATTGAAGCGCATTGCTCACTTTTCCCGTACGGTCAAATCCTAAACCGATGGAATCGGCACGATGATAATAAATCGAAGTCCAGTCGGGACGGGCGGCTTTGGTGAGCCACGGCTCAGGGCCGTAGTGATGCCCCTCTCCCATCATGTGTGATGTTCCCAAGGGGTAGGTATAGCTCACATAGATAGGATGCGACTTGAGCATCATGTCCGTAATTTTTTGTACCGACTGTGGTTTTCGAGTCAGCGTCATTCGGGTCCATTCCTCCGCGATTTGTTCCGGCGAAAGTGTGTAGTCCCACGCCAAGCGACCAAAAGCGTACCAGTTGCTTTGGTTAAATGGATGCCCGCACCAATTGGCATCAGAGCCTGTATTGGCCACCCCCGCCATTAAAGAGAGGGTATGATTTTCGGTACTACCATCGATTATTTTAGCGACGGTGGTTCCTTTTCCTTGGGCATAGGTGTCGGAATCAAGGCATTCCTTAAACATGGGGGCGAGGTAAGTCAAGTGAGTCGATTGCCCCAAATATTCTTGCGTAATCTGAAATTCCATGCCCAAGGTCGTCTTAGGGAATGCCCCAAACATGGGGTGAAACGGCTCACGCGGCATAAAATCAATCGGGCCATTTTTGACCTGTACAATTACTTTTGGGTCAAACATCCCATCCAAAGGCTTAAACTGAGCATAACCTTCCTTAAATCGGTCGCCTTTGGGGTCGGCATTGTAGACAAATGCCCGCCAAATGACGATACCGCTATAAGGCCGCATGGCTTCGGCCAGCATATTGGCTCCATCGGCGTGGGTGCGTCCATAATCTTGGGGGCCAGGCTCTCCTTCTGAATTTGCTTTGACTAAATAACCTCCAAAATCAGGGATGTAACGGTGAATCTCTTTGGTTTTCTCATTCCACCATTTGCGCACTTCTGGGTCGAGTGGGTCAGATGTTTTTAATCCTCCCAATGTACGCGGTGAACGGAAATTGACCGAAATAAAAACCTTGATTCCGTAAGGGCGAAGCACATCGGCAACGGCTTTGATTTTTTCGAGGTACTCATCCGTTAAAAAACGAGAACTGGCATTGACGTTATTAATCGACGTGGCATTGATACCTAAAGAAGCATTGGCACGGGCATAGGCAATATAACGCGGATCTATGCGAAAAGGAAGTTCATTCCATTTCCACATCGATGACCCTGCATAGCCGCGCTCTACGGTTCCGTTGGCATTGTCCCAATGGTTCAACATTCGCAGCTTAATTTTTGGGCTGCTGCTTATTGAAAGCTTAGTGATTGTTTTTCCCGTTTGAATATGGCGTAGCAGTTCAAATACTCCGTACAAAACCCCTACTTCTGACTGAGAAGAAATAACGATGTTGCCTTTTTCCGTAAATAAATCAAAGCCATCGGATGCCGTTGTCGAAGGAGAATTAGGAACTACAGTGAGGATAATTCCGCCCGTTTTTGTTGCTGTTTTAACTACCAATGGTGTTTTTCCTAGCAATCCTTTTAGCCCCATTTCCAATTCTTGTATGGATACTTTCACCGTAGGATGAGAGGAGTTACTTGCCACAAATTGCGTCATTTTTGTATAAGCTTCGCGCTGTTGTCCGTCAGATAACAGATCGTATTTGAGCCAAAGCCGCGAACCGTCGTCGGCGAGAACTGCCGTTGAAACTAATATCAGAAATAGAAACAAATATTTTATCATTGATTTTATTTGGTTATCTCCAGTTAAAGCAGGAGGTAATTTATAAAGCTAGAGGCTTCTCTCAATCGCCAATTCCAATCCTCTTAACTCCGCCAATCCTCTCAAACGTCCAATCGCCGAGTATCCGGGGTATGATTTATCTTTTCCTGTTTTTGGTAAATCATCTAGCATTTGATGTCCGTGGTCGGGGCGCATCGGAATGTGCACATTAGGTCGTCCCAATTCATGGCGTTTTTTACTTTCTCTTACAAATGCTTTCACCACGGCATACATATCTACATCGCCAGTAAGGTGATCGGCTTCGTGAAATATCAACTGATTATCTTCGGAGGCTTCGCGTTTGGTTGCTCTCAAATGGACAAAATGGATTCGGTGCCCAAATCGCTCTGCAATTCCAGCAAGGTCGTTATCAGCACGAACGCCCAACGAACCAGTACAAAACGTAATACCATTGGCCTGTACATCACAAGCCTCCATGAGTTGCGCTAAGTCACTCTCGATACTCACTACACGCGGCAATCCTAGTAATGGCATCGGAGGGTCGTCGGGGTGAATACAGAGATTGACACCCACTTCTTGGGCAACTGGCGCTACTTGTTGGATAAAATAGTACAAGTTAGTCCTTAATTCGGCATCACCAATGTGTTTATAATTGTCTAATAGACCTTGAAAAGTAGCCAACTCAAACGCCTCATTGGAGCCAGGTAAACCCAAAAGTACCGTATTTTGAAGCATGGCTATTTCTTCTGGGCTCATTTGGGCAAACTTAGCACGGGCTTTTTCCTGAATCGCTTCTGAGTAGTCTGCTTCTGCATTGGGGCGTTTTAAAATACATAAATCAAAAGTCGCAAAATCTTCCCACACAAAACGCAAGGCCAATGAACCATCGGGCATCCGATAATTCAAATTCGTACGCGACCAATCGAGTACTGGCATAAAATTGTAACAAACCGTTTTGATACCACAAGCAGCTAGGTTCCGTAACGACGTTTTGTAATTTTCGATGTATTTTTCTCGACTGGGAAGTCCTTTTTTTATGTCTTCATGTACGGGCAAACTTTCTACCACCTCCCACGTCAGAGGGGTATAGAGGTGGTTTTCTGCCTCAATTAGCTGAATACGACGTTGAATTTCTTCTACGCTCCATACTTCTCCTACGGGAATTTGATGCAACGCCGATACCACTCCTGTGCATCCCGCTTGTCGAATATCCCTTAAAGACACAGGATCGTTGGGGCCAAACCAACGCATAGTTTGAACAAATGCCATTTTGTATTTATTAAATTCTTAAAAAGTCAAAGACTTTAGACAGATGCTCGTCTGGACATCTTGTCGGGGCGGGTATGGTACAAAATCTCCGACTTTAGATAACACATTAATCAATTTTATTAAGCTCTAAAAATCCAGCGACTTTAGACCATTACCGCCCCAATTTGAAATTGGGGCGAGCGCAGATAGACTTTCCAAGTTTTAAGCTCATGCCTTTGAGAATCAACAGAGTTTTAAACTTGAAACGTCTAAGAAATCCTACTTATTCACTTTTATATTTTTCAAAAAGACTTGCCACATTAGCCGTTTTGTGGTCCCCTGCGTGCACCAGTACACGGTAGCGCAACGATAACTTTTCACCTTTTTTCAACACCGTAGCTTTATCATCTTGAGGCCAGTACATGGGAGTTGGTGAAAAAAAGCCGTAATCTCTTGTAAACCAAGGAGACGGATACCAAGGATTAGACGGATGTTGCATAATAGTAAGTCCTTCTATTTTATCCCCTCTTTTTCCTGAGCAATCAATCCACGGTGATTTCACACCAAACGTCCCCTTTTCTCCCGTATTTCCTTCGGTGTTAATCATCGTTCCGCCGTTAATCACTGCCAAATCGGGATCCATTCGCCCGCTAAAAAGCGAGTGATTGGTTTTCAAAATCGTGACGTCCATGAGCATTTCCATGGTTACATCAAAATCAATTTGGTACAAATCTTTCGACGGGGCAGTAATGGTTATCGTACGAAAGTCTTTGATAGGCGCATTGGCATTGGGGCGTCGCCAAATACATTCATTTTCAATCACTACTTTTTCTCCGCCCGATTGCACAATGTCGGTACGGAGGGCAATAATCTGCCCTTTTTCTAATCCTTCCTGCCAATAATTGCCTTCATTTACTCTATCACACCCAAAAAACAGCGAACTGTGGTGGGGATAATTTCCGTTTCGTATCGACGTCACGCTGGCATTTGAAGGGCCATTGACAGGGAAGAAAAAAGGATATTTTTCATCTTGTGAAAAGATGTAACTCGTAAAAAAGTTATTATTGATCGTAATGTCAATTTTAGAATTAAGCTTTTGGGCTGTAATTTTTGTTTGAGCCCAACCTTTCACAGACGAAAATACGACTGCTACAAAGAGAATACGTTTTAAATAATGCATGTATAAAAATGAATGGCGTAAATAATTTTTTGGGGGGTAGGGGCAGGCCTTGCGTCTGCCCACTGTAAGGTTGTTCCTGACTCGCGTCTGCCCCACTCTTGATGTAAGGGCAGGCATAGGGTTCACTGCTGACGTAAGGGTAGACGCAAGGCATGCTCCACTCCTGACGTAGGGGCAGACGCAAGGCCTGCCCCTACGCTTTGTTCAACGTGATTTTTTGCGCTTGCTTTTGGGCTTTGATAGCCAATTCGGTAGCCAACAAGCAATGCGCTTGGGTCATGGCAGTCTCTGTACGGTTGAGAATATCATCCACGAGTTGGCGGCCATAAGGCAATTCTTGCTGTGAGCAGTCGATATAACGTGTCTCTTTGTGATCGGTCAGGAAGAGGTGATTTCCGCCAGAGCGGCCACCGATGTCGATGTTTTTTCGAATTTCAATGAAACCATCCGTACCTAAAATCGTCAAGCGACCATCTCCCCATGTTTTGAGGCCGTCGGGCGTGAACCAATCGACTCGGATATAACCCATGCCGCCATTGCCACGCAGCATCACATCGCCAAAATCTTCAAATTGTGGATATTGGGGATAATGCGTATTGCCTACTTGCGATGCCACAATATTGGCCTGCGTGGAGTTGGTAAAGAAGAGATATTGGTCAAATTGGTGAGAACCAATGTCACAAATAATACCCCCAAATTGTTCCTTGTTAAAAAACCACTCAGGACGCGTTTTAGGATTCATGCGGTGGGGACCCAAACCAATCGTCTGAATTACTTTTCCTATCGCACCTTCTTTTACAAGTTCTCCTGCTTTGACAGTAGCGCGGTTTTCAAAGCGTTCGCTATACATGATAGAATAAATACGACCCGTTTGTTTCTGAACGCGGCGTACTTCGGCAAGTTGCTCTAGGGTAGTAATTCCGGGCTTATCGGCCATGAAATCTTTCCCGCTTTTCATTACTCTGATGCCTAGAGGGGCACGCTCATTGGCTATCGCCGAGCTCAAAACCAACTGAATAGACTTGTCGTCTAAAATCTCTTTTTCGCCTGAAGCAAGCTTGGCTTGAGGATAACGTTTGGCAAAGGCGGCCACCAAATCTGGCTCTTTGGCATAATACGACACCAACTGCCCACCACCACGGACCACGGCTTCTACTTGACCATAGATATGGCCGTGATTCATGCCAATCACCGCAAACTTAATGCGGGGCGATTCGTATTGAATGGAAGGTGAGGGGGCTACTTTTTCGGTTTTGATATGTCCAAGGGCGTCTGAAGAAAACATAGGCAAAGTCATTAGCCCTGCTGCTGATGCCATTGACTCTTTCAAAAACGTACGACGTTGGTTATGAGATTTTTTCATTTGGGTGATTTATTAAATCCTGATAAGACTTTAAATCTTATCAGGATTGGGGGTTACATTTTAATATTGGTAGTTCCGTAAGGCTTGCGTTGTGGACGGCTCAACATGGCGTTGGCTTCTTTGTCATTGACAAAACGCTCTGCTTTAGGATCCCATTGAAGTTTGCGAGGCAGTTTCATAGCGATATGGCTCACCAAACATACGCTACAAGCTCGGTGGCCAATTTCTACGGGCGAAATCGGCGCTTTGCGTGATTTGACACATTCTAGCCAATTGCCGTGCTGTTCGTCACTTTTGTATAAATGAATTTCGTTTTCTCCAATTACAGATGTCAAAATTTTGGGGTCGCTCGCGTCAAGCGCTTTACTACTTTTGGCTTTAGAGACAGGGTCGCTTGCCGAAGCCACATAATCCCCACGTGATACAAAAATCCAGCCTTCAGTACCTTCATATCGGATACCATTAGGAAAACCTCCACTAGTATACATCGTAATGCCGTTGGCGTATTCGGCTTTGACCATGAAATCGCCATGCACATTCCAAAGGCCTGATTTCGGAAACTCCGCTACGGCTTGTACATAAATAGGGCCGGTATATTCGGTATCCATCCCCCATGCTGCCGAATCAAAATGGTGCTGTCCCCATCCCGTAATCATCCCTGCGCCGTATTGCTCTAAGCGCAACCATCCCGGACGGCCGTAGCCCTGCTGAGGATGAACGCCGATTTCGGTATAAGGCACTTCGGGTGTAGAGCCTAACCACATATCATAATTGAAACCTGCCGGCACAGGCATTGGGGCGGCCGAAGGACCAGAAGGGTCTCCGGGCAACCCCACCTTCACGGTATGAAGTTTACCGATTCGGCCATTGCGTACAAGTTCGGCCGCAATCCTAAATTGAGGCGAAGAGCGTTGCTGAGTCCCTACTTGAAGAATGGTGCCTTTTTTCTGAATAATATCGCTCAACATCCGTCCTTCGGCAATAGTGAGTGAAGTGGGTTTTTGTAAGTAAACATCTTTTCCTGCCAAAGCCGCTTCAATCGCGGGTTGTGAATGCCAGTGGTCAGGTGTACTGATGACTACGGCATCTATGTCTTTGTTGAGCAACATCTCGCGATAGTCGTCGTACATTTTGGCATCGACGTAATTGGCATTACCTGTTTTCTTGGTATAATAGCTTTCTACGAGTTTTTTGCCGTCTTGTAGGCGATTTTTATCGAGGTCGCAAACCGCAATCATGCGCGCTGCTTCATGCTGCATAGTGCCGGGCATGTCGTGGTCGCGTGCGATGCGTCCACAGCCAATCTGCCCAATATTGATTTTATTGCTAGGGGCGTTTTTGCCGAATACCGATGAGGGTACAATCGTAGGAACTCCAATCACCGTAGAAGCTGCGGCTCCTTTGGCGGTAAGCTCAAGGAATTTTCTGCGGGAAACGGAAGGTTGTGAGGCTTTTGACATAGAAATGTTTAGGATTTCTTTATGGTGAAATTTCAGGAAATTGGTTCGGTTTAAGACATTAGAATTGTACAATTTGATTTTTTTCTTAGGTACGTTCTATAAAAACGGAAGTGAAACCCCCAAAATCAAATTGTAGTTAATGTTAGGAGAAGATGGCTAAGATTCAAAAATATCTCGAAATTATTTTACTAAAAAATATTTTTATCTATCGAAAACGTTTTCGGAAACGCCACCGATAGCTATTTTAGACTCAAATATTTTATATAAATTTGTGAAATTGTATAAAACTCCTTTCCCTTTTTTGGAAGTGAGTAGATACTGACGATTTAGTTGAACTTGGAAAAATATAATTTTAATGGTGCCTTGTAAGAAGTGTAGAACAGCTCATAATGTAGTGAAGGCTGGATTTGTAAGGGGCAAACAACGCTTGTTTTGTAAAACCTGTGAACTACATTTTACGGTATCTTTGCCACAACACGAAGAGCCAAAAGCGGCTCGTCAAACTACTATTGTGGATGTGGCTAGGGCATTGGGGGTAGCTCCTTCCACGGTATCGCGGGCACTAAATGGCAGTACAGACATTAATTCTTTTACACGTCAAGAAATCTTACGTGTGGCTACGGAGATGGATTATCGCCCCAATCTATTGGCGCAGAGCCTTCACCGTGGCGAAACACACACAATTGGAGTGGTGATTCCCGATATTGAACGTCCTTTTTTTGCGGGTGTATTGGCAGGAATTCAGAAAGTCGCTACTGAGGCAGGCTATCGTGTAATGATTTGCCAATCCAACGAATCACATTCTACCGAAACCCTCAACGTACAAGCTTTGGTGGCGAGCCGAGTGGATGGGCTCCTTATCAGTCATTCCAAAGAAACTACTTCCTTTGAACACATTAAACTCCAACTGAAAAAGGGATTGCCAATTGTGCATTTTGATAGGGTGTGTGATGAAGTTGACACTGCCAAGGTGGTTCAAGAGGATTTTGAAGGAAGTTTTGCGCTAGTTGAGCATCTGATTGGCCAGGGCTGTCGTCGGATTGCGGTATGTGCAGGCCCACGTGAGCTACTCATTAGTAGTGCTCGACTTCAGGGCTACAAAGCGGCTTTAGAAAAGCATGGTATTGAGCTAGACGAATCCTTGATTTATCATAGTCACTTCAAGAAAGGAGAGCCATTGTTGGCTTTAGAAAAATGGCTTGCGCTTGATGCCCGACCTGACGGAATTTTTGCGGTACATTATGCCAATGCCATCGAAATAATGGTAGAATTGAAAAAAAGAAATTTTCAAATTCCTCAGGAAGTAGCAATAGTGGGTTTTGGTGATGAGTTGATTGCGGAGTTGATTGAACCTTCGTTGACGGTTTTTCATCTTTTCCCATTTGCAATGGGCGAAGCCGCGGCCTCACTGCTCATCGACAACATCATTCATCGTGATACATTTATGGCTTCCACTCAAAAAATGCGGGGTGAATTACGAATCCGACAATCATCATTGCGGTCATAAACCGCGTGGTTGAACCATTACGACCTCTTCTTTGTCTAAAATTACTTCTCCTTCAGGTAAGCCTTTAGGTTTTCTGACAAATTTTTTCGGGGTTACGATTACCGGACAAAGCGTTTCATTGCGGCGTTTCGAGTACCAAGCGGCGATTTGAGCGGCGCGCTCAACGACGCTATTAGGAATTTTTTTGCCTGCTTTGTATTTCACTACTACATGGGAGCCAGCTACATCGCGGGCATGTAGCCAAAGGTCTTCCTTATAGGCGTATTTTTTGGTGAGGAGGTCGTTGTTTTTTGCATTTTTTCCAATCAAAATCACATATCCATCAAACTCGGTGTGCTTGAAAAGTTGGGTAGGAGATAGGACGGGCGCATCGCTGAGAAGATTATTATTTTTAAGGTATTTGCGCAATAGTTTGAGTGATTCAAATGCTTCAATAATGCTGACGTGGTTTTTGAGTTCTTCCAGTTCGCCTTCCCTTAAAGCGATATTCTCTTGCAATTTTTCAATTTCGATGCGCTCATTTTTTGATTTTCGATAATAGCTTTCGGCGTTGCGTTGTGGGGTTAAGTCTGGTTTTAGCTTGATATCGATGTCTTGATTGCGATAAAAATCAAACAATGTTACCCGTTCGGCACGCTCCGGAATTTGGTGAAGATTGGCCATTAAAATATGTCCAATTTCCTCATTTTTGATATTGCTATCAATGTCTAATAATTTCTGAAAAGCTTCTTCCAAATAATGCTCAGTTCGTTGGATACGCTTCTGAATCATTTTGAGGGCTTCGCTTTTTTCTTTTGCAATGACTCCTATGCGATTGTAAGTAGTATAGAAATCATTGAGAGCGATAATGGGGTCGGTATGTTCGCGAACGACCTCCCCCAGCGGTACAAGCGAAAGAGTAGGTTGATGATTCCAGAGGCTAATACGAAATGTAGGATTTGAAAGAAGCATCAACGTATTTTGGATGATTTGCCAACGGTGTTTCGTAGGGGCAGGCCTTGCGTCTGCCCCTACTACGGCTTGAGAGTCTGCGCTTACGGCTTGAGAGTCTGCGCTTACAGCTTGTGCGTCTGCCCCTACGGCTTGTGCGTCTGCCCCTACAGCTTGTGCGTCTGCCCCTACGGCTTGAGAGTCTGCCCCTACGGCTTGAGAGTCTGCCCCTACGGTTTGTGAGTCTGCGCTTACGGCTTGAGAGTCTGCGCTTACAGCTTGTGCGTCTGCCCCTACGGCTTGTGCGTCTGCCCCTACGGTTTGTGCGTCTGCCCCTACAATATCGCCTATGGCGTCAGGTGTGGGCTTTGTGCCAATGTCTATTTGAGTTTGTGCAGACGCAGTAGGGGCAGACGCAGCAGCAAGGGCAGACGCAAGGCCTGCCCCTACATGGGTAAATTGCTTTTCCAGATATGCATTTATTTCCTTTCCAAACGTGGGGAATATTTTACGATGGTCATAATTGGCAGCTTCATAAGCTTCCCAAGATTGGTCGAGAGAGCGGTCAAGCTGCGAGAGTTTTAGAGTATTGTCAGAAACAAGTTTATTGTGAAAAAGGTCGATGACTAGGTCGTTCTCAAACAATACTGCGTTTGAGCGATTGCCAAATAATTTGAAAACGAGCGTGAAATTCTTGTCGAGTACAATCCCCAACGCTCGTTCATTATGAAATTGTCGTATCTCTGTGACCTCCAAATCATAGAGATTTTCGAATAAATCTACGCTATTTTGGCGAGCGCGGTTAAATTCGTCAGGGAAGTTGAAGCAAGCAAAATCAGGTCGTAACATCGCCCGAATAAAAAACGGACGATAGTAATTGTTTTTGCCGCGAGCTTGAGCCAATACGATGACCAACTCATCTTTTTCTTGACTAAAACATTCCATAAACTTCAACCCTTTGGTCAAGGGACGAAGCGCTTCGGTCAAATGTTTTAAAAAATGATAGTTTTGATGCATACCGCAAAGGTAGTAAGCAAGGGGCAGTAAGTAGTATTTTTGGCACAAAAACGCAAAAGGCGGCGTGGATTTTTCCACGTCGCCTTTTGTAAAAAAATAAGTAATCGCCTATTTTTCTCTTACCAATACTTCGTCGATTAAGCCGTACTCCTTAGCTTCTTCGGCGCGCATCCATTTATCGCGGTCGGAGTCTTTTTCGATAATTTCGACTGACTTACCAGTGTGGCTTGCCAAAATATCGTACAATTCTCCCCGAAGTTTCACGATTTCGCGAGCAGTGATTTCGATGTCAACTGACTGTCCTTGGGCACCGCCTGAAGGCTGGTGAATCATAATACGAGCGTGAGGAAGTGCGGCACGTTTGCCAGCGGCACCACCTGCTAGTAATACAGCTCCCATAGAAGCCGCCAAACTGGTACAAACCGTAGCTACATCAGGACGGACATATTGCATGGTATCATAAATACCCAAGCCTGCGTACACGGAGCCACCAGGGCTATTGATATACATCAAAATATCTTTTTTGGGGTCGGCAGATTCCAAAAACAACAACTGAGCTACTACGATGTTAGCGATTTGGTCATCTACGGGCATTCCAAAGAAGATGATACGGTCGGCCATAAGGCGCGAAAATACATCTACTTCGCGGAAATTCATTGGGCGCTCTTCGATGATAGCGCGGGTCATGTTTTCTACGGTATGGTTTACGTAGCCATCAACGGTCAGGCCGTTCATGCCTAAATGTTTTACTGCGTACTTTCTAAATTCTTGTCCGTGATTCATTGTGTTTTACTTTAATAGTTAATCTTTGTATTTTCAGAACATAAATCTTATTCTCTTGGTTCGGTGGACAAAAATGCAGAATTTAGCGTTTGATTGTTGTTTGTTTTACCAACAAAATATCGGTGGAAGCGAGATTTGTCATGCGAAGCATTTTAGAGGGGCATATTCCGGCATCTGCCGTGGAGTATTGTTATGGATTGTGGGAACGCTATCAATTTGATTTTGTGGCTTCTAGGCCACGCCGAACTCGTCTTGGCGATTTTACGGCTCAGTCTGGGCAGCGCGAACGTATCACGGTCAATGTCAATCTAAATCCCTATAATTTTTTGATTACGTATCTTCACGAAGTAGCTCATTTGGAGGTATATCGAGGATACAAGCGTCGCCAACCTCCGCACGGGAAAGCATGGAAAAATCATTTTAGCCTCTTGCTCCAGCCTGTTTTGAATGAGCAAAATTTCCCTTTGTCGGTTTTGGCTCCGTTGCTACATTATGCCCAAAACCCCACGGCTTCTACCGGAACCCACTTGCCTCTCATGCAAGCGCTCAAAAACATTGATGCGCCTCAAACCCATCTTGTAATGGTAAGTCAGCTAAATGAAGGACAGACTTTCTTGCTGAATCAAAAAATGTTTGTGAGAGGTACGCTAAGACGTACGCGGGTCGTTTGTATAGAAAAAGCCTCACAAAAAAAATATTTGGTGGCGGCACATGCTTGGGTTGAGAAAGTGTAAATAAAGAATAAGGTGCAATTTGGGCAACAACTACGGGTGAAAAACAGGTTTGTTTTATACGAAAGACTTTTTCAGGTTATTTGGGAACTTTGTGGGACAAAAACCCCCATCTATTTAGTTTTACTATGGGGGTTGGGAAATCAAAGTTTTGCCCAAAACTCAGTATTATCTTCTGGACAATGGTTTAAGATAGGAGTTACTCAAACGGGTGTATATAAAATTGACGCTGCTTATCTGAAACAAATGGGTGTTGACCCTTCCCAAATCAATCCTAAACACTTACGACTTTTTGGAAATGGAGGAGGTATGCTTCCTCAGTCTAATCAAATACCCCGTGCTGCTGACCTCATCGAAAATGCAGTCTACGTAAAAGGCGAAGCCGATAGCCGTTTTGATGAAGCAGACGCTCTTTGGTTTTTTGGGCAAAGCCCGCACGAAATTAAATACAATGCCGTCGAAAACCGCCTCGAACATCAGCTCAATCTCTATAATGACACTACTTTTTATTTTCTTCAGATAGGGAATGAAGCGGGAAGGAGGATTGTGTCACAATCTGCCGGAAAAAGTGGCGCTTTGATTACGACCTTTGACGATTACGTCTTCAAAGAGAGTGAGTTATATAATCGTACTCAATCAGGGCGTGAGTGGTGGGGAGAATATTTTGGCAGCCAAACTCGTCAAGAATTTAAGGCAGATTTGCCAGGGCTGTTGCCAGATAGCCCCTTCAAATTTACGGCCGCAACGGTGGCTGCTGCGCAAGTGGTCACTAAGTTTGGTTTTGCAATAAATGGACAGGCGATTGGCGAACAAACCATGGGTACAGTTACGACGTACCGTTATGATTCTAAAGGTCAACGTACACAGCGTACTTATGAAGGCAAACTATCAGGGGCTGCTAATACCGTAAGTATGGTACTGACTTTTGATAAAGCAGGACAAGCTAGTGCGGAAGGTTACTTAGATTTTTTGGGGATTCAGTTACAGCGGAATTTAAGGTTATATAGCCAACCTACGATTTTTCAGAGTCTCGCTGCTTTGGCACAAGATTCTGTCAAATATGTGATAAGTCAAGCTACGGCTCAAATGCAACTTTGGGATATCACGATACCGCAGCGGCCACTTCAACAAAGCTATCAGCTCAATGGCACCGAGGCTACCTTTGGAAAAGAAGGAAAAACCATAAAACGTTTTGTGGTATTTACTGAAGAACAACTCCAAAAACCTCTTTCTTTTAGAGCCATTGCAAATCAGAATATACGGGCCATGAAGGCTCCTAATATGCTGATAGTAACGCCTATGGTTTGGCAAAAACAAGCTCAAAAGTTGGCAGATTTTCGAAGCCAAAACGATGGTTTAGAGGTAGCAGTAGTGCCTATTTCTCAGGTATACAATGAATTTGGATCGGGGCAGGCTGACCCTACGGCTATTCGGGATTTTGTAAGGTATATGTACCAAAAAGACCCGCAAAAATTGAAATATCTACTGCTGTTGGGCGATGCAAGTTATGATTATAAAAATAACCTGAAAGCACTGTCTCCTCAAGAGATGAGTTTGTTTGTTCCTACCTATGAGAGTCGCGAGTCATCACAGCCGGTATTGAGTTTTGGATCTGATGATTATTATGGTTTTTTGGAAGATAACGAAGGCGAATGGGGAGAAGACTATAGCGGAAATCATACGTTAGATGTTGGCGTGGGCAGGCTGCCTATTAAGTCAGTAGAAGAGGCTGAAGCGGTTGTCAATAAATTGATGAGATATAACACTAAGCGGTCTAGGGGAAATTGGCGCCAAAAAATCGTATTTGTAGCTGATGATGGAGATAGTAATCTTCATCAGCAAGATGCTGATAATTTGTCTAAAGTAGTAGCAAAACTTTCTCCTACCTATGATTTACGAAAATTGTATGTAGATGCTTATCCCCAAATAGGCACTACAAGTCAACATGCCCCTGAAGTGGGAAAGGCTATTGACAGATACATAAAGGAAGGTGCGTTTATAGTAAACTATACAGGACATGGCGGTACTTCGATATGGGCCGATGAGCAAATTGTTACTCTTCAAAACTTGCTCAGTTGGCGCAATCTCGATAATATGCCTTTGATTATTACGGCCACTTGTGAGTTTGGTCGTTTTGATAATCCTGCCGAGGTGTCGGGAGCCGAAATTGCCGTTTTAAGCCGCACGGGAGGAGCTATCGCAATGCTTACTACTGCCAGGCCCGTGTATGCAAGTACCAATTACCTGTTAAATAATGCTTTTTACGAAGCGGCTTTTCAAAAATCAAGCGGTGAAGTTCCGCGCCTTGGTGATTTGATGAAACATACCAAAAACAACAGCTTTAGTGGCGTGTTTAATCGAAACTTTACGCTTCTCGGAGATCCTTCTCTCAGACTTAATTATCCCGACTATTCGATTGAAATAACTGCAAAAGATACGCTAAGAGCGGGCGGAAAAAGCCAGATTGTGGGAGAGGTTAAAAATGGAGATACCCTCGTTGCAGACTTTAATGGACTCGCACGTGTGACGGTGTTTGGTCCCGAAAACAAAATCGAGACTCTTGGAAATGAAGGCAGTAAAATGGTGTATGGCGAATATAATACGCGCCTTTTTGAAGGGTGGGTCAGTGTCAAAGCCGGAAAGTTTAGCACGGATTTTATCGTACCAAAAAATGTGGAGGAAAAACTAGCCAAAGGCCGAGTGCAAGTGTACGCCGTGAGGGAAGATAGCCTAGTCGACGCAAGTGGTGGGAGTAATCAAATATGGGTAGGTGGAAAAGCGGCAACAGTCGTAGATAATACTCCTCCTCAACTTTCTATGTACCTAAACGATGGCACGTTTGTTGATGGAAATGAAGTAGAAGATAGCCCTGTATTGATTGCTGAAATAGCGGATGAAAATGGTATAAATCTTTCGACAGATATGGTGTTGACCTTAAATGACACCCTTTCGATGGTGGTGAATCAGTACTTTGTGGCCGATAAAGACGACTACCGCAAAGGCACTGTTAGCTACCCATTTTATAAACTTTCAGCTGGAGAGTATATACTTACTTTAAAAATAGAAGATACATACAATAATTTAAGTACTCAGACGTTGAGATTTAGAATAGGAAGCCAGATACGATTAATCAAAAACCTCATTGCATATCCGAATCCATTTGTCGAGCACACTAAATTACAAATTGAGCTAGTAGATGAAGGAGATGACATCGACATCAAAACTCAAATATTCGACTTGAATGGTCAGCTAATTCGGACTTCAAATCAAACTATCTATCACTCTGATAAAATCATAGAAGCATTTAATTGGGATGGAACTAACAATGCCGGACAAGCAATACCTAAAGGAATGTATGTGTACAAAGTTAGTATCTATTCGCTTACAAGACAATATACGCAAAATCTAGGAGGCAAGTTGGTACTTCTAAAGTAGATTTTGAAAATACAAATTAATATCTTTGCAGTTTATAAAACAGAAATGCTATTTTTGACTCGCCCATGTCTTCAAGTTTTAATGGGTAATGTTGGCAAACCAATTTCCTTATGATAAGAAAAATTTCTCCCGTCGCTACATTGTTGGTGGGTTTTTGTTCTTCTTTCGTTGTTTCGGCTCAAATTACTTCTGCTGGACAAGATAGTACGCTACGTGCTGTGATACCTTCAGTACCTTTTGCTGCTTTTACACCAGATGCACGAAGTGCCGCTATGGGTGATGCAGGTGTAGCACTTAGTCCCGATGCCAACTCTGTATATTGGGGATCAGCCAAATTGGCTCAATCTACCAAGGATTATGGTGTAGCTGTGTCGTATACTCCTTGGTTAAGAAACATAACCGACGACATGTATTTTGCAAACGTATCAGGGTTCAAAAAAATTGGCAAAGACCAAGCGATTGGAATAAGCTTAATGTACTTTGACCACGGCAAATTTGAAGCAAGAAACAACTTCGGAACTTCCTTGGGAGACTATTATTCCAATGAATTTTATGGTACTTTAGCCTATTCTCGTAAATTATCGGATAAGTTTTCGATGGGAATTAATTTAAAGTACTTAAACTCAAACCTTGCTGGAAACATTGCAGTGGGAGGCGTTTCGCTCAAGCCTGGACAAACTGTAGCGGGTGATATTAGTGCGTTCTATCAAACTGAAGAAATCGACGAAGGAACCGGCAAAGGTTGGAATTATTCGTTTGGTTTGATGCTTCAGAATATCGGAGGAAAAATTAATTATGGTGGAACCGAAAGCGGTTTTATTCCCACCACTTTCAAATTGGGAGGAGCTGCAACGCGCTTTATTGATACGCACAATAAACTAACTTTTGCTTTAGATCTCAATAAACTTATGATTCCTACTCCTGGTGGAACCAAAGGTAACAATCAAGGCACTATCGCAGCTATGTTTAGTTCTTTTGGGGATGCTCCTGGTGGATTTTCGGAGGAGTTGCGTGAGTTTATGATTTCGGCAGGGGCTGAGTATTGGTACAATGAAGTATTTGCAGTACGCTTAGGGTATTTCAACGAAGCTCGTAGCAAAGGCGATCGTAAATATTTTACAGTGGGTTTTGGCGCTCGTGTTCAGAATCGTTATGGAATAGACTTTGCTTATTTGATGCCTCAGAAACAAGGAAGCCCTTTGGCCAATACATTCCGTATTTCTTTGGTGATAGATATGTTTAAGAAAGCGGCCGATTTGGCAATCGATTCTGAAGAGTAAGCGATAAATAATTACAGAAAAAAAGCAAGCGCGTCGAATTATCAAAATTCGACGCGCTTGCTTTTTTGTTTATACTTTGATTCTTTATTGAAGTAGATGCACCGAAATCGTATCACTTTCTATTACATTGCTGACATTGAGTGCCCGATCTCGTACTCTAATTTGGAACTTTACGGTAGTAGGGCGCGAATTATTAGAATGAGGGAAATAATGTGAGTAATCTAATCGACCTTCGATAGGGCCTTTTTTGCCGTCAGGTTTTAAAATTGGAAAAAACAGCTTATTGTTGCCTGGAAGGGGAAACTCTACAAATTGGTTTCCCGTTGTTCTTCTTAGCGTTTTTAATTCATAATTTCCCCACTCTCCATAGCGTGGATCGTCGCGATTAGCCGGACTTTCACCCAAATCGCCGTCGCCATCTTTAAATTCAATAGTAATAATGACCGAATCCTGTTTTGCTTTTGAAAAAGGTTCAATAACTTCAAATTTGTCCATACTATTGAATGCAATTTCAGGGACGGGACTGTAATCTGGTGGAGTAAAACATCCGGTGGTAGCCGATGCCAACAAAGTTATGGTTAGTAAAAAACGAACGAAGCCCTTCATGTTTATTTTTAATTTTGTTCTAAAGTACAAAAAGTGATTATAGTTTAAACTTGTATGCGGTGGATTTTTTCAACGCTTAACAACAACTACCTAAAGTTTGTTTTATATGTTTACTCGTCAGGATTTGCAAGATGCCATTCTCCACATTACACACCCTACTTTTGAGGAGGTGGCTTTGATGGTTTTTAAGTGGCAAGCTATACAAAATCCACTTTACAGCCAATATTTGAGCTATTTGGGAGTTTCCAGTACTCAAGTGACGACTTTGTCGGATATCCCTTTTTTGCCTATTAGCTTTTTTAAGAATCACACTGTTTTGAGTGCTGCGCCAAAAATACAAACTACTTTTGAGAGTAGTGGTACTACCGGAAGCCAGACGAGCCGTCATCATGTGAGTGACTTGGGATGGTATGACCAAATCAGTACCCGTATTTTTGAAACTACGTATGGGGAGTTGACAAACTACCATTTGTTAGCGTTGCTACCTTCTTACCTTGAACGAAATAATTCGTCTTTGGTGTATATGGTTCAACAATTTATTGCGCAAACTCGCTCTCCATTTTCAGGTTTTTTTTTGCATAATACAGATGAGCTACTAAAAGTGCTTCAACAAATAGTAAGGCAAGCTGATGGCCGAAAAATAATACTGTGGGGCGTCACGTTTGCTTTGTTGGATTTGGCCGAATCGGGGAGGTACAAGGCATCAGAAGACTTGCGGGATTTTTCAGGGCTAATAGTCATGGAAACGGGCGGTATGAAAGGACGTCGCCGTGAAATGCTTCGAGAAGAAGTGCATCAGATACTGACAGAGGCTTTCAATGTGAAAGTAATTCACTCCGAATACGGGATGACAGAGCTGTTGTCGCAATCGTATTCAGAAGGGGAAGGGATATTTGAAATGTCGGCTACGATGCGGATTCTCTTGAGGGATATCAACGACCCTCGCACTGTATATGCTCCTCCTGACACCAAACTTCGCTATGGTGGTATCAATGTAATAGACCTGGCCAATATTGATTCTTGCGCTTTTATCGAAACCCAAGATTTAGGCCGTTTTATAGGTCAAACAGGGACACAGTTTGAGGTCATCGGACGTTTTGATAATTCCGATATAAGAGGTTGTAATCTACTGCTTTAACTTTAAGAAATAGCTTCCAACATTACTTCTACAAAATCTCCAGCGGGAGCATTACAAGTCGGACATACATAAGAGGCTGGTAAAGGGGCGGGTATATCAGCTATGGTAAGGCAATGTTTGCATTGCATAACTTTTTCCATAATGATAGGCTGCAACCCAGGGGTTTTACGGGTAAGGGTGGTTTTTTTGTCGGTCGAAAGTTGTTCATAATACTTTTGAGTAAGACGTCTTAAAACCTCTGGGAGATTTTTGCGAGCTACATCACCGGCAAAAGTTTCCCATTCGCTATTGCCGATATAAAAATCAGGCGAGTGAATCACTCTAAAACGCTCATAATCGTCGGATAGGGGTTCTATAACAATAGTAGAAGTGGTATCGGGGCTTCGCTCTCCTATGCTAAAACTTAGACTAGAGGTACGTATCCGAGTGCGCTCAAAAGCATCTACAAGTTCGGTTTTGAGGCGCAAAGCTGCGGCGTCAGCATCAGGTAGCTGCCAGTTGAGCTCAAGAAAGGAATAATGAGTGTGTACGCCCCAAAGCCCCAAGAGTTTTTCCCATTGATAAATGGTCTCTTTTGGAATGTCTCTAATAACAAAAGTTTTGAAGGGGGTCGTATAAATACGGCCAATTTTGGTGTCTTTGCAAAGTTGAGACAATGCCTCTATGAAGGGAGCTTCAAATTCATTGGTACGTTGATAAAGTCCAATCCAATAATGTCCATCATAGCGATAAATACCTTCGTGGCGGGGATAAGGCTTAGGTGTAAGTCTCACTTCTTGCTCAATACGACGAGTACGGCCCGAAAATTTGGAACAAACTTGCTGGAAAAATTCCTCAAAATTTACGAGAGGAGTAGAATTGTAGAGAACAGACTCAATGGTTTTGACCCATTGGGCGATTTGTTCGCCATCAAGTAACTCAGGCCATACGCGCATTTTTCCTAACGCAGGGATTTTTATCACTAAATACCAAAAGGAAGGGGTGGCAGAGGCAATAAAATTGAGCTCGCCCGTAAGCGGTCGAATCAACTCTTGGGTGGGGTCAATAAGATTGATTTTGAGGCGAGGTTCAAAATCAAAAGAATCAATAATATCTAAATAATCTCCCGAACGTAGCCATGATAATTTAGGAAAAATATTCTGAGCTACTACCGACGATACGATGTTGGGATGTGCTGAGCTGGCTTCTTCCACCTTAAACCCATATTCAGCGAGTTGGTGACGTAAAATAGGTAGCTGCCCATCTGAAGAAGGTATCAATAAATCTTGTCGGAAACCTACTTCTATTTTGCCTAGTGCATATTGTCTCGTCAAAGAGGCTAACCTTTGAAGTTCGTCGGGGGTAATTACCCCGCCTGGGGTCAAGATGCGAAGAAAAGTCATGTTATTTTTAAAGGGAAGGGTGAGGTGGGAGTTGAACAACTTTGATTACTAAATTTACTTACATTTTTTCTATTTCTGCTAAGAATTCTTTCACAGATTTTTCAGCCTCTGATTTTAGGTCAATATTAGATTCAAATAATACCAAACGAAGCTCTTGATACATGGCAATAGCCTGCCACAGAGCTTGGGTTAGTTCTTGGGCCGTCATACCACCTATGGTTTTTCTAAGTTGAGTTAAGTCTTGCGCCGATAGTTTGGTTTCTACTTTCCGTACACCGCGTGGTTGATTACCGTTTTTGATATGAAGCAGAGGGCCGAGTACAACCATTCGTAGAAAACCTAAAAAATCGAATGCTTCAAAGAATTCTCCCCGCCCTATTTTTAGTGAAGCATAATGTATCCATACCCAAAATCTGTCCTCAATCCACTGGTAATCAGGGTATGGCCAAGTGGCTTGGGTTGTTTGAATAATCTGACTGAGGATATGATCGCGTTCCCAGACGATAAGGGGATTTTCGATGCGTTGATAAAATTCGTTGGGCGTTAAAAACTTGATATCCACATGCAAGAGAGGATTGGCATAGAGACAAATGAGGAGCCGAGGTTCGCCTACGTGCTCGCCAGTGAAAGCTGACAATACCGTACCAAGTTGATGAGCGATGTTTTTCATTTGATTGACATCGCTTGAGTAGGGATGTTGAGATACCAATACCAAATCTAAATCTGAAAAAGAGTCGGTTTCTTTGGTGATGTGAGAACCAGCTACGGCGAGGCCAACCATATCAGGAAGGGGGCTTAAAACCTCGATAGCATGTGCAATAAAATCATCGAAAATAGAGTGTTGCATAGCTTGTTCGTTTTGGGCAATTATCTCAAAACTTTTTTGCGGATTTGAAAGTTCGGACAAGGCACACTTTATTTTCAAGTATTGGGCAGTGGGCTACTCACCGCTGGGCAAGTAGTGCATTGTGGCGTTTGTAAACTTAACGAATAAGTTGGTTTTCGACTGGCCAGGTTTTAGCATTTTCTAATATCATTTTGATTTCGGGTTTACAGCTACCACAGCCTGTACCTGCTCCGGTTTGTTGGCATAGGGAGGGCAAATCGCTACAACCGGCTCTAATAGCATCTTGTAAATTCCCCTCTCCGATGTTGTTGCAGGAGCATATTACTTTTCCTTTGACTGGTGTCGTGCTTTGACCACTTCGAAGTAGTTTAAGACGTTTTTCGGATAATTCGGTTTTTTGTTGAATCAAAGATTTGAATTCCACAAACTCGGACTTATCTCCTACGAGTATAGCCCCTACTAGGCGGTCGTTATAAATAATACACTTTTTATAATACCTTTTTGTTCTATCCATAAAAATCACTTCTTCATAGTTGGTACTTGCTCCATTGACTGGAATCTCGGTGATTCCTAAAGAACATAAATCTAACCCGTCTATTTTCAAAATGTTCATAGAGATAGTGGGTCGGTAGTAGCTTTGGATATCGCCACTGAGATAGGCACAGAGAGCTTCGGCTTGTTGCTCTGCGGCGGCAGTAATGCCAAATTGCTGCCCTTCAAATTCGGCTACTTCACCCACCGCAAAAATAAAAGGGTCAGAAGTTTGGAGATAGGCATTGACGACGATACCCCGCTGAACTTCCAAACCCACTTGACGAGCTATTTCTAGGTTTGGAGTCGTGCCCATGGTAAATATTACGGCATCGCAAGTGAGGATTTGACCAGAAGTAAGGCGAAGTCCAGTTGCTTTTTTTTGGGTTTCGATGATATACTTTACTTCGTCATTATAATAAATATCAATACCACGGTCTCGAAGTTCCTCGTGCAAAAGAGTACTTGCTGTAGAATCTAATTGGCGATTCATAAGGCGAGAAGCGCGATGAATTACCGTGACACGTTGAGAGCGCTGTCGTAAAGAAGCTGCTAATTCTAAGCCTAACAACCCTCCTCCCACAATCACCACGTTTTTGGTAGAGGGCTTGCTATATTTTTCTTCAATGGCTAAGTATTGCATTAGTTTATCAGCGTCTTGGCGAGTTCTCATCGTAAATATCCCCTCTAGTTTTGTATCTAAATCACGAGGAGTAGACGCGCGACTTCCCGTAGCAATGATGAGGCGGTCGTAATGATGCATTTGGCCCCTTGAATCATAAACTACCTTGTGAGTTCGGTCAATCTTCCCAATACTTATGCCTTCGTGCAAGTGAATCAAGGCGCGTTCATCATCTTGCATTTTGAGAAGTTTTTCCCATTTCATAGCCCCACTGACATAATCGGGGAGCATTACGCGGTTGTAGAAGGCGAAGGTCTCTTTGCTAAACACGTGGATTTCGTCGGTAAGATTCCATTGTCGATGAGTAGTGACAAACTTATAGGCGGCTGCCCCTGCCCCTATCACAATGATACGTTCTTTAGGCTTTCTGAATTTTTTTACTTCAACGGCAGCATATTTAAAGTCTGGCTCCTTGGAGAAAGGATCTAATAAATCGCTGGTTAGGTTGTTGGCACGAGCCGCACTCTGATGAAGAATCTTGCCCCAGTGCATGGGCAGGAAAACTACGCCTGGCCGAATATCGTCCGTGATTTTGGCCGGGACTTGCACTTTGCCGCGTGTATTTTCAATGATTACTATTTGACCTTCTTTGATGCCTCTTTCTACGGCGTCTTGAGGATTTATTTCGAGTACAGCTTTAGGGATATGCTGGGTAAGCTTGTTGACTTTACCCGTTTTGGTCATGGTGTGCCATTGGTCGCGTAGGCGCCCAGTGGTAAGAATCAAAGGGAAGTCGTCACTCAACGCTTCGGATTGATTTTCATCAGGTACGGTTTTGATTTGGGCTTTGCGAGAAGGAGTAAAAAACTGATGGTCCGCAAAAAGCCGAGCAGTTCCACTAGAATCACGACTAGGAACTGGCCATTGAAGCGTGCCTTGTGTACGTAGGCGCTCGTGCGACACCCCGCTGATGTCGATGTGCGTACCTTGGGTAAGGCGAACGTGCTCGTCGTAGATTTCTGCTACATTTTGGTAGTTAAAAGCGTCACCAAATCCCATTTTATGGGCAAATTTGACAATAATTTCACTGTCGGGGAGTGCTTCTCCTACAGGCTCGCTAAATTGGGATAAGTAAGAAATACGACGTTCGGAATTGGTCATAGTGCCAGTTTTTTCGCCCCAAGCTGCCGCAGGGAGTACTAGGTCGGCATAGGCTAGGGTATCCGAACGATTAGAGATATCTTGGACAATCACAAATTTGGCCGCTTTCAAAGCTTCTTCTACCAAATGCACATTGGGTAAACTTACGAGCGGATTAGTACACATAATCCAAATAGCTTTCATTCGCCCGTCTTTGAGTGCTTCAAACATTTCGGTAGCTGTAAATCCGGGCTTAGGATTGAGTGACGGAACACCCCAAAAATCAGCCACTTCTTGTCGGTGGGTAGGGTCGGCCAAATTGCGATGTGCTGGTAGAAGATTGGATAGCCCACCTACTTCTCTTCCACCCATTGCGTTGGGTTGGCCTGTCAAGGAGAACGGCCCCGACCCTGCCTTACCGATATGCCCCGTAATCAAATGGAGATTGAGCAAAGCTAGATTTTTGTTGACCCCAATGACACTCTGATTGAACCCCATAGCCCACATAGAAATAAATCCTTTGGATTTGCCAATGTACTCTACCGCTTGGTGAATATCATGCAGGCTGATGCCGCAGATTTTGGCCGCCTCTCGCATGTCGCGTTGTGCTACTTGAACCCGGTAAGAATCAAAACCTTCGGTGTGATTTTTGATGAATTGTTCATCAATATATCCCCTAGAAATCAGTCCCTTGGCGAGGGCGTTGAGCAATACCACATCCGTGCCAGGCTTGATTTGAAGGTGAAGGTCGGCCATACGGGCAGTATCAGTACGGCGGGGGTCTATCACCACAAATTTAACGCGCGGATTGGCCGCTTTATGGGCTTCCATCCGACGAAATACAATAGGATGATTCCAAGCGGGATTGGAGCCAGCAATCAAAAAACAGTCGGCAAGTTCGATGTCTTCATAACTACACGGCACAGAGTCTTCCCCTAGCGCCATTTTGTATCCTACCACCGCCGACGACATACAGAGGCGAGAGTTGGTATCAATGTTGTTGGAGCCTATAAAGCCTTTGATAAGTTTATTGACCACGTAGTATTCTTCGGTGAGGCATTGGCCTGAGGCGTAAAACCCTACGGAGTCTGGGCCATATTTCTCAATAAATGTCTTAAATACTGCTGCTGCTCGTTCTAGTGCCGTATCCCAGCTGACGCGTTGCGGCGGTGATTGTCGATTGCGGCGCATTTGAGGATACATCAGCCGGTCGGAGGTATCCATGACAGTATAATGCAAATTTCTTCCTTTTGAACAAAGCATTCCTTGGCTTGAAGGGTGGCTAGGGTCGCCTTCTACGGAGATACTGCCGTTGCGACTTTTCTGAACCACTACCCCACAGCCTACGCCACAGTAGCAACAAGTGGTTTTGTATGAGGTTGTTTCGTTCATAATTTCCCGTTTGAAAAAAATACTTAGGCTGCCTGTAATTCTGTTTCGGTGTGTTTGAGGGTAACAGTTTTACCAAAATTTACCAAAAACAATAGCAATCCCGTAATAGCCACCATGCCTCCGATATACATGAAGGCTTGGCCATAAGAGATTGATTGAGATTTAAACAAAAAGCCCATGAGCATTCCACCTACATTTCCGCCAGCTCCCACTACGCCCGAAATCACACCTACAGCTTTGGGATTAATGAAGGGTACAATAGCGTAAGTACCACCGTTGGCCATTTTCAGAAACATCGCAAACGTAAGCATAGATAAAATAGCGAGGGTCAGATTGCCTGCTTGGGCAAACAACAAGATGCCAATACCTTCCAGCAAAAGCATAGAGGCAAGCAAAACCCCTTTACCCCTCATTCCAAATTTTTGTCCTACTTTGTCGGCAACAATACCACCTACCGCACGGGCAAAAATATTCATAAACCCAAATAGCATTGCCCAAAAACCCGCCTCGGTTTCTTCCATGTGGAAGTTGTCGAAAAAATAAAGCGCTGCTACGCCATCGAAGGTAATTTCCATTCCAAAGCAGCAAGCATAGGCAATGGCCAACGCCCACACCCGGATGTCAGAGCAAGCTTTCCAGAAAGAAACGGTTGATTTAGAAGTGCTTGTGTGTTCGATTTCATCGTAGTTTCCAGCAGGAGTATCTTTGGTATATTTCCAGTAGACCCAAGCCATAAGAAGCATCATAAGACCCGGCACAATCATCGCCAGCCGCCAAGCATCTGCTTTTACAAAACCAAATCCCATAATAGTAGCCATAATGAGAGGCATAGCAAGCTGCGTAATACCGCCGCCTAGATTTCCCCAACCTCCTGCAACGGCATTGGCTGTACCTTTGATAGTAGGCGCAAACATCATAGAAGTATGAAACTGCGTAATCACAAACGAAGCGCCAATCACGCCAATCGCCAAACGAAACAATAAAAATGAAGTATAATCTTTGGCTAAGCCCACAAGCATGACGGGCAAAGCACCCACTATTAAAAGAGCAGTATAAGTTTTGCGAGGCCCCCAAGTATCACATAATTTGCCGATAATGAGCCGTGCGAAAATCGTAGCTGATACCGCCGCAATGATAGTATTGCCGACTTGGGGTTTGGTAAGTCCTAAATCGGCTCTAATGGCAGGCATTAAGGGTGCTATTCCAAACCAACCAAAAAAACACACAAAGAAAGTAAGCCACGTGATGTGGAAAGTGCGCATCTGAATGCCACTAAAACTAAAAATATTGAGCTGAGAAAGAGGTTTATTAGAAGTCATGGGATTTCAGTAGTTTAAAGATTTGGAGGAAAGTTACTTGGCAGCTTTGGTCGTAAGGAAATCGGGGCGTATGTTAAGCATGATATAAGCCCAATGAGCACGGCGTTTGGTTTGGCCAATAGTGCCTAGTTTGGCGTATTCGAGGCTATCTGAGCCTTTGAGGAAAGAATACCCTACTTCAAGGTTCGTAAATTTGTTGAGGCTATAATTCATGATAAAATCAAGCTCATTGCCTAGTTGACGGTTGAGTTTTCCCGCCGAAGCATCTAGCCCATTTTTCATATCGTTGGCTAAAGCAAAGTGGTGAAAGTCCAATGTGAAATATAAATTCGGATTGGCTGTATATTTGGTTTTGAGGAAAGCATCGGCCAATCCACCTGCTGCCGAGCCCGTACCTACATAAAAATAATCCATGTATCCCCAATGCTTGTGTGGAGTACCATAGAGCGGGTCGAAGCGGTGGTCTTTGCCGTCGGGAGTAAGGGTATTGCTGCCTGAAAGTAATTCATAGCCCGGCCCTATAGAAAGTCGTCCTTGTTGGATTGATACGTTGGCACCATAATGAAAAGCACTCAAGGCCTGACCGTCGCGGTTTTTGCCTTGTTGTAAATAACCAAAGGCTTGCCAAGTAATTTTACCTAATTTTTTAGCGAGCGGATTGAGTAGCCCAGTGAGCATGGCACCATAAGTAAAGCGGCTATGGACACCATTTACATCGTATCGGCGGCCATAAACTAGGCCATTGGAAGCATTACCGATACTATCTATTCTATACTTTTGAAAATCATCTTTGAAGAAAAGCCCCGCAAATTTTGTAGTTCCGAATTTTCGGCTCAGATACACCATCTGCATTGATTTAAACATTTGATTTTGTCCATTGGTACTGAGAGGAGAGGTTAGGAGAGGAGCCCCTCCTTTAGAAGTAGTAGGAATAAAATCACTAGGAAGGCTGATATAGTCACCTTTAGAATTGGCGATAGTGGTGGGAGTATTGGCAGCTACATAAAAAGTGCCCGTACGTCCAAAAGCATCGCTATTTTGATTAAAAGCAGCTCCAATATCTATTTGCCAGCCTTTCTTTTGGGCTTTGAGCAAAGCCATATCAAAACGACGCCCTTGCTGGAGCCAATCCAAATTTCCAAGCAATCGTACATCATCGTAGATCAACTCTTGCCGTCCTATTTTGAGCGATAATCGCTCAAAGGCCTTGGTTTTGAAGGAGGTATCGTTTGCGTTGGCCAGTATGATTTCGGCCCAAGCCTCGTGTAAAAACAACTTTGAGCCATCGGAGTTGTTGATCGAAGAGGCATCTTGCCCCCATACCCTTACATCGCGGATATTGACCCCAAAGGTGAGCCTATCCCACCGATATCCAAAATTCAAGCTTGTTCGTTGGGAAGTAAATGCCGCTGCTTTAGCGCCCAATTTGGCGAGGTTTCCGAGGCCGTCTCTTACCTCTGTACGGGTTCTCACTTGCCCTTGTAGGCTCATTTGAGCCTGTGCCGATTTGACCAGTGAGAATGTGAAAAGAAGTATCGTATACGATTGTACGTATAACAATTTTTTCATAAGTTTGTACGGTTTTAAGTTAATCCCTAATTTAAGACTTCACAATACCCCGCCAGAACCGCCATTCTGCGGGGTTTTCTTTTTCCTTCCTAATAGGCGTCCGCCAACGCTATTGGAAGTTTACGTAAGAGCTACCAGAGTATATAAGGTGGGTGATTTTTATTTCTTGAAAAAATACTATTGATGTAGAGTGTTGTTGGTTTTGAGGTGATTTTTTAAAATGAGTGAATTAAAAAATATAGTTTTTCAAAACAAGGTTGTAGAAAAAGTTTATATATTTACTATTGTACTTGTCAAAATAAAATTCTTATGTGTAGGTTGCTTAAAAATTTTACTTAAAAGTATGTTATAAATGTATATTTGCAAAATTTTGGTTGATAAATTTGCGTAGATAATCGAATATTCTTCATATTTTATAAATATTTCTTTGAAATAGAACTATTTCAGGTTTAAAAAATGTATAAATGATTAATTTTAGTTTTTGGAAACTAAGTAATTTTTGAGTAATTGTGACTACTATTGATTTCGCCATAAAATACAATTTAGATACCCCCCTTGCTAGAGGAATCAAACAGGTGGGTATAGGAAAGCATGGAAGCAAACCCCTCGCGCCAGAGCTGGTGGAAGAGTGTTTGCAAGTGCTAACCCAAGGGCATTGTCATCCTTTGCAAAAAGGAGCTTTCTTTGGAGCGTTGATGATGAAAGGCCCTACCGATGCAGAGCTAAAACTAGAAACATACATAGGAAGACATGCCTTTTCGAATCCGGTGTTTTTTTTAAATAAACTCTGCCCTGATTTGCCCCAAAATATGTTTCCGATTGGTGTGAAACTACTAAGCGGAAAATCACTACAAGTCTCCGAAGCGCATCAATTAGGTGATTTTTTATTGTCTGATGAGCCCTGCGAAACTTTTAAAGGAATGGCAGTGAGTATTCTTCGAGTACGCTATGAAACCAACGACGAATACGAAGGACTGCATGAGGCAGTCATGAGTACTTATACGCCCGGTTTTCAGCGCCGTGTCAAAACCAAGTTCCCGATTATTCAATTGGCCGAACCCTTCGATGGTGTGGAGCATTCCTACATGATTACGCCTTTGCTGGCGTATTTTTTTCAGGAACGTAACTATAACGCAGTGACAGCACTAGGGCGCTCTTCAGGTCCTAAATATAAATTTAACTCCCACGATTTGTATCTTTATTTAGGAAGTTGGCTTCTGGCCGACAACCACGAATTATTGGAGATGAATCCTACGTTTGGGTGGGTCTTGGACCAAAAATCGCTTTCGCCTGCCCTTGACCAATGGGTAGAGCGCCGCCGAACTACGTTGAAAAGACCGTTTTTGGCCACGCTCGAAAAAGTGCTTAATCCCTGTGGTGCTCGTATTTTGGTCACGTCAGTATTTCATATTACCTATCAGATGAAGATGGCTGAGCTGGCACTTATGGCAGGTTTTGACGGCGTAATGGTGCTCAAACGAGGCTTAGAAGGGAGTTTGGCTCCTTCTACCTCCAAAGCAAGCGGTCTGCTGTGTGCGGTACGGAATGCCAACAATCATCTGTTTTTTACGCGATTGGAGCATGATTTTCCCGCTTTTGCAGCTTATCGTACGGAGACTGATGACGAAATCGAAAACCCTACCGCCGAAATCAATGCGACTTTGATTAGAAAATACCTTCATAATGGGCGTACCGACTATCATGATTTTGACAATAGAGTAGGGTATGCCAAGGCTTTATATATGAGAGGGTTGGACTGGATTGAGAGTCAAATAGGCTACTGAAATAAGAGGCTGTCGGCGCTTAGAGCGCCAACAGCGTTAGAAATACTATTTATTGACGAAAGCTTTTGCTAATCCATCCGCCACCTACTACATCATCGCCTTCATAAAAGACCGCAGCTTGTCCTGGCGCAATCGCACTTACAGATTCTTGAAAAAGAACCTTGATACGGTCATCAGCTTCTTGAACGATAGTGGCAGGGGCACCTTCGTGTTTGTACCTTACTTTGGTGATGGTATCCAAAGAGGCATCAATACGAGCGTATTTCTGAAGATTGAGCTTTGAGACGTACATACCATCTCGTTCGAGGTCTTTGTCGCGCCCGAGTACTACTTCGTTGGTATCTTTGCGGATTTCGGTCACAAACACTGGATAGCCGAGGGCGATGCCAAGCCCTTTGCGTTGACCAATCGTATAAAAAGGATAACCTTCATGTTTTCCTACGACGGTTCCGTCTTGTAACACATAATTGCCCCCCGCTACTTGGCTTTCAAGTTCGGGCAAGCGGCGTTTGAGAAAGCCACGGTAATCATTGTCGGGAACAAAACAAATCTCGTAACTTTCTGATTTGTTGACCAAATCCATAAAACCACGTTCTTTGGCCATTTCGCGGATTTCGGCTTTTCTCAAGTGCCCTAGGGGTAGTTTGGTACGGGCCAAGCTTTCTTGAGATACTCCCCAAAGTACGTAGCTTTGGTCTTTCCAAGTATCAATTCCTTTGGATACCACATAGCGACCGTTTTCTTGTCGTACGTGGGCATAGTGGCCGGTGGCAATATATTCACAATCTAAGCGGTCGGCGCGGCGAAGCAGTGCATCCCATTTGATATGAGTGTTGCAAAGTACACAAGGATTAGGGGTGCGGCCTTCGAGATATTCACCCGTAAAATGATCAATGACATAGTCACCAAATTCGTTACGAATATCCAAAATGTAATGAGGAAAACCCAACTCGACGGCCACCGTGCGGGCATCGTTGATAGAGTCGAGAGAGCAGCAACCTGTTTCTTTTTTGGAGCCGCCGCTACTGGCATAGTCCCAAGTTTTCATGGTCATGCCAATGACTTCATAGCCTTGTTCGTGGAGGAGGACAGAAGCGAGAGAACTGTCGATGCCGCCACTCATGGCGACTAAAATGCGTCCGTGTTTGCTCATAATTGTATCTGACCGAGGTTCAAAGCCTCGCGATGTTTGGTTTGATATGTATTAATTTGTAAAAGCCTTTTTTAAGGCTTGGTTTATTAGTATGAGCTAACAATTTTTTTTTAAAATCAATTCACTCTATCCTGATAATTTTATTAAAAACCTTTGACTGGGATGCTGTAGGATAGCAACATGCCCTGAAACATGGTTTTGAACAGGTCTCGGTATTGCAAGACCGTCGTTTGTTGGCGACCGCCTACTGCCAAAGCATTGGTCATGCGTCGATTCCCTAGGCGTAAATTAGTAATGCGAATCAAGAGTTGGGTTTAACAGCCAACTATTTATTAACGAGATACTTATA